>Ga0326733_1000063_pt1 | contig 39246 bp, 33 predicted proteins | sample 14_GP2_308_FD_207946 | JGI IMG/M metagenome (GOLD analysis project Ga0326733, IMG submission 207946) | Glacier ice microbial communities from Ngari, Tibet, China - 14_GP2_30.8 | ecosystem: Environmental > Aquatic > Freshwater > Ice > Glacier | place: China: Ngari, Tibet | collected 2018-07-17
CCGCCTAGTGACACTATTCCGCGCGTAGAGATTGCGCATATTCAAGTAAAACAAGGCAATGTGCAGTACGCGGATAATCATCGCACCACGCCGTTTAAGGCCGAATTAAGCCCGCTTAATTTTGAGCTGGATGGCTTTTCTACCTTGCCCAAAGACCGTGGTGATTACCTGATTGCCGCCACATTTGCAGAGCAGGGCGGCACGCTTAAGTGGAAAGGTGACATGGGCGTGAACCCTGTGGCCTCTAAAGGCCGCGTGGCCATTGATGGCGTGCCACTAAGTAAGTTATTAAGCATTGTTAAAGACGCACAATGGCCATTTAAAGCCAATGCGGGTGACATACAAACCGCCTTTGATTATGACTTTAGTTTGCCGCAAGACAAACCAAAGTTGGTGCTTAACGGCATTAATTTGGCCTTAAATCAGCTTAACGCCACAGTGGATAATGTGGGTGAAGTGCGTGCTGAATCGCTGAAAATAACGGCCCCACGCTTAGATTTAAGCAATCAGGCACACTTAAAAATTGCGTTGCAAAATCTTGATGTGTCAGCGAATGCCCTAAGTGTGCGCCCCAACCAAGCCAGCGCTATCACGCTTAACAATCTGCATGCCACCTTGCCCGCGCTGCATTTTAGCCAGCAAACACAGGCGCAATTGGCGTTTGAGCAGCTAAATGTGAATCTATCGGCACTTAGTATTACGCATCAGCATATTACGCATCAGCAAAAATGCTTGTTGTCGATTCCAGAAATTGCGCTGCAAAATATAGCGCTGGATTTAGCAAAATCACAGGCGAATATCGAGCAAGTGTTGCTGGCTAACGGCGCTATAACAGCCAACATTAATAAAGCTGGCCAACTTAATTGGCAAGCCGTGTTTAGCAGCGATAAGCAGGCCGCTATTGCCGCCGCCAAAATACCGAACAAATTAAGCGATAGCGAAAACGCCACGCCTGCATTTACGGTGGATATTGCCAATATTGCGCTTAAAAAATGGAAATTAAACGCGCAAGACCACAGTTTTACCAACCCTTTGCAACTTAATTTTGCTGATATTAATGTGGATTTTGCCGTGAATAATCCAGCAGGCGATTGGGAAATTCGCGGTTTGGATAGCAAACTTAGCCAAATTGCGCTTAAATCCAGCTTGTTTAACAAACCAGTCGCCACTGTCCAAAGCGTACAACTTAGCCAAGGCGATATTTTGCTCAAACCGCAGCAAGTCAGCGCGCAATCGCTGTTGTTATCTGGCTTAAAAACGGAGCTTATTTATGCAGCCAACGCGCCACTAAATTGGCAACGTATTCTGGCTACGTCTTCTAAAGGACAAAAATCTAGCAATAATAAAACCAGCCAAGCTGAGTGGAAATTGGCGCTTAAAAAGCTAGCCTTGGCCGATAGCCAATTGCACATTGAAGACCAAAGCCCCAGCGGCCCAGTGGTGTTGGATATTCAAAAATTAGCCCTAGAAGCGCGCGATGCATCGCTGGATTTAAGGCGCGCGATACCAATAAAAAGCAGCTTTAATATTGCGCAAGGCGGCCGTTTTGAAGCGCAAGGCAAGCTAGCGCCAGCCCCACTTAACGCCGATTTAAAGCTAAAAGTTGCAGGCGTTTCGTTTAAGCCATTTGCGCCTTATATCAACCAATTTGCCTTGCTAAAACTAAATGACGGCAACGCCAACCTTAATGGCAAACTTACGGTAAAAGATGCCTCTGCGTTGGCGCTTAATTTTAACGGCGGCTTTAGCGTAGATAAATTAGCGCTGGTAGAAGAAGCCAGCAACGCGCCGTTTTTGGCATGGGAACAAGTGGCCAGCGATAGTCTTGCCTTCTCACTGGCGCCCAATCGCTTGCACATGGCCTCACTCAACATTCGCCAACCGGTTGGCAAATTTATTATTAACCCAGATAAAAGCACTAACATAGCGCGCATTTTGCGCAGTCAAGCCGAAGCTAGCGCGCCTGCTGTAGTGGTTGCGCCCACACTGGTTAAGCCAGAATTGGCAGCGGCTAGCAACGATTTAGCCAAGCCAAAATTAGCTGCACCAGCGGCTGAAACTGTAGCCGCACCAATATCGGCGGCAGCAGAAAGCGATGAGCCAGAAGTATTCCCCGTTAGCATTGAAACCATGCGCATTGATGACGGCAAAGTAGAATTTGCGGATTTGTCACTTACGCCACAATTTGGTACTAATATTCATGCGCTATCGGGCGTGATTAACGGCGTTGCCACCAACCCCAACGCCACCGCGCAAGTAGAGCTGGATGGCAAGGTGGATGAGTATGGCGCGGCCAAAGTGCGCGGTAGTGTTAAGCCGTTTAAAGCCACGCAATTCACCGATTTAAAAGTGTCGTTTACCAATGTGGAAATGAATCGGCTTACGCCTTATTCCGGCAAGTTTGCCGGCCGACGCATTGAATCAGGCAAGTTATCGTTAGATTTATAATACAAAATCAAGCAACGCCAATTGGCGTGTGAAAACAAATTTGTTATTAATAAACTAAAGCTGGGCGAAAAAGTGGATAGTGCCGATGCCGCTAATTTGCCATTGGATTTAGCCATTGCCATTTTGGAAGACAGCGATGGCTTAATAGACTTAGATTTGCCGATTACGGGTAGCTTGGATGACCCCCAATTTAGCTACGGCGGCATTGTTTGGAAGGCGATTCGTAACGTGCTGGGTAAAATAGTAACCGCGCCTTTCCGCGCGCTAGGCAAGCTTTTTGGCGGCGATGGCGATAAATTAGAAGCGATTATGTTTGAATCGGGCAGCGCAACCTTGGCACCGCCTGAGCTGGAAAAAATCAAAACAATTAGCCAAGCACTCAACAAACGCCAAGGTTTAGCGCTAGGTGTTGTGCCAAGCCATGACACTGCATTGGATACGCGCGCCTTGCAAGAAACCGCCATTCGGCGCCAAGTATCAGCCGAAATGGGCTTGGAATTAACCCCACAGCAATCGCCTGGGCCTGTTGATTTAAGCAACCCAAAAGCGCAAAAAGCGCTTGATGCTTTGCATGACACTTTAACCAAAAAAAGCCTACTTAAAAAGCTGGCGGCCAAGCTTGAAAAACCACCCGCAGGCCATTATGAAGCGGCTTTAGAAAAACTGATTACCAGCTTTGAAATTAAGGAAGCTGATTTGCTGGCATTGGCTGCTAGCCGCGGTAAAGCTATTCAAACAGCGCTTGCAGATGCTGGCCTTGCTGCTGAGCGTGTGCGTATTGATAAAGCCCTGGCCGTGAAGGGTGATGGCAAAACAAAACTGATTGCAACCAAGCTAACGATTGATGTGAAAGCGGCGCCTAAACAGCCAGAAGCTAAGCCTGTGGCCGAGCCAGTGGCGGCGTCTTAATTGCGCTGAGATTAAATAGCACTTTTCTACCTAATGCTTAAATAACAAATGTTCAGAAAACAAAAAAGCCGAATAAATCGGCTTTTTTATTACTGACATCTACTAATGAGGGCGCGATTCTAAGATTCTATCGGCCAGCATTTGAAAGCGCGGTGAAACAAATTGCCGCGCCTGCAAACCCGCATCAGCGATTGATAACAGCTCCTCAATCGCCGATCTAAATCCCAATTCAAACAGCCAATAATCAGCAGGGTCGATCGCCGATTTTGCGTCAATATTGACATCAGCACAAAGTCGCTCAAAAGCTTCCTTGCATACGTTACGCTCAGCCATAATAATGCCTCCGAATCTCGTTTTTTACACTAGTATAAATTTAATACCTATTTTGAGATTTGCGCTATCGTTTTTTGCAAATCTCAAAATTTATAACTTAATTACTTTTGATGCCTACTTTTGATCCCAGCTATCTTCCCACATGCAATGTTTGATTTTATGACGGTTTGCAATCAATTCATCAATGCTTGGCTCATCGTTTAAAGCGCGTTTAATCGCCAATTTAGTTGCGTCGTAGTTATTTTTGTACATATCGGCTTTGTCTAAAGTGCCTTCTTTTTCTAGCGCGATACAACCTGGGTCAATCCAAACCAAGCTGATAATGCATAATTCATTCACTTGATCTTTAGGAATAATGCCTTCAATGACGCAATCTAAAATCGCATCGGCCGTAGCGGCTTGCACCACGCCACCAAATAGACTCACATCAGTGCTGCCTTTTAAAGTTACTTTTGGCACTGTCATGCACACTGGGCGCACTAATTGGTTAATATCGCGCACGGCAAACATGGCGGTGTGGCCTTTGCTTTGCGCCATTAAGTTGGCAAATGCTTGGCCAACTGGGCCATCTACTGCGCCGATTAAAATTTCTGGCATGGCCGCCGTAACGTCTTTGCCTTCTGTGTAAATGGTGGCTTCGCCTGCTTTAAAAATAATTTTTGACATAACAATTCTCTCTTGAGTTTAATTACTTGGGTTTAATAATAAGTGTTTTAACGATAAAGATTTAATCGTCTATTTTAACAAATGCTGGGCGTTGCTCACAAACAATCTTGCATCGTCTTATTTTGTTGCGCGCGTTTAATCTAACTTCAAACACATATCCACATGCGGAATTTGCACATCGGTGTATTCGCCACTGGTCATTTTAAAACCCGCTTGCTGATAAAAATGAATGGCATGTGTTTGCGCGGATAACACAATTTGCTTACTGCCATGCTGACGGCATAGTTCAATTGCCTGTTTTAACAACATATTGCCCACACCTTTGCCGCGCCAAGGTTTTAGCACCGCCATGCGGCCAATTTTTTCATGCTTAATAATGCGCAAACAGCCAATGGCCTTGTTGTCATGCAGCGCCAGCAAATGCAGCGCGGTGCTATCAATGTCATCCCACTCAAATTCTGGCGTGACAAATTGCTCTTCAATAAATACAACGGTGCGCACTTGCCGCAGATGCGCTTCGGCTTGCTGCCAAGAAACCTGTTCAATGGTTACGTGTTGAGTAGTTATATTTTCTAATTCGGATGGCAATTTTTATCCCTAAAATTAACTTAGTCATAAGCGACAGCTTGCTTGTTAGGCTTGTTCAGTGCATGATTCAGTTTAATTTTTTACCCTCTAATTTGTTAAAGGTTACCCATGCAACGCTATTTACCGACTCTTGCCCGCATTTTACTCGCACAAGTTTTTTTAATTCAAGTGGCTGCTTTAATTGTTGGATTTTTTAGCAATCCAGATGGTTACGAACAATATCGGGCCGGCTTAGGTAGCTTAGGTTTACCGGGCATTTTTGCCCCGCTAATTATCTTAATTCAATTGGTTGGCGGCTTGGCCTTATTAGTGGGTTTTAAAACCAAATTCTTTGCACTGTTTATGGCCGTTTACGCCGTCATTATCTCCGTATTATTACATTTACCTGTGTTGCAATATTTGGCCATTGCAGGCGGTTTGTTGATGCTTTATTTAAATCCAATCACCGCTTTTAGTGTTGATAATTTAAAGTCTAATTTAAAAAAATAATTCAATTTACCTACAATTACAGCGGCCAAAATTAATATTTTGCGCCGCTTTTTTTATTCCCATTCAAGCGCAGGGTAAAGCGTATTCACGTTGCGCCTATTGGCAATATCAAATAACAGCCACTTATCTTTTTCACTAGCCGCCGCGGTATCCATGGCTTTTCCCATATCGCCGCCGCTTTTAATGGTGGCGCGAATATCGGTTAATACCGCATTTAAATAACGTTGCTCATTATTTAAAGCACCAATCCAATCGGCCGTAACTGGCCCGTGACCTGGCACCACTTGCTTAACAGGATAAGTTTTCAGCGTTTCAATCGCCGCTATCAAGCCTTTTATATCGCCCTCAATCACTGGTGTGCGCTCAATAAATAGCAAATCGCCAGTAAATAAAGTGCTGGTTTTGCTATCTATTACCGAAATATCGGTATTGGTATGCGCATTAGGGTAGGGCGTTACTTTTAGGCTTCTATCGCCTAAATTCAAATCCATCGGCTCTTTTACCAAAACCGTTGGTATTACAATTTCGCTTCCTTTAGCATCTGCCCCTAAGTATCTAATATTCAATTTCTCATAGGCTTCTTGGCGCAATTGCATGGCATCACCCAATTTAGCGTGGCCCACAAAAGCGGGTTTATCTTGCCTAAAAGCGGCATTGCCAAATATGTGGTCAGGGTGCACATGCGTGTTAATCACATATAAAATAGGCAATGGCGTCACTTTTTTAATCGCATCGCGCAGCTGATTACCCACTTTAAAACTGCCGCCAGTATCAATCACAGCCACACCAAGGCTACCCACCACAAAGCTGATATTGCAAATATCGCCTTGATAGCCATCATCTATATCCAAATGTTTGCCATGATGCACGTAAATGCCATTACCTACATTTTCAATCGCAAACGTGTTATTACTTGCAATAGCCGCTTTATCTTGCGCTTGTGCGCAGCTTATCAAGACCAAACTGACTAATAGTAAAGAAAATTGCCGCATTATTTACAATCCTAAATAGTGTTTAAACCAGCTTAATCGCTTAGAATACGCTAATATTAAACGAAATGTGGTGTTAACAATGGTGACTAGCGTTACATTCGCAATCACCATTTAACCGCTTAAATTTACATGAAAGGTTATGAATGAGTCATTCCAATATTTTTGGCACTAATCGCTACACCAAAACCGCTGTAGTACTGCATTGGTTAATCGCCATCGCTATTTTCAGCATGTTTGCTTTAGGCTGGTGGATGAGCGAATTACCAAAAGAAGCGCCTAAACAAATGGCGTATGACCTATTTAATTGGGGCATTTACACATGGCAATTAGCTGAGGAATCATCACCCAGAACCTTTTACTACAACCTGCATAAATCACTTGGCGTTACCATTCTTGCGCTAATTGCCATTCGCGTTTTATGGCGTTTTACGCACAAACCACCAGCCATACTAAGCTCGTATAAATCGTGGGAGAGAAAACTAGCCACTGGCGCCCATCATTTATTGTATTTGTTGATGATTGCATTACCAGTGAGCGGCGTCATTATGAGCGCCTATAGCAAATATGGTATTAAATGGTTTGGTATTCCGTTTATTAAAGGCCTAGATAATAACGATATGCGCGAATTTTATTTAGAAATTCACGAAGCAATAGGCATTGTGATTCTGGTCGTTGTTGCGGTGCATATTATTGGCGCACTAAAACATAAATTTATTGATAAAGATGACACATTAAAACGCATGTCGCTTTAATGTAAAAAGCCCGCTTTTGCGGGCTTTTTTATTTACTGATGATATTGCCTACTATGTTCACGCACAGCCGCTAGCATTGCGGCGGCATTTTCTGGCGGTGTCCATTGCGTAATGCCGTGGCCCAAATTAAATACATGGCCATTACCTTTGCCATAGCTAGATAAAATGCTAGCCACTTCTTTTTCAATCGCTTCAGGTGTGGATAATAAAATAGCAGGGTCTAAATTGCCTTGTAACGCTACTTTATCGCCAACTCTTTGACGCGCGCTGCCAATATCCACAGTCCAATCCAAACCTAACGCATCGGCGCCAATATCCGCTTGCGCCTCTAACCACAAAGCGCCGCCTTTGGTAAATACAATGCTAGGCACTTTGCGGCCTTCATTAGTTTTAGTTAAACCAGCCACAATTTTATGCATGTAATTCAGCGAAAATTCTTTATAGGCACTATGCGAAAGCGCGCCGCCCCATGAATCGAATATCATCACCGCTTGTGCACCTGCGGCAATTTGGGCGTTTAAATATTGAATTACCGTTTGCGCCGTTGTTTCTAAAATATGGTGCAATAAATCGGGCCGCGCATAAGCCATTTTTTTGATATTAAGGAAGTCCGTACCGCCTTTGCCTTCCACCATATAGGTCGCCAGCGTCCAAGGGCTGCCAGAAAAACCAATCAGTGGCAGGCGGCCGTTAAGCGTTTTGCGAATCTGGCTAACTGCATCAAACACATATTGCAATTTGGCCATATCGGGTACAGTCAGCCTCAAAATATCCGCTTCTACTTGCAGCGTCCGCTCAAATTTCGGGCCTTCGCCTTCTTCAAAATATAAGCCCAAACCCATTGCATCTGGCACGGTAAGAATATCGGAAAACAAAATCGAAGCATCCAATAATGGGTAGCGATCTAGCGGCTGCATGGTCACTTCTGTCGCAAAATCAGGGCTTTTGCACAATTGCAAAAAGCTACCTGCCGTTTTGCGGCTTTCGCGATATTCAGGCAAATAACGGCCCGCTTGGCGCATCATCCACACTGGCGTGTAGTCTGTGGGTTGGCGCATAAGCGCGTTTAAAAAGGTGTCGTTTTGTAGTGTGTTCATTTTTTAGCCACAGAGGACACAGAGAACACAGAGATTAAATGAGATGCCTTTGAGGGTTTCTCTGTGAACTCTGTGCTCTCTGTGGCTTGAATTGAATTATAAATATTAAAAAGTAATTAACGCGGTAGTGTTGATGAGCCCATTAAAAACTCATCTACCGCTTTAGCCGCTTGGCGGCCTTCGCGAATTGCCCAAACTACAAGCGATTGACCACGGCGCACATCGCCCGCCGCGAATACTTTAGCTTTGCTGGTTTTGTAGCTATCTAAACCTTCGGTTGTGGCTTTTGCATTGCCGCGATTGTCTTTTTCAATGCCAAACGCGTCTAATAATTTTTGCACTGGCGACACAAAACCCATTGCTAACAAGACTAAATCGGCCTTAATAGTGAATTCAGTACCAGCAACTTCTACCATTTTGCCGTCTTTCCACTCTACTTTACAGCCTTTTAGATGCGTTACTTTACCGTTTTCGCCAATCAATTCCTTGGTGGTAATAGACCAATCGCGGTTTGCACCTTCTTCATGGCTGCTAGAAGTACGCATTTTTAGTGGCCAATTTGGCCATACTAATTCTTTGTTTTCTTTTTCTGGCGGTTGCGGCATCAATTCAAATTGCGTAATGCTTAACGCGCCATGGCGGTTTGATGTGCCCACGCAATCAGAACCTGTATCGCCGCCGCCAATTACTACCACGTTTTTGTTGGTCGCCATTACTTGATTGGCAACCGTATCGCCTGCCACCACTTTGTTTTGTGGTGTTAAAAAGTCCATGGCGTACATCACGCCATCTAACTCACGGCCTTGTACTGGCAAATCGCGCGGCCATTCGGCACCGCCGGCTAAAATCACCGCGTCGAATTCAGCTACCACGTCATCTGCTTTCACGTTTTCGCCCACGTTTTGATTCACGCGAAACTCAACGCCTTCAGCTTCCATCTGCGCCATACGTTTATCAATATGCGATTTTTCCATTTTAAAATCAGGAATGCCGTAGCGCAATAAACCACCGATGCGGCTGCTTTTTTCTAGCACAACCACATCATGACCAACCCGCGCTAATTGTTGCGCAGCCGCCAAACCAGCAGGGCCTGAGCCTACAATGGCGATTTTTTTGCCTGTTTTGTGCGCAGGAATTTGCGGTGTAACCCAACCGTTTTCCCAAGCTTTATCAATAATGGCATGCTCAATTGATTTAATGCCCACTGGGTCTGCATTAATGTTCAACGTACAAGCAGCTTCACAAGGTGCTGGGCAAATACGGCCAGTAAATTCTGGGAAATTATTGGTTGAATGCAACACGTCTATCGCTGATTTCCAGTCTTGGCTGTAAACCAAATCATTCCAATCCGGAATAATATTATTCACCGGGCAACCAGTGGTGCAGAACGGAATACCGCAATCCATACAGCGCGCGCCTTGTTGCTTGGCTTGGTCATCGGTTAAATGCAGCACAAATTCTTTGTAATTTTTAACGCGATCAACCACTGGCAGATTTGCCTCTGCCAATCGTTCAAATTCCATAAAGCCTGTTACTTTGCCCATACTGAAGCCCTTACCTATATTTAATATTTTTGCAGTGTTGCCGCTAACTTTTAGCCGCAAAGTTTACGCTGCAACCAGCGCTTTTGTTTCTGCCAGTTCAATTAATGCACGTTTATATTCATTTGGCATCACTTTTACAAATTTCGTTCTGTAATTCGCCCAATCAGCCAACATGGCGTTTGCGCGCACACTGCCAGTGTATTTTGCGTGATTTTCAATCAATGTTTTCAACGTAATTTCATCTGGCTGATCTAAATGATGGATTTTGCCAATACTTGATTCTGCACTTTCTACTTTTTCAAGCGCTACCATACTCATATTGCAGCGTTTAGCAAATTGACCATCTTCATCATACACATAAGCCACGCCGCCGCTCATACCTGCCGCAAAGTTTTGGCCTGTTACGCCTAAAACCACCACGGTGCCGCCTGTCATGTATTCACAACCGTGGTTGCCAACACCTTCTACCACCGCAGATGCGCCAGAGTTACGCACACAGAAACGCTCACCCGCCACGCCACTGAAATAGCTTTCACCAGTGGTTGCGCCGTACATAACGGTATTACCAACAATAATATTTTCATGCGAAATAGCATTAAATGCTTGCGGTTTGCGAATGATAATTTTGCCGCCGCACAAACCTTTACCCACGTAATCGTTACCTTCGCCGGTTAATTCAAAGGTAATGCCTTTGGCTAAAAATGCCGCAAAACTTTGGCCAGATGTACCAGTAAAGTTAATGTGAATAGTGTCATCAGGCAAGCCTGTGTTGCCGTAGCGCGTAGCTACTTGGTTAGACAACATGGTACCAACCGTACGATTCGTATTGGTAATGGCCACATCCAACACCACTTTTTCGCCTGTTTCTAGGGCATTATTGGCCAGTGCTAGTAATTTATTATCTAGCGCATTCACCAAATTGTGGTCTTGCACATCGTTATTTTTGCGCGATACGCTGGCTGGCATTTCTGGCAGATGGAATATTTTGCTGAAATCTAAACCATTGATTTTCCAGTGATCAATACCTGCTTGCATATCCAGCAAATCAGCACGGCCAATTAAATCGTCAAATTTAGCAATACCGATAGAGGCCATTAATTCACGCACTTCTTCCGCCACAAAGAAGAAGTAATTCACCACATGCTCTGGCTGACCAGTAAAGCGTTTGCGTAATTCTGGGTCTTGCGTCGCCACGCCCACTGGGCAGGTATTCAGATGGCATTTACGCATCATAATACAGCCTTCAACCACTAGCGGCGCGGTTGCAAATCCAAATTCATCCGCACCTAATAATGCGCCAATTAGCACATCACGGCCTGTTTTCATTTGGCCATCTACTTGCACAACCACACGGCCACGCAATTGATTTAGCACCAATGTTTGCTGCGTTTCCGCCAAACCTAGCTCCCAAGGTGTGCCGGCATGTTTAACCGATGATATTGGCGACGCACCTGTACCGCCATCATGACCAGCCACTACAATGTGATCTGATTTGGCTTTGGCCACGCCTGCAGCCACGGTACCAATACCAGTTTCTGACACCAGCTTTACTGAGATTGATGCTTTTGGATTGGCATTTTTAAGGTCATGAATCAACTGCGCTAAATCTTCAATTGAATAAATATCATGATGCGGCGGCGGTGAAATTAAGCCCACACCAGGAACCGAAAAACGCAATTTTGCGATGTATTCTGACACTTTATGGCCAGGTAATTGGCCGCCTTCGCCCGGTTTTGCACCTTGCGCCATTTTAATTTGAATCTGATCTGCATTTGCCAAGTATTCAGCTGTTACACCAAAGCGGCCAGACGCCACTTGCTTAATGCGCGAGCGCATTGAATCGCCCGCTTTTAGCGGAATATCGCGCTCAATATTTTTTGCGCCAATAACGTTTGCCATTGTTGTGTCAGTGGCTACGGGAATAAAACGTTTAGCGTCTTCACCGCCTTCGCCTGTGTTCGATTTACCGCCAATGCGGTTCATGGCAATGGCTAAGGTTGCGTGCGCTTCAGTTGAGATTGAGCCTAATGACATGGCGCCTGTTGCAAAACGTTTAACGATTTCTTTGGCTGGTTCTACTGAATCAAGCGGAATCGCTGTGCCTGCTGATTTGATTTCAAACAAACCACGCAAAGTCATATGACGGCGCGTTTGGTCATTAATTAAAGCGGCATATTCCTTATATGTAGTTGCCGAATTGGTGCGTGTTGCATGTTGCAATTTGGCGATTGAATCTGGCGTCCACATATGCTCTTCGCCGCGCACGCGGAAGGCATATTCGCCGCCTGCATCTAAGCTATTGGCCAATACTGGGTCATCGCCAAACGCGCTGGTGTGCAAACGCACTGCTTCTTCCGCCACTTGGTCTAAGCCAATACCTTCAATATTGGTGGCGGTTCCTGTGAAGTATTTGTCTACGAAAGCCGTATTTAAGCCAATTGCTTCAAAAATCTGTGCGCCGCAATACGATTGATAAGTAGAAATACCCATTTTTGACATGACTTTATATAAGCCTTTGCCGATGGCTTTAACGAATTTCTTCGCTGCTTCGTAGCTATCTTTAGTACCCATGTGGTTAATGGTTTCAAACGCCAACCAAGGGCAAACTGCTTCTGCACCATAACCTGCTAGCAGGGCAAAATGGTGCACTTCGCGTGCTGAGCCAGTATCGATTACTAAGCCAGTGCTGGTTCTTAAGCCTGCTTTTACCAAATGCTCATGCGTTGCAGAACAAGCTAATAACGCAGGGATTGGCAAGCGTGTATCGCTTACCGTTCTATCTGAAAGAATCAAAATATTAAAGCCATCACGCACGGCGTTTTCAGCGGCGCTGGCAATATTGGCCACCGCCGCTGCCATACCTGCTTTGCCTTGTGTTGCTGGGTAAGTAATATCTAACACCAATGATTTATATTGGTTTTGCGTGAGCGTTGCAATCACTTTTAATTGCTCTAATTCATCCAGCATTAATACGGGTTGCGCCGCTTCTAAACGCATTGGCGGCAATGTTTCGCTACCATTTATTTCATCATGGCCAAGCAAATTTGGTTTTGGGCCAATAAACGTCACCAAAGACATCACCAATTCTTCACGAATTGGGTCAATTGGCGGGTTAGTCACTTGCGCGAATAGCTGTTTAAAGTAGTTGTACAACAATTTTGGTTTTGCCGATAACACTGGCAAAGCCGCGTCATTGCCCATTGAGCCAGCACCTTCTTCGCCGTTGGCCACCATTGGCGCCATGACGAATTTGATGTCTTCTTGCGTATAGCCGAATGCTTGTTGTGTATCCAATAAGCTAGCCGCCATTTCCAGCTTGCCATCCACTTTTGGCATATCGCTTAAAAAGTAGCGTGTTTTTTCAATCCATTGTTTATATGGTTTGGCCGTTGCTAATGCATTTTTTACTTCAGCATCGCCAATAATACGGCCTTGCTCTGTGTCAATCAGCAGCATTCTGCCTGGCTCTAAGCGCCATTTTTTAACGATTTTTTCTTGTGGAAACGTCAACACGCCCATTTCAGACGCCATCATTACAATGTCATCATCCGTCACTAAGTAACGGGCAGGGCGCAAGCCGTTGCGGTCAAGCGTGGCGCCAATCATGCGGCCATCGGTAAATGCTACTGCGGCTGGGCCATCCCATGGCTCCATTAACGCGGCGTGATATTCATAAAACGCACGGCGTTCATCATCCATTAAGTATTGACCTGCGCCATCTTTTGCGCCCCAAGCTTCAGGAATCAACATCATCATGGCATGCGGCAAACTGTAACCACCGGCCACTAGCAGTTCTAAACAGTTATCAAAACAGGCCGAATCCGATTGGCCTTCTGCGATTAATGGCCAAAGCTTTTCTAAATCCTCGCCAATCACGCTAGATTTCATGGTCTCATGACGCGCGGCCATCCAATTGACGTTGCCTTGCACGGTGTTAATTTCACCGTTATGCGCAATCATGCGGAATGGATGCGCTAAATCCCACGCTGGAAATGTATTGGTTGAAAAACGCTGATGTACTAATGCTAAAGCTGAAACAATGCTTTCATCGTTTAAATCGGTGTAATAAACACCCACTTCGTTTGCTAGTAACATGCCTTTGTAAACAATGGTGCGTGATGAAAGAGACGGCATATAAAATGCGGCTTTGTCGCTTAAATTTAATGCACGAACGGCATGTTCAATGCGTTTGCGAATCACAAATAGTTTGCGCTCGAAAACATTCTGGTCTTTACCCGTGCTGGCAATAATCACTTGGCGCATGGTTGGCTCAACATCGCGCGCGGCTTGGGCAATATTGCTGTTATCTACTGGCACATCGCGCCAGCCTAAAAATGTTTGATTTTCTTCCGCAATAATTTTAGTAATTAAAGCTTCGCAAGCCTCGCGATTTTTGTCCGTTTGCGGCAAAAACACGTTACCAACCGCATATTGGCCAGCATCTGGCAGTTGAATGTTTAGCTTTGCGGCTTCTTTGCGCATAAACGCGTCAGGCAATTGCATTAACAAACCAGCGCCATCGCCCAATTTAGGGTCGTAGCCGGTAGCACCGCGGTGCGTTAAATTAGTCAGTAACTCTAAGCCTTTTTGCACAATGGCATGGCTTTTTGTGCCTTTAATATGCGCCACAAAGCCAACGCCACAAGCATCTTTTTCGTTACGCTTGTCGTATAAACCTTGGTTTTGCGGTGCTAGATTATTACTGGTTTCACTGGTGTTCAAGAATTGCATATTTTTGCCCAAAAATTCACTATCAAAACATTTAGCGGAACCTTCAATAATACCGTTTAAAGCGTTCAAGTTCAATCGCTTAAGGTTAAATTGACCCAAGTTTTAGCAGAATATTGCACAACTCAATTAAAATTATATTAAAATAATTTGACAATGCAAATGAGAATGATTATCATTAGTATCTGATAACTATTATTTGAGGAATTCAGCATGAATTATTTTACTCATACAAACAGTGACGAAAAGATTTTGTTGGCCAATAGCTTTGGCATTAAACTTTTTTATTTTAGAGACAAGAATATTGTTGAGCTTGAAATAGGCGTGACTTGCCTGCGCCTAAACCCAAGCCTTATTCAGCGAATTGCCAATGTGATGATGAAAGCGAGTTTGCGGCTTGATCATATTGAAGCCGCAAACAAACGCTTAGATTCTAGTGAAATAGCGCGCAACAATAGGCCGCATATGGCGCATTAGACATAGCTCACTAGCCGATTAGTAAATTTAAAAATCAATCAGTTACAAACTTGCAAACGCTTTTTTCGCCGCTTCTACGGTAAAGGCAATATCGGCATCGGTATGCGCCGCCGATACAAAACCCGCCTCAAAAGCAGAAGGGCCAAGGTAAATGCCGCTATCTAACATGCTATGGAAAAAGTGATTGAAATGCTCTTTATTGTTGTTTTGCACAATTTCGGCGTAACTACTTGGGCAGTTTTCGCTGAAATATAGGCCAAACATGCCGCCAACATTTTGCGCATTAAAGGTAACGCCCGCTTGTTTTGCCGCAAGTTTTAGGCCATCCATCAGCTTTTTGGTTTGTGCGGTTAATTTAGCGTGAAAATCAGGCGCTTGAATCAATTTAAGTGTGGCCAAACCAGCCGTTACCGCAACCGGGTTGCCAGATAGCGTACCGGCCTGATACACCTTACCCAATGGCGCCAATACGCCCATAATATCTTTACGGCCACCAAATGCACCCACTGGCAAGCCGCCGCCAATCACTTTACCTAAAGTTGTCATATCTGGCGTAATGCCATACAACGCTTGCGCGCCGCCCAAATGCACCCTAAAACCTGTCATCACTTCATCAAAAATTAGAATAGCGCCGTGCTTGGTGCACAAGGCACGCAGGGTTTGTAAAAACTCCATATGCGGCACAATTAGGTTCATATTGCCCACTACTGGCTCAATAATCACGCAGGCAATTTCATCGCCGCGCTTGTCAAATAGCTCTTGTAATTGCTGAGAATTATTGTATTCCAGCGTTAAAGTGTGGGCGGCCACACTGGCTGGCACGCCGCCAGAATCTGGCTCGCCAAAGGTTAATAAACCTGATCCCGCTTTAACCAATAAGCCATCCGAATGGCCGTGATAACAGCCTTCAAATTTCACAATGGTATCGCGGCCAGTAAATCCACGTGCTACGCGAATGGCGCTCATGGTGGCTTCGGTACCGCTGCTATTAAGGCGAACTTGTTCCATGCTGGGCACTAGCTTATTGATTAGCGCGGCCATTTCCAGCTCTAAACCTGTTGGCGCGCCAAATGATAGGCTATTTTCCGCCACCGCTTGCACCGCCGCAATCACCTCTGGGTGCGCGTGGCCAACTATCATCGGCCCCCAAGAATTGATGTAATCGATATATTCTTTGCCATCTACATCCCACAATTTAGAGCCTAAGCCCTTTTTGAAGAACACTGGCGTACCGCCCACCGAGCGAAACGCGCGCACCGGCGAGTTAACGCCACCTGGGATTAATTGTTGAGATTGGTCAAACAGGGCTTGATTTTGAGAAGTAATGGGATTTTGTGATGTCATGATTTTGCTTATTTTAAAATGATTGAATACGGCGCGATATTAATAGCTGATTAGACCATAAACCCGCACATCCGTCATTCTGAGTGAAACGAAGTATTCAGCTCTTTTTTAACTTGGATTCTTCGCTTCACCCAGAATGACGGCGGAGCTTAATAGCCAGAGCATTATGAGCTGATTACTTTATGAGTTAATTGCTTTTACAAATAGTTGTGCCGTTTTATTAATGTCATCTACGCCAAATAATGCATTAATTACCGCAATCGCATCAGCTCCTGCCTGTATAACTTGCCCTGCGTTTTGCAAATTAATACCGCCAATAGCGACACTTGGAATACTTAATTCAGTGCGCGCTTGGGCGAACAAACTTAAATCGGCCACTGGTGCATTTGGCTTAGTGCTTGAGGCAAAGCAGGCACCGAAAGCGACATAATTTGCACCTTGATTTTGTGCAGCAAAAGCTAAATCAAATCGGTTATAGCAAGAAGCGCCTAATATTTTACTTTCGCCCAATCTTGTGCGAACTTCGGCTAAATTGCCGTCATCTGCACCTAAGTGCACGCCATCTGCATCTAAAGTTAAACACAGCTTAACTGAATCATTAATAATCAGCGGCACATTATATTGCCTGCACAAAGGCAATATTGCGCGCGCTTGCTGAGTTTGCAGCTTGTGATTGGCTAGTTTATTGCGATACTGCAAAACACTCACGCCACCTTGCAGCGCGGCTTCTACTTTTTTAATCAGTAAATCGGTATCGGCAATATCGGGCGTTACGGCATACAAGCCTTTAATGGGCATGCTTTTAATGCTGGATAAAAGGGACTTTTTCATTGCCTTCTGATTCGTCATCGCGTGCCCAAAAGAAGCGGTCTGGTATAAATTGCCCCATGCCTGGACGGAACGCGTTTTTAAGCGTTTGCCATGTGTATTCTTGCGCTTCTTGAATCGCTTCTTCCATACTTAAACCATGCGCCAAGCAAGCAGCAATTGCGCTAGTTAACGTGCAGCCAGAACCATGATAACTGCCTGCTAGCCGCTCCCAGTGATAGGCTTTAAGTAAACCGCTGGCGCCTGATGGGCTGCTGCCGTAAAGCGAATTCACTACATCTGTACTGCGCTCATGCGTGCCGGTAATCAACACGTATTCAGTGCCCAAATCTAATAAGCGCTGCGCCGCTTCTTCTAGTGATGTATGCAAAATTTCATCGCCATCATCCATAAAAGCTAAACGGCGCGCCTCTAAACTATTTGGCGTGATTAAAGTGGCTTGCGGAAACAATAGTTCGGTCATGGCGGCTTGCATTTCTTCATTGGCTAATTCGTCACCACGGCCAGAAGTTAAAATAGGGTCAATTAGCAAAGGCACATCTGGATAATCGGCCATAATTTCGGCAATAACCGCGATATTTTCAACGCTGCCAAGCAAGCCTAATTTAAAAGCCGACACTTGAATATCTTCTAAAATAGTACGCGCTTGCTCATTAATCCAATCAGAATCCAGCGCCATTACGCTTTCGACACCCACGGTATCTTGCACGGTAATGCCTGTAACAACCGATAATGGATGGCAACCAATACTGGCCAAAGCCAAAATATCGGCCTGCAAACCCGCACCGCCGCTAGGGTCGGTGGCGGCAAAAGTTAGCACGGTTGGCGGGGTAGGTGTCATGGCTTTAGTCATATGAAAAATAACATTATTTTAACGCAAATAAGCGCATTTAGCTCTTAACATGTGCTTTGCGTTTAGAGATAAATATCAATCAGAAAACCACGCCAGATTAAAATTCCAAGGGGTCAATATCTAAGCTCCAGCGTACTTTTGTGGCGATTGGTAGCGACCGAATTTGTGGCATCCACACTTTTAATAAACGCTGCAAGGTCGCGCGAGTATTGGCTTGCAGCAGTACTTGGGCACGCTCCATGCTTTTCAAGCGTTCCATTTGCGGCCGAATCAGGTCGTAAATCATGACATCGGTTTTTATGGCGTGCGCCATATTAAGTGCTTGATTTAAAAACTGCTGGACTAAACTAAAATCATTAGCCTCTGCACGTAACAAGGCAAAAAAACGCGTGGGCGGAAATTGCATCATGCGCCGCTCTTGCAAGAGCTCATCCGCGTAGCTGGCGTAATCTTGCGCGCGCAAGGCATTAAACAGTGCATGCTGCGGAAAAGCGGTTTGAATCAGCACTTGACCCGCTTTATCGGCGCGCCCAGCACGGCCAGCCACTTGCATCAGTTGCGCAAAAAGTCGCTCACTGGCGCGAAAATCGGGGCTGTATAAAGCACTATCGGTATCAATCACGCCCACTAAAGTTAGATTCGGAAAGTCATGCCCTTTGGCTAGCATTTGCGTGCCGACCAAAATATCGATTTCTTGCTTGTGCACTTGGGTTAATAAATCGGTCAGCGCGTTTTTATTGCGCATGCTATCGCGATCTACACGCGCAACTCTGGCTGTTGGTAGCAGCGCCTGCAGGGTTTGCTCTAAGCGTTGCGTGGCATGCCCAACCGGGCGCATATCGGCATTGCCACAGCTTGGGCATTGCACAGGAATTTTCTGCTCATGACCACAGTGATGGCACTTTAATTTTCGCTGGCTTAAATGCACTACCAAACGCGCCGAACAACGCGTGCAGGGCGCCACCCATTGGCAAGCATTACAGTGCAAAACAGGCGCATAACCACGGCGGTTAATAAACAATAAGCTTTGCTCGCCTTTAGTTAAGCGCTCTTGCAAGGCTTTTATTAGCAAAGGTGACAGCCCATTTTCAGTGGGTGATTTGGCAATATCTATGCAATAAATATCAGGCAGCGCCGCATTTTCAACCGCTCTTTTAGCCAGTGTGAGTAGCCCATATTGCTGCTTTTGCGCTACTTTTTGGTCATCTACCGGCTGATTAGTCGCATTAAACCAAGTTTCTAATGATGGCGTGGCGCTGCCTAAAATAATCGGAATATTGAGCTGCTTAGCGCGCACCATGGCTACATCGCGCGCATGGTAACGCATGCCGTCTTGCTGCTTGTAAGAGCCGTCATGCTCTTCATCCATCACAATCATTTTTAGTTGCGGCATGGGCGTAAACACACTCAAGCGCGTACCAATCACAATTTTTGCGGCGCCAGAGCTGGCCGCCAGCCAATTCTGCAAACGCTCGCCTTCGCTTAAATTGCTATGTAATGTCACTAAAGGAAATTGGCTTAAACGGCTTCTAAAACGGGCTTCAAGCTGCGGTGTTAAATTGATTTCTGGCACTAACACCAATACTTGCGCGCCCATTCCTTGCGCATTTTTTTGGCTTAAAACGTGCTGCAAAATCTGAATATACACTTCTGTTTTGCCGCTGCCTGTTACGCCATACAACAACCAAGGCTTAAAATTGTGAGTAAGCGCTAACACACATTCAATGGCATTTTTTTGCTCATTGTTTAAAGCCGGCTCAATTGCCGATGTGGGTAAAGAGGCTTTTATGGCGGTGACTTCATGCGCCGTGACTAAATTTAACGCTTTTAAATCCGCAATGGCTTTGCGCCAAGTGGCTGATATTAGCGCTAGCTCAGCCTCTGTAAGCTCTTGTTTTGATTGCAACACTGACAAAATACGTTGCATCACCACTTTTTTGGCTGGTACTAAAGCAGTATCTGCATTTACTGTTAATTGATACGCAAACATTTTGCGCGAAACCGCGGGTTTAATTTGGCGTAAACGCAGCGGCATGGTGGAAATTAAAGCCTGCCCTAATGGATAGTGATAATAATCGGCGCAAAAATTTAATAATTTAAAGCTTGGGCTATCTACAATCACTTCATCAAACACATGGCTGACCGCTTTAAGTTTTTCAATTGGATATTCCGATTGACTACTGATAGCCACAACAATGCCGATTAGATTGCGGCCAGCAAAGGGCACCACTACGCGGTTGCCCACCTGCGCCACAAAGCCGCCGCTAACGTAATCGAATAAACGATTAAGCGGCACATCTAGAGCGATGTTTAAAATAATAGGCGGCATTTATAAGCTTGCGATTACGATATTTTTAATGAATAGATATGGTTTTGTTTATGAAGATGACGTTGCTTAGATTTTAAACATCCAGAATTACAGTATCTTAGATTTAAAATCTTGCTTGAGTTAAAATACTGTCTTTGCAAAAATTAACCACTATTTAAGAAAGCATGCGTTTTTTTGAAAGCTCATTTATCCTCTTTATTAGCACAAGCCGCCGCCAAAATCGGTGCCGATATCTCACAGATAAGCCTGATACTGGATCGACCAAAATCGGCTGAGCATGGCGATTTTTCGAGCAATTTAGCCATGATGTTGGCCAAACCATTACGTAAAAATCCGCGTGAGCTAGCCACCAGTTTAATCAATGCGCTGCCACAAAGCGAATATATCGCAAAAGTAGAAATTGCAGGGGCTGGATTTATTAATTTCTTTTTAAACGCGCAATCGAAACAAAGCGTAGTGAATGAAATTTTGCAACAAGGCGCGCAATTTGGCCGTAACGATTCAGGCAAAAATGTGAAGGTACAAGTGGAATTTGTATCGGCAAACCCCACTGGGCCTTTGCATGTGGGCCATGGCCGAGGTGCTGCGGTTGGCGATTGCCTAGCGCGCTTGCTTGATGCCAACGGCTGGGATGTAACGCGCGAATTTTATTACAACGACGCTGGCGCGCAAATTGATAATTTAGTGATTTCTGTGCTGGCGCGCGCCAAAGGCATTGCCACCGATGATGCTAGTTTTCCTGAAAACGGTTATCGCGGCGATTATATTGTGGATATTGCCAATGCATTTTTAGCAAAAAGCACAGTAACGGCGGATGACATGCAAGTGACTGCCAGTGGCGATTTAAACGATGCTGAATCGGTGCGCGCTTTTGCGGTGGCTTATTTACGGCATGAGCAAGATTTAGATTTAAACGCCTTTCAAATTAAATTTGATGTGTTCTCATTAGAAAGCGCGCTATATAGCACTGGTAAAGTAGAAAGCACTGTGCAAAATTTAATCAACAGCGGTCATACCTATGAATTAGATGACGCACTTTGGCTAAAAACCACCGATTTTGGCGATGATAAAGACCGTGTAATGCGCAAAACCGATGGCGGCTACACCTATTTTGTGCCGGATGTGGCTTATCACCATGACAAATGGAATCGCGGTTTTAAACGCGTGATTAATGAGCAGGGCGCGGATCACCATAGCACCATTACCCGCGTGCGTGCTGGCTTGCAGGCGCTTAATGTGGGCATTCCAGCCGCTTGGCCAGATTATGTATTACACCAAATGGTAACGGTAATGCGTGGTGGCGAAGAGGTAAAACTTTCTAAACGCGCTGGCAGTTATGTCACGCTACGTGATTTAATTGATGAAGTAGGTTGCGACGCGACGCGATACTTTCTTGCCGCCAGGCGTGCCGATTCGCAATTGGTATTTGATATTGATTTAGCGCGCGCGCAAACGAATGATAATCCTGTGTATTACATTCAATATGCGCATGCCCGTATTTGCAGCGTATTAACGCAATGGAACGGCGAAATTGATAGCTTGAAACAAGCGGATTTAAACCCGCTTAACATGCCAAATGAAGCAAAATTGATGCAGCGCTTAAGTGAGTACCCAGAAGTGGTGAGCAATGCCGCCACCGAATTAGCGCCGCACACCATTGCCAATTATTTAAAAGAATGTGCGGCCGATTTGCACAGTTATTACAATGATACAAAATTTTTAGTGGACGATGCGCCAACCAAATTAGCGCGCATGGCATTAATTGCCGCCACACAACAAGTGCTTAAAAATGGCTTAAATTTGCTAGGTGTTAGCGCACCGAATAAAATGTAATGTCAATAGAAAAATTTAAGCACAAGCAATATTAAGGAAGCAACATGAGTAAAGATTACAAACCCACCCCAAAAAGAAGTAGCAGCAGCAGTAAAGGCAGCCCGTTTTTTTCAGGTTTGTTGATTGGCTTATTGGTGGGCGTTGGTTTATCGCTTGGCGTCACTATGTACATTAAAGGCTCTGAAAGCCCATTTAGTGAGAAAAAATCCATTTCAGATAATAGCGAAATGCTATCTGAAAAACTGCCAAAGCAAAAAATCGCCACCGAAAGTGCTTTGCCGGCCGATGAAAATCCGGATGAAACCGCGCAAAATAAATCCAATAATCAGTTTGATTTTTATACCATTTTGCCTGAAACTGAAAGCACGGTAACCGAGCAAGAGGTTAAAGACCGCTCATTAACGGTTAAAAAAGATAATTATTTCTTGCAGATTGGTGCTTTTCAGGATGAAGCCGATGCGGATAATATGAAGGCCAAGCTGGCATTACAAGGCTTTGAAGCGGTTGTGCAAACCGCTACGATTCCTGAAAAAGGCGTTTGGCACCGCGTGCGTGTTGGGCCATTAAGCGAGATTAGCCAAATTAATAAAGTGAGAGGCGAATTAACCACCGGCGGCTTTAATACCGATTTAATTAAAGTGCACACTGAAACTAAATCTGACTAGCTAGCCCTAATATTTGTCATCTGAATGGTTTACTATTCGTTGTTACATCTAGTTAGTTGTTTTAAAAAATAAATTTAAATAGGAATCACCCCATGAAAAAATTATTAAGTATTTTAATGTTATTAATCAGCACTACTGCTGTGGCTGATGGCCCAAAACCAGGTGCAGAGTTTGACGCGGTTGCGCAACCGATTACCACCGATGTAGCGACCAAAATTGAAGTAATGGAAGTGTTTTGGTATGGCTGCATTCATTGCTACCAAATGGAAGCGCCTTTAAATGCGTGGGTAAAAAAATTGCCGGCTGATGTTTACTTTAAACGCATGCCTGCATTACCGCGCGCCGATTGGGCACCAATGGCTAAAGCATTCTTTGCCATGGAAACATTAGGCGTACAAGAAAAGTTACATGCACAGCTATTTGAAGCGGTGCACAAACAAAAAACACTTAACCCAACCGATGAAAAAGCAGCCATTGACTGGGTGACTAGAGCCAGCGGTATGGATAAATTAAAAGTAGAGCAAGCGTTTAAATCGTTTACGATTAACACCAACTTAAACCGCGCGGCGCAAATTTTCCGTTCATCTGGCGCTACTGGCGTACCTAGCTTGATTATTGATGGTAAATTTATTACATCAAGCACCATGAGCGGCGGCAATGCGGAAGCGCTAAAAGTGGCCGATTACATTATTGATAATGTGCGTAAAGAAAAAGGCATGCAAACCACAAAGGCCCCCGCCGCAAAAAAGTAGCAACGGCTAAAAAGGCCAAAGTAGCACCCAAGAAAGTAGCCTTACCTAAAACGGCCATTTTGATTAGAAATTAGCCTATTTAATAAGCAACCAACCCGCTGACGTACTGATTTTTTCTGTACACAGCGGGTTTTTATTGCGCTACACTTTAAGCTATGAATATTTTTATTACAGGTGCATCAAGCGGCATTGGCTTTGCACTAGCGCATGAGTATGCCAAGCGTTACGCAAATAGCAATGGTATTATTGGCCTAGCTGCTAGGCGTAGTGATCACTTACAAAATTTAGCTGATATGCTCCAAAAGCAATATGGCATCACCTGCGCCATATACCCATTAGACGTGCGCGATAGCATGGCTTGCCAATTGGCCGCACAAGATTTTATAGGCAAATTTGGCGCGCCTAATTTGGTGATTGCCAGCGCAGGCGTTAGTAGCGGCACATTAACTGAATACCGTGAAGATATTCCTGCTTTTCAAGCCGTTATGGATATTAATGTGATGGGCATGTTGCATACATTTCAACCGTTTATAGCCGCCATGAAACAAGCCGCCGCTAATGGTGATAACGCTCAATTAGTTGGGGTAGCCAGTGTGGCTGGCATACGCGGTATACCCGGAAGCGCCGCCTACAGCGCCAGCAAATCCGCCGTTATTACCTATTGCGAAAGCCTGCGCGCCGAAATGCAGCATTACAATATTGCCGTTAGCACCATCGCCCCCGGCTATATTCGCACGCCGATGACCGAAATTAACCAGTACGAAATGCCCTTTTTAATGGATGCCGATGTGTTTGCCCACAAATTTGTTAACGCGGTGGAAAACAAAGCGCGCTATCAAGTGATTCCTTGGCAAATGGGCGTTATTGCAAAAATAATGCGCTTAATTCCAGCGCGTTTATGGGATTACTTAATGAAAAATGCGCCTCATAAAAAGCGCATTGAATGGGATTGGCTTTAAGTTCAACCTTTAGTCCGTCATTCCCGCGAAGGCGGGAATCCAGACTAGTATCACATTAGCTGATGTAGTAAAAGATCATATTTATTGCGGTTAAACAATTGTTGTTATGTCGATGTAAGCCACCTACAGAAGATTGAACCCTGACTGGATACCAGCCTTCGCTGGTATGACAGCATTTGAAAGTTCTATGGCTATCCCTAACGTTTGACATAAGGTTCGCGCTTTAGCGCGTCCAGCTAAATGGATGGGTTACATTGAAAAGGTGATTTACTCACGATAAAACCTCATAAGCCCAGCCAAAATAACTGTAAATAAATGGCTTACCTTGCATAGAGCTTAACTTCGCCTTAATGCGAAACTTTGTACCAACAGGATATTTTTCTAGCAAAGTTCTTGAACACTCAACAAAGAGATGCTGCGGAAATAATGGCTGGCCTGCAACAGGCCGCATATGAGCTTTACCATGCCTACCGCTAGTGCTTTCGGGGTAAAAAGATTCAACTACAATTAGATGATATGGTGTTGTATTAGCCATAATTAAACCTATCGTGTAATCGGCTTGTACCTAATCCGCTTAGGCTTAGCACCTTCTTCACCCAATCGTTTGCGCTTATCCGCTTCATATTCCTGATAGTTGCCGTTAAAGAAGGTCCATTGTGATTCGCCTTCTGCCGCTAAAATATGCGTGGCGATTCTGTCTAAGAACCATCTGTCATGCGAAATCACTAATACGCAGCCGGCAAATTCCAGCAAGGCGTCTTCTAGCGCGCGTAAGGTTTCTACATCCAAATCGTTTGATGGCTCATCTAGCAGCAATACGTTGCCGCCAGAAATCAGCGTTTTGGCTAAGTGTAAACGTCCGCGTTCACCGCCAGAAAGTTGGCCAACGATTTTTTGCTGGTCACCGCCTTTAAAGTTGAATCGGCCAATGTAAGCTCGGCTTGGTGTTTCATAACGGCCAACCGTTAAAATATCCGAGCCGTTGGCGATTTCTTCAAACACGGTTTTGGTGTTGCCTAAATCGTCACGGCTTTGGTCTACATAGGCCAGTTTAACGGTTTGGCCAATGTTTACTTCGCCGCTATCTGGTGTTTCTTGGCCCATAATCATTTTGAATAAGGTGGATTTACCCGCGCCGTTAGGGCCGATTATGCCAACAATGGCACCAGCGGGTACGCTAAAGCTTAAGTTATCAATTAATAATCGGTCTTTAAACGCTTTGGTCACGTTATTAAATTCAATCACTTGGTCGCCCAAACGCTCTCCTGCGGGGATAAAAATTTCCTGCGTTTCGTTGCGTTTTTGGTATTCGGCGCTTGCTAGCTCTTCATAGCGCGCAATACGCGATTTGCTTTTGGCTTGGCGCGCTTTTGGGCTTTGGCGTACCCATTCCAGCTCGGTATTTAAGGCTTTGCGGCGTGATGATTCTTGGTTTTCTTCAATGGCTAAACGCGCTTGTTTTTGGTCTAACCAGCTTGAATAATTGCCTTTCCAAGGAATACCATGGCCACGGTCTAGCTCTAAAATCCATTCCGCGGCATTGTCTAAAAAGTATCTGTCATGCGTTACTGCGACCACGGTGCCGGTAAAGCGCACTAAAAATTGCTCTAACCATTCTACGGATTCTGCATCCAAATGGTTGGTGGGTTCGTCAAGCAACAACATATCAGGTTTTGATAATAACAATTTGCATAAAGCTACGCGGCGTTTTTCGCCACCTGATAATGGGCCGATTTTGGCATCCCAAGGCGGCAAACGTAGCGCATCGGCGGCAATTTCTAGCTGCGTGGTTAAATCACTTCCGCTGGCGGCGATAATGTTTTCCCACTTGGCTTGTTCTTCTGCCAGCTTGTCAAAATCGGCATCTGGCTCTGCATAAGCGGCGTATACCGCCTCTAACATCGCCTGCGCCTGCATCACTTCGCCCATGCCACTTTCTACTTCTTCGCGCACGGTTTTTTCAGCGTCTAATTGCGGTTCTTGCGGCAAATAGCCAATCGTCATATTGGGCTGCCATTGCACTTCGCCCTCAAATTCTTTATCGGCATTAGCCATAATGCGCAGCACGGTGGATTTACCAGAGCCGTTTAAACCCAGTAAACCGATTTTTGCACCCGGAAAAAAAGATAAGGAAATATCTTTGATGATTTGCCGTTTTGGCGGCACGATTTTGCTGACGCGCAGCATAGACATTACATATTGAGCCATGGCGATAACTAACTAATTTGAAAGAATGAAAGCTTAACAGAAAGCAGGCATAACTGGTAAGCAGGGCAGGCTTGTGAATAGGTATAATGCCATCTACTTTCATAGGCTTAAACAAATATGGCATTAAAATCCACCATCTATAAAATTGACCTTAATATTGCCGATATGGACAGGCAATATTACGCGCAACACAGCTTAACGCTGGCCAAACACCCATCCGAAACCGATGAACGCGTAATGGTACGGTTAATTGCATTTACACTTTTTGCCAACGAATCGCTGATATTTGGCAAAGGTTTGAGTGATGACGAAGAACCCGATTTATGGCAAAAAGATTTAACTGGCGCCATTCAGCTATGGATAGATGTTGGCCTGCCAACTGAAAAAGATATCCGCAAAGCCTGTGGGAAATCGGCCAAAGTGGCGGTGGTGCTGTATGGCGGCAGAATTGCCGATATGTGGTGGGATCAAAACAGCAAAGGTTTGCTAAAACTGAATAATTTAACCGTGATTAACTTGCCAGAAACGCAAGAGCTGGCCAAACTTGCCGCCAAAAGCATCAATATTAGCTGTACCGTGCAAGATGGGGAAGTATTGCTAAGCCACGATAGTGGCAGTTTTGATATCACACCAGTTATTTTAAAAGAGCCAGCCTAAAACACTATATTGGCGCCTTTAACTTATAAGAGCTGTATAAAGCCTAGTAATTGTGGTCAAATTATCATCATGACTAGGCCAATAAAATGATTGTTGATAACGCGCTCTGGCTTAATTTGGCAGTGGCTTTAGGCGTTGGCCTGCTTATTGGCACAGAGCGCGAGCGCAGCAAAGGTGCTGGGCCAGAAAAATCATCCGCCGGTATTCGCACTTTCACCATCGCCTCACTACTTGGCGCCGTCAGTACGGTGATTAACTTTTGGTTGCTGGTAGTTTCAATCCTCTGCGTAATGATTTTTGTCGCCATTGCTTACTTTAATAAGCAAGACAAAGAACCAGGGCTAACGACTGAAATTGCCCTTATATTCACCGTTATTTTAGGCGCGCTTGCCATCAGCTCTGCCGCTTTTGCGGCCGCGTTGGCTGTGGTGGTGGCCATTCTGCTGGCCGCTAAAGAGCCTATTCATGGCTTTGTGCTTGGCGTTGTCACAAAAGATGAGCTGAATGACTTTCTTATTTTGGCAGCCGCCACGCTTATTATTTTACCCCTTGTGCCTAATCAAGCCATTGGCCCATTTGAAGCCATTAATCCGCGCAACCTTTGGTTGATTGTTATTTTGGTGATGACCATTAGCGCGCTTGGGCACCTTGCGTTACGCTGGATTGGTGGGCGCATTGGTTTAACGATTGTTGGTTTGGTTTCAGGCTTTATTTCCAGCATTGCAACGGTTGGCGCCATGGGTGCGCGCGCTAAAGAAACGCCTTCTTTGTTAAGCTCGGCTGTTGCAGGCGCCACGCTATCTAGCCTTGCTACTATATTGCAGCTAACCGTGTTGTTAGCGGTAATCCACCCGCCAACCTTACAGTCATTACTGTGGCCGCTCATTTTTGGTGGGGTATCTATTGCCATTTATGGTTTGCTGGTCACGTTAAAATCTCTTCATACCAATGAGATTGAAGTTAATAAACCCACCAAAACATTTAGTGTTAAAACCGCACTTATATTAGCCATGGTTATTGCGGCAGCATTAATAGCATCTGCCGCTTTAAAAGCGTGGTTTGGTCAGGCTGGGCTTGTGCTTGCTTCTGGGGTGGCGGGTATTGCAGACGTTCACGCATCGGCCATTTCTGTGGCCTCTTTAGCCGCCGCAAACAAACTAAGTGCAGCTAGCGCAGTAATACCAATTCTGGTCGCCTTTTCAGTCAATACGGCATCAAAAGCCGTGATGGCCGTTATAAGTGGCGGTAAAGATTTTTCAAGCAAAGTTATTTTAGGATTAGTGCTACAAGTGGCGGCCATTTGGGCTGGATGGTGGTTGATATAATATTGCGTAAATCTTAAAGCCAGCAGCTGCGCGCCTAAGCCATAAAAATCAAATTGCCCTAGTCTTACAACACTATCAGACAAAAGCCGATACGTTGAATGCGCTAAAAAGCATCTAATAACAGTTAGGAGATTTTCCTGATTAGTTTTGGAGAAACAGCATGATTAACGCAAACACGATTCAACCTGATATGCCTGTTGTATGTTCATTAGACTGCCAATTTGCCGAAGTGGACCATATGGAAGGCACAGATAGCATCAAACTTAAAAGAGATGAAGCGGGCGAGCATCACTACATTCCGTTAAGTTGGGTAGTTTCAACCGATGACGGCAAAGTAAAAATTGATCGTTCTGGTGAAGATGCGATGGAACAATGGTCAACAACAGCGAATTAAATTAACTGTTATTTTGCGCAGAAGCCTGACTTTTTAGTCAGGCTTTTTTGTTTTTAACACTTTAAATTTAAAACGGATTTCCGCATACGTGAGAATGATGGCGCATTGTTGGTTTTGACTTTCAATCCCCTTGATGCCATGCCGAGCAACGCAGACGAATCAGGAGTTTTCGGCGAGGACTGTCTGAGGGCTTTAGCCCGAGTTCCGCAGCCGCCTGATTTGTCGAGTAGCACAGGGAAGCCGAAGGTCATGGCATGGGGTGTCGTTTACTTTGGTTACTTTCTTTTGGACAAGCAAAAGAAAGTGACTTGCAGTCGGGCAACCCCGACATTCTATGTAAAATCTGCATCTGCAATTAGGTCGTTGAAATCGCTTTCTTGAATAATGCGAATGCTGAAACCTTTAGCAATCAGTTGCTCGGCTTTAATATGTTTAGCACTCTTATCCTTACCTCCAAATTTTGTTATATCTTGGTCACCTACAACAAGCAAGGTTGTTTCTTTAGTTACTCCAGTAGCAACATTACATCCAATTTTTGAGGCTAAATCTGCAGCCTCATTTCGGAGCATTTGTAATGTTCCAGTAAAAACAATTGACTCGCCATGCAAATCACCTTCGGGATTACCAACTCTTTGAATCGCCGCAGCTTGAGATGAGTGCTCAGGGTTAATAGGTTGTTTCACCCTTTTAAGCCACATATCTACATCTAATTTGGATTCTTTAATAGCAGATATAAGTACTTGTCCAGATGCCTTTGCATCTTCTAGCGCATCATGATGATTAAATTTATATCCAATTTTTTTGCACACATTAGCTAATCCATAACCTGACCAAGCGAACTCTTCCCACGTCCTTCTTGCAACGCGGGCTGAATCAAGCCAAGAAATATTGAGTGGTTGAATCGAATATTTTTGAAATGCTTTTGCAATTGATATTCGATCAAAATGCGTATGGCAAACACAAACTGCACCGTCTAAAAAATACTTTAAATTATCTAAAACTTCAGAAAATTTGGGCGCATGAGTAACATCACTTTCATCGATTCCGTGAATATCTACATTTATAAAATGAAATTAATCTTCTGGGTTTACTAAAGAAACCCACTCTTCAACCAAAATACCATTTTCAAACTTAGCAATTCCAATCTGACAGATTGAAGCCATGTCTGAATTTGCAGTTTCGACATCAATGGCTACAAAATTCATTTGATTAGCTTTCTAACTCTTCCTGTTTTGAGTTCTCATAACTTAATAATTTAGATGTAAATATAACTTCAACCTGTGTTCTTGAACAAATTAATGTTATTTCTTCTTGTAAATTGATGTTTAAATCTTCGGCCCGTAAACCTTTCCATGTAGCAAGATAAAATAATGAGCCATACTTTTTGCCCTTTATCTTTTTATCAACGCCACCTTTCCAAGCCAACACAGGAAGGCTGCCGCTTTTACAAAGTTCTACTAGGTCTGAATTTTCCACTGCTTTTAATCTGCCTCGCTCCCAACAAGCAATAAGCCCATTATCGGAAGCCTTCCAAAGTTCTTCCCAAGTAAGAGCTTTACGAATAGGTTCCTCAATAGAGCGGTAAAGATTATCTGCCATTGTTACTCAACAGTAACACTCTTAGCCAAATTCCTAGGCTTATCCACATCCGTCCCCTTCAATAAAGCCGCATGATACGCCAGCAATTGCACAGGAATAGTATGCAGAATGGGGGATAACACGCCGACATGGCGCGGGGTGCGGATGACATGCACGCCTTCGGATTCGGTAAAGTGGCTATCGGCGTCGGCAAACACAAATAGCTCGCCGCCGCGCGCTTTTACTTCTTGCATATTGGATTTCACTTTTTCCAATAAAGCGTCATTTGGCGCAATCACCACCACTGGCATATTGTTATCGACCAGCGCTAATGGGCCATGTTTCAGCTCACCTGCAGGGTAGGCTTCAGCATGAATATAGGAGATTTCTTTAAGCTTTAGCGCGCCCTCCATGGCGATTGGGTAATGCACACCGCGGCCTAAGAATAGGGCGTGTTCTTTGTCACCAAAGCGTTTTGCCCATTCGCGGATTTGCGGCTCTAAATTTAAGGCAAATTGCACACTGCCGGCTAGTTGGCGTAATGCGCCTAAATATTCTTGCTCTTTTTCGGCACTTAATAGACCTTTTTGCTTGGCTAACGTGGCGGCTAATACAAATAAAGCCACTAATTGTGTAGTAAATGCTTTAGTAGATGCCACGCCGATTTCCGCACCGGCGCGGGTGTAAAAAACCAATTGCGATGCGCGTGGAATGGCGCTTTCTTGCACGTTACAAATGCTTAAGCTTAAATGTTGACCTAATGATTTGGCGTGTTTCAACGCTTCCATTGTGTCTAATGTTTCACCCGATTGCGAAATAGTCACAATTAATTGATTGGGATTAGGCACGGATTCGCGATAGCGATATTCGCTGGCAATTTCCACATTGCATTGCACTTTTGCAATACTTTCCAGCCAATATTTGGCGGTTAAGGCGGCATAATAGCTAGTGCCTGCGGCCAATATCAAGATGCTATCCAGCTGATTAAATACTTGCGCCGCGCCTGTGCCAAACAATTCTGGCCTAAATGCGCCATCATCAATCAAAGCTTCAATGGTGTCGTTCAAGGCCACTGGCTGTTCGTAAATCTCTTTTTGCATAAAGTGGCTGTAAGGGCCAAGCTCTAAGCTGGCAAGGGAAACATCGCTGGTATGCACTTTGCGCGCCGCTAATTGGCCATCTTTGCCGTAAATGTTTACGGCATCGGTTGTTAATGTGGCTATATCACCGTCTTCTAAATAAATCACTCGGCGTGTTACAGAAAGCACGGCAGAAACGTCTGAAGCAATGAAGTTCTCACCTTCCCCTAAGCCAATCAATAGCGGGCAGCCTAAGCGCGCGCACACCATTAAATTAGGCTCATTAACCGCAATCACGCTAATAGCAAATGCACCTGTTAATTCGGCAATGGCTAATTTGGTGGCGGCCAATAAATCGGGTGTTTTTGAGTAGTAATGATGAATTAAATGTGCAATGACTTCAGTATCGGTTTGCGAGTGAAATTCATAACCCAGCGCCGATAATTTAGCGCGTTGTTCGTCATGGTTTTCAATAATACCGTTATGCACAACGGCAATGGATGGATTGGATTGCGTAGGGGAAACATGTGGATGCGCATTACTTTCTGTTACGCCGCCATGTGTTGCCCAGCGCGTATGACCAATGCCCACTAAACCGCTTAAATTGGCATCAATCGCTTTTTCCGTCATGGCGGCAACACGCCCAACGGCGCGCACACGTTCAATGCCATTGCTATTTAGCACAGCAACGCCTGCTGAGTCATATCCACGATACTCTAGCCGACTTAAGCCTTCTATCAGCGTTGACACTACGTTTCTTTTAGCAACTGCGCCTACAATTCCACACATAAATTTACTTTCTTCAATTGTTTTACATATACCCGTCATTCCCGCGTAGGCGGGAATCTAGGCAAATTACATCAACACTTAATATTACTTTAAACAACATATTTGCTGAGTATTCACTCTTAACTGGATTCCCGCCTACGCGGAAATGACGACTGCGTTAATTTTAATCCGCTTTTTTAATCTTTTGTGGCCGTTTCCAGCCCACAATGGTTTTTTGTTCTTTTGCGCGGCAAAAAGTAAGCGCATCGGCAGGCGCATCTTTGGTGATGGTTGAGCCTGCGGCAATTGTGGCATTTTTGCCGATGGTGACTGGCGCAATTAGCTGCGTATCAGAGCCAATAAATGCGCCATCTTCAATCACGGTTCTAAATTTATTAGCGCCGTCATAGTTACAGGTAATGGTACCCGCGCCAATATTCACATTTTTGCCAACTGTGCTATCGCCAAGATAGCTCAAGTGATTGATTTTGCTGCCAATATCCACTTGCGCGTTTTTAAGCTCAACAAAATTACCCACATGCGTTTCAGCCGCTAGTGTAGTGCCTGGCCTTAAGCGCGCATATGGCCCAATGCGGCTATTTTCGCCCACTTTGGCGTCATCAATATACGTAAAAGGTGCAATTTGTGTATTAGCCGCGATTGTGGCGTTTTTAATTACGCAATTTACGGCTACTTTCACGCTGTCGCCTAATGTAACATTGCCTTCAAAAACACAGTTCACATCAATTTCTACATCGCGTCCACAGTTAAGGGTGCCGCGCACATCTAAGCGGGCAGGGTCTTTTAAGGTAACACCAGCTTGAAGTAATTTTTGCGCGAATCGATTTTGATAGACGCGCTCAATCTGGCTTAAATCCACTTTAGAATTAATACCAGTAACCGACCATTCATCCTGTGTGATTTCGGCAATCACGTCTACTTTATCGGCAACCGCAAACGCCACAATGTCGGTTAAATAAAATTCACCCTGCGCATTATTATTGCTTAATCGGCCTAACCAATTTTTAAGATTTGCATTTGGCATCGCCATAATGCCTGTATTCACCTCATTAATTTGGCGCTGCGCTTCAGTAGCGTCTTTATGCTCTACGATGGCAGTCACACAATTTTTATGACGCACAATACGGCCATAACCAGTAGGGTCAGCTTTATTAAACGATAAAATCGCTAATTTATTTGCGGCAGATTCAACCAAAGTTTCGCATGACGCTTTATCCACTAATGGCACATCGCCTAGCATAATCAAGGTATTGGCATCATCATCCAAATAGGGCGCCGCTTGTTGCACTGCATGGCCAGTGCCAAGTTGTTCAGCTTGATTTACCCAAGTGATATTTTCGTGCGCAAAAGCCTCACGCACTATTTCGCCGCCATAGCCATAAACCACAATCATCTTTTGTGGGTTTAAGCTTTTTGCACAATCAATCACATGCGCCAAAATGGGCTTGCCACCAATTGCATGCAGCACTTTTGGTTGGTTAGAATGCATGCGCGTGCCTTTACCGGCCGCGAGAATAACAATATTGAGTGATTTTTTAGACATTAGGATTTATGCTGTTCGGTATTATTTATAACATTGTAAAGTATAAAGATGACACAAACAAAAAAGGCAGCCTAAGCTGCCTTTTTTCTTACAAAATATTACAATTAATGCGTTTTACGTAAGCGCTCAATGGCTTGAATCTGTGCCATTGCTTCAGATAATTCCGCTTGTGCTTTAGCGTAATCCATATCAGAAGTACGATTTTTCATTGCTTCTAATGCCGCTTCTTTAGCTGCAATGGCTTTTGCTTCATCTAAATCATGACCACGTACAGCCGTATCGGCTAATACTGTAATCATGCCAGGTTGCACTTCTAAAATGCCACCTGAAATAAAAATCAGCGTTTCTTCTGCAACGTTGGCTTGCTTAATACGTAATGCACCAGGCTTGATAGTCGTAATCATCGGTGCGTGATTTGGGTAAATACCCACTTCACCAGCACCCGCAGGAGCCACCACAAACTCGGCTTCGCCTGAGAATATGTTTGCTTCTGCGCTGACTACATCAATATGAACAGTATTTGCCATTTATTTTCCTTAAACTATTAACTAATAACTAACGTCTGACGACTGTTAACTAGTTAAGTGTTTTAGCTTTCTCAACTGCTTCTTCAATACCACCAACCATGTAGAACGCTTGCTCAGGCAAGTGATCATACTCACCAGCAACAATGGCTTTAAAGCCTTTGATAGTTTCTTTTAATGGTACGTATTTACCTGGCGCGCCAGTAAATACCTCAGCCACGTGGAATGGTTGTGACAAGAAACGTTGGATTTTACGTGCACGGCCAACAGCTAATTTATCTTCAGCTGATAATTCATCCATACCTAAAATCGCAATAATGTCGCGTAATTCTTTATAACGTTGCAATGTTTGTTGAACGCTACGTGCTACGTTGTAATGCTCTTCGCCTACGACTAGAGGATCTAATTGACGTGAACTTGAATCTAGTGGATCCACCGCTGGGTAGATACCAAGCGATGCAATGTCACGTGACAATACAACGGTTGAATCCAAATGTTGGAATGTTGTAGCAGGTGATGGATCGGTCAAGTCATCCGCAGGTACGTATACCGCTTGAATAGACGTAATAGAACCTGTTTTAGTTGATGTAATACGCTCTTGTAAACGGCCCATTTCATCAGCCAGAGTAGGTTGGTAACCTACCGCAGAAGGCATACGGCCTAACAATGCAGATACTTCAGTACCGGCTAATGTGTAGCGATAAATATTATCAACGAAGAATAAAACGTCACGGCCTTCGTCACGGAATTTTTCCGCCATGGTTAAACCAGATAAAGCCACGCGTAGACGGTTGCCTGGTGGTTCGTTCATTTGACCAAACACCATCGCTACTTTTGATTCTTTCATGTTATCAAGCTTAATAACGCCAGCTTCTGCCATCTCGTGGTAGAAGTCGTTACCCTCACGAGTACGCTCGCCCACACCAGCAAATACCGATAAACCTGAGTGCTGTTTTGCAATGTTGTTGATTAACTCAAGCATGTTTACGGTTTTACCTACACCCGCACCGCCGAACAAACCAACTTTACCGCCTTTAGCAAACGGGCAAACCAAGTCAATCACTTTAATACCTGTTTCTAACAAGTCTACAGAAGGTGACAACTCTTCAAATGTTGGTGCTTTTTGGTGAATCGCACGACGCTCATCACACTCAATCGGGCCAGCCTCATCAATTGGGCGACCTAATACATCCATAATACGGCCTAAAGTACCCACACCAACTGGCACCGTAATTTGTGAACCTGTTGATTTAAATGCCGTACCGCGCGCAAGACCATCAGATGAGCCCATCGCAATGGTACGCACAATGCCGTCACCTAGTTGTTGCTGCACCTCTAAAGTTAGGCCTGCCTCTGCTTGACTTGTCGCATCATCAATAATCAATGCTTCAAATACATTCGGCATTTGATCGCGTGGAAACTCAACGTCTACCACCGCGCCAATACACTGAACAACTTTACCAATTTTCGCTGTACTCATCTTTGTGTCCTATTCAAACTATATTTTTGAATGTTAAATAAATTCTTTTTAAGTTAACTATAACTTTATGAAACCGCTGCTGCGCTTATTCGATTCTGTTCTCTACCTAACATTTGTTTCCAAATATTAGTATCGCCCAATCGCTTAAGATACCGCTGCCGCGCCACCAACGATTTCTGAAATCTCTTTGGTAATCGCCGCTTGACGTGCTTTGTTGTAAATCAGTTTCAAATCGCCAATTACTTCTTTTGCATTATCAGACGCTGATTTCATCGCTACCATGCGTGATGATTGCTCTGAAGCCATGTTCTCGGCAACCGCGTTGTACACCAACGATTCAACATAACGCATCATCAGCTGATCAACCACAGGCTTCGCTTCTGGCTCATAGATGTAATCCCAATGACCAGTAGGGCTGCCCAGCTTTTCACCTGTTAATGGTAGCAATTGCTCCATCACTGGTTCTTGCTTCATGGTGTTGATAAACTTAGTGTAGCTAATAAAAAGCTGATCAATTTCGCCGGCTTCGTACGCATCCAACATCACTTTAATGGTGCCGATTAATGTTGCTAAATGTGGCACATCACCTAAACCAGTAATGTGCGATTTAACATTAGCACCCACGCGGTTCATAAAGCTAAAGCCTTTATTACCAATCGCGCTAACTGAAATAGCCTTGCCTTCAGCTTCCCAGTTTTTCATTTGGTTAACCGATAAACGCAACATATTGGTATTTAAACCGCCACATAAACCTTTATCCGAGCTCACTACAATCAAGCCAATTTTTTTAACCACATCACGCTTAATCAAATAAGGGTGCTTGTATTCTGGGTTTGCAAAAGACAAATGTGCAGCAACGTTGCGAATTTTATCCGCGTATGGACGTGACGCACGCATTCTATCTTGCGCTTTACGCATTTTAGAAGCCGCCACCATTTCCATCGCTTTGGTGATCTTACGTGTATTTTCTACACTTTTGATCTTGGTTCTAATCTCTTTACTACCAGCCATTTTAGAGTCCTAGTGAGTAAAATTAATTAGTACGCGTTTGTTGCTTTAAAGTCTTGAATTGCCGCTTCAACCGCTTTTTCGTTATCGCCAGCTAAGTCTTTGCTTGTTTCAATACCGTCCATCAATTTAGCGTATTTAGAACCCATAAAGCCGTGTAATGCGCTTTCAAAAGCTAATACTTTATTGGTTGGAACATCGTCAAAGTAGCCTTTGTTAGCTGCTAACAATGTAATCGCCATTTTTGAAACACTTAATGGAGCGTATTGGGCTTGTTTCATCAACTCAGTAAACATACGACCGCGGTCTAATTGTTTACGGGTTGCTTCATCCAAATCAGAAGCAAACTGCGCGAACGCCGCTAACTCGCGGTACTGCGCTAATGCTAAACGTACACCGCCACCTAATTTTTTGATGACTTTAGTTTGCGCTGCACCACCCACGCGAGATACTGAAATACCCGCGTTGATTGCTGGACGAATACCGGCGTTAAACAAATCTGTTTCTAAGAAGATTTGACCATCGGTAATTGAAATTACGTTGGTTGGAACGAACGCAGAAACGTCACCAGCCGCTGTTTCAATTACCGGCAATGCCGTTAATGAACCCGTTTTGCCTTTAACAGCACCGTTAGTGAATTTTTCTACATAGTCTTCGTTTACACGTGCTGCACGCTCTAATAAACGTGAGTGAATGTAGAACACGTCACCTGGGTACGCTTCACGTCCTGGTGGACGGCGTAATAGCAATGAAATTTGACGGTAAGCAATCGCTTGTTTAGTCAAATCATCATAAACGATTAATGCATCTTCACCGCGGTCACGGAAGTACTCGCCCATTGTGCAACCAGCATATGGTGCTAAGAATTGTAATGCAGCAGAGTCAGAAGCAGTAGCGGCAACTACAATGGTATAAGCCATCGCGCCATTTTCTTCTAATTTACGTACCACGTTAGCTACTGTAGAAGCCTTTTGACCAATCGCTACGTAGATACAGGTCATGTTTTGACCTTTTTGGTTGATGATGGCATCAACTGCTACGGCTGTTTTACCTGTTTGGCGGTCACCAATAATCAATTCACGTTGACCACGGCCAACTGGAACCATTGAATCTACTGATTTCAAGCCAGTTTGCACTGGTTGTGAAACAGATTTACGTGCAATCACGCCAGGTGCTACTTTTTCAATTTTGTCAGTCATTTTTGCATTAACTGGGCCTTTGCCATCAATCGGCTGACCTAACGCGTTTACTACGCGACCAATTAATTCTGGGCCAACTGGCACTTCTAAAATACGACCTGTACATTTAACAGTATCGCCTTCAGTAATGTGCTCGTAATCACCTAAAACCACAGCGCCCACTGAATCGCGCTCTAAGTTTAAAGCTAGACCAAATGTATTGCCTGGGAATTCGATCATCTCGCCGGCCATCACGTTTGAAAGACCGTGAATACGAACGATACCGTCAGTTACTGAAATGACTGTACCTTGAGTACGCGCTTCAGCTGAGGTAGAAAAATTTTCTAATCTGCTTTTAATCAGTTCACTGATTTCTGATGTAGATAACTGCATTTATGTCTCTCCTGTGCCTTATGCTGAAAGCGTATAGGCTAAATTTTGTAACTGACCTTTGACGGACGCGTCTATCACGGTATCGCCAACAATAATTTTAAAACCACCAATGAGCTCTGCATCTACAGTGACATTGGCTTCAATTTTTTTACCAAACTTAGCTTCTAAACGTGAAACCAAATCGCTCACTTCTGCTGCGCTTGGTGTAGCAGCGGCAATAATTTGAGCGTCTAGCGTTCCTTCATCAAGCGCTTTAAGCTCTTCAAACGCGCTGGTAATAGCTGGCAAAATAGACATGCGATTATATTCAACCAACACTTTAATCAGGTTTTGACCCTGTTCATTGAGTTTGTCGCCACACACTTTTAAAAAAGTAGTTTGCAAATCGCTTGCCACTACTTTTGGGTCTTGAATGTAAGCTTGCATCTGCGCATCGTTAGAAACAGCAGTGGCAAAACCTAACATTTCAGACCATTTAGCCAACGATTTTTGCTCTTTACCAAG
>Ga0326733_1000064_pt1 | contig 39023 bp, 65 predicted proteins | sample 14_GP2_308_FD_207946 | JGI IMG/M metagenome (GOLD analysis project Ga0326733, IMG submission 207946) | Glacier ice microbial communities from Ngari, Tibet, China - 14_GP2_30.8 | ecosystem: Environmental > Aquatic > Freshwater > Ice > Glacier | place: China: Ngari, Tibet | collected 2018-07-17
TAGCACCCGTAAACAAAGGAAGTGAAAACCCTTTTTTTAAAAGTAAGTATGCTTCATTGCCAGACATTTTGCACGCTATTGATTTGCCATTAATTGAGAGCGGTTTAGTTATAACTCAATTCCCTTCAGGTAATCACAGCCTTACTACTTTATTAATCCATGCAGTAAGCGGGGAATACTTTCAATCAACATACGAAATGAAGCCCACCAAAGATGATCCGCAGGGCTTAGGATCGTGTATCACTTATCAAAGGCGTTACGCTATCGGAGCAATTTTAAATCTAAACATTGACATAGACGACGATGGTAATGGAGCATCTAAAAAGAAGGATGAAGCAAAAGCAACCCCAAAACCTGAACCCAAAGTATTAGCGGAATTACTACCCAATACGCCAGAATGGGCGGCGGCTATCACTTATCTAAGCGGTGAAGGAACTCTCCCAAAAGTCAAAGCAAAATATTTAATCACTCCAAAAAACGAGCAAAAATTACAAGACCAAGTTTTAGAAATAGCAATATGAGCAAGAACCTACATTTTGAAATGATGGCGCAGGAAGCACCATATTCACTTGAATTAATTAACCTTAACAATTTAATGAACCTTAGTAAATCGTCTATACAAACGGTAGTTAGCGAGGTTACAACCAAAGTAGCTAACGGTGATGTGGACGCTATCAAAGCATTGATCTATGCAAAAAAGGGGCTAGAGCTATTAGGTGCCATCGAAAAAAACGTACGCCCGTATGCGGAAAGTCACCCGATACCGAAAGGCAGTGTTGAAATGTACAGCTGTCAATTAATCGAGCGTATGAGCGGTGTTAAAACTGATTATTCAGCTTGTGGTGATCCTGAATGGAACGCATTAAATGCAGCCATCGAAGCAGCAAAGGAAGAATTGAAAACCCGTGAAAAATTCCTTTCTGGCATAAGCAAGCCGACCGAGATAGTAAACGAATACCACGAAGTTTTTACGCTAAACCCTCCTATCAAATCGGGTAAAATGGGTATTGCTTTATCTATCAAGTAGATGAAAGGTTTAAACATTGTTAACGGAAAATTCCAAAAAGACGGGGTAACGATTCCCGTCGAAATTGGGAACAAGGAACAAATGGCAGCCCTTGAAATTGCAGATAAGCGGCACACATCTTTTAAAAATGGCTTAGAGCTGAACTATACTACGGAGGTTAATGTTCAATATTCGACTGCTTTTAAATGCTCTTGCGGTTCAATTATTCATGTTGAAGGTGAAGATGATACAGAAGGCGATCCATCGTGTTTGGTTGGTACAGAAAAATGCTATTCGTGTGATCAAGAATATCAAATTTATAAGGATGGTTTTAAGCTAATGGTAAAATTAGCATGAAAATAATGCTTGTTAAGCAGCTTAACGGCTCAATCATTCCAGCTTATGACGAAGATAAAGAACGGCTCAAAAGATTTAAAGCTGGAGAGCCGTTCATGTCGGAAGTTACCAAGCCAAGAAACCTAAAATTTCACCGTAAAGCCTTTTCTCTTTTCAATATGGTATTCCAGAATCAAGAAAATTATATAAGCCTTGAGCATTTAAGGAAGGATATAACTATTGAGGCTGGGTACTATGATGAGTACAGTTCTGTAACTACTGGAGAGGTAAAAAGAGAGGCTAAGAGTATCAGCTTTGCGGCTATGGATGATTTTGAGTTTGGCGAATATTACAATAAAATTCTGGATGTAATTGTTAAGTGCTTTCATTTTGAAAGAGATGATATAATAGATAACGTAAATCAATATTACTGATGAGAAATTACAGCTTAAAACGGCAACAGGAAAACAGACGTTACACAAAGTTGCGCCTCGACTATTTAAAGGAGCACCCGTATTGTGAGGCAGAGGTTCAATGCTGTGGATTATTAGCGTGTGATATACATCACAAAAAAGGCCGAGGCGTGCTTTTAAACGCTACTCAATATTGGTTAGCTGTATGCAGAACGTGTCATGACTGGATTGAGAGCCACCCCATCCAAGCTAAAGAGCTTAACCTTTCAGTCAGTCGGCTAAATGTATCTGATTGAAGACGTTTATAGTAGTTTTCGCAAATCCCATTTATACGGGCAAAAAGGTGACAAAGTAATATTAATAGCAGACAAAGGAAACGTTTTGATCGTTCAAGGATTAAAGGAAGCTTTCCCGGTTTTAAAAACTAAAGTAAGATGAATACACAAATAATAAGCGCATATATATATGCCGGGTTACCTCCTGTAAAAAAGAAAAATTTCATATTTAAAATGTCCGATGCAAGTTATGAAGTAGTTGTAAGCATCGTTTGCAATCGATTATGCCTAAGCCCTATTGAGGTGTTAGGATCTACCAGACCGGCTAATTTAGCCAAAGCCAGGATGATTATCTTTTACTTATTGTCCATGGCTGGCAAGTATAACTTATGCCAAATCGGGCGGGAATTTAAAAAGCATCATTCGACTATTTTATACAATCGGGATGCCTGTAAAGACTGGATGCAAGTAGACAAAAAATTCAAAAATCTTGTGGAATCTATTAAGGATGATATAAGAATAGCAACTCAATATAATGGCTAAAGATCCGGCTTTCCTTTTTTACACCGGAGATTTCTCAACCGGGACGCAATTTTTTTCAGACGATCAGCTCGGAAAATACTTGCGGTTGCTAATGGCTCAACATCAACACGGGCGGTTAACTGAAAAACAAATGTTATTCATATGTAAATCATATGATTATGATGTGTTTATCAAGTTCACTAAAGATGATAAAAGTTTGTACTACAATGAGCGACTTGAAGCGGAAATTTCCAAACGGCAAAAATTTTCAGAATCAAGAAGTAATAACAAAAGCGGGCGCAAAACCTCTTTAAACAAAGATTTTGTATCTATTGATATAAAAGATTCTAAAATCATAAGCAAATCATATGATTATCATATGGAAAATGAAAATGAAAATAAAGATGAAATTATAATTATAGATGAAGAAGAAAAAAAAGGCGAAATTTTAAAAGTTATAATTTGGCCTTCTTTTGAAAACTTCTGGGATGCCTACGATAAAAAAGTTGACAGAAAGGATTGTGAAAAGAAATGGGATAAGTTGAGGCAACCCGAAAAAGAGAATATTTTAAACAACATCCCGGAATACATAAAATCAACACCCGATAAACAATACAGAAAAAATCCAGAAACCTACCTGAATGACCGGGCATGGGAAAACGAAATCATAACAACAAATGGAACAACTAAGATCAATACCGCAAGGGCTGGCAGTTCAGAGGCCAACAGAGACAGCCTTAAACAATTTGCTGAAGAATCCAGCAGAATTTTTCAACTCATTGCAAGTCAAAACGCCAGTTGATTGCCTTAATTCAAACAACAAATCATTAGCTGGAATACGGGCAGGATTAACAAAAGAAACCGGGCACTTGTTTATCAGCATGTTTATAAATGTGATAATAGTCGACCTTTTAAATTACTTCAATCTGGGTAAAGCTATGAGTACTGAACAAACATCAACTACGGTTCAGCTGATTATCGAAGAATATTATATGCTAAAGCCAGATGATTTTAAACTATGCTTTGACAACGCTAAAAAAGGCAAGTACGGCAAAGTATACGACAGGATCGACGGTCAAATAATTTTTGAATGGTTGGAGCTGTATCTGGAAGAGCGGGCGCAAGCAATTGAAACCCTCCGCAGGAACGAAAGCCAACAGCATAAAAAAGATTCAGCTATTCCAATCATCCCGATGTTAAGCGAAAAAGATAAACCCGTTCCTATGCCTTCATGGTTTAAGATCCCGGAAAAGAAAGTACCGGAAATCAATACAAGGCCTTTAAACCAAACGGATCAGCAAAAGCAAATAAACGGATGGATTAGGGAATTTGATGCGCTGTGGATGTCACAAGGATCTCCAGGCGGTAAAAGGTTTGTAACTATCGACAGTAAAAAAATAGACGTTTCGGAATATTTAGAAATCAAAATATGTTCACTATAAACCAAAAGACCACGCTCAAACAAGCGATTAACTATTTCGGATCAATTAATCAGAAAATTAAAGCCATCGAAGAGTTTTCAGAACTCACGAAAGAGCTTTGCAAAGGGATAAACAAAATCGGCAAACCAAATTATGATTTGATAGATGAGATTGCAGACTGTGAAATTATGCTTGAACAAATCAAAATGATTTACAAATGCCACGATCAAGTGGAAGGGCACAAGGAAACTAAGATTGTACGGTTATTTAATCGGATGAATGAAAACGGTAATCAGTAAAGCCAATTTAGATGCGCTCGGGTTCACGGAACACGATGGTATCTTTTACCCCCGTAATCATAGGGCACTAGCGACGATCATAAGCGAAGCTTTACAATGTGACACCGAAAAAAGTAAACCCGTTAGAACGGCTAAAAAGCGCATTAAATCAAGTGACACGAAAATAGATTTATTTATGGTATTGGTTAAAAATGAACTGGGTTTGGATGTTGTAAAAGAGCACCTATTTCACCCGGTCAGAAAATGGCGATTTGATTTTGCGATCATTGATTTAAAAATAGCGATTGAAGTTGAAGGAGGTGTTTTTTCAAATGGGAGGCATACACGAGGTTCTGGTTTTATTGAAGATTGCAATAAATACAATCAAGCCACATCGTTAGGCTGGCGGCTTATCAGGGTTATGCCATCCACTTTAATGACTGAAAATACGCTTGAGCTAATCAGGAAAAATATTTAAGTCAATACAGGATTAAACGAATTAAATAATTTTGAAGGTATAGAAGATTCAACAGGTTACATAATGCTTAAAAACAAAAGACTCGCCCTGGGACGCTGATCCAACGGGTAGCGTGGCGAGTACTGTTAATACAAATATAAAAATATTAAAATTTGACTTGTCATTTTGTAAATATATTTTGCATTATGTAGTGCATTAATCAAATATAGTCGTACATTTGAATACCAAATCAATTAATTATGTACACAATTCCAAACCATTGCCCTTGCTGCTCGGCTGTTCACGCCTACCAAGAGCCAACTAATGATTTCTGCAAACAATGTTCTAAAGACCATTACGATGGTGACGAAGGGATGGCAGAAAATGATTAAGTACTTCAAATATTACGGGGCTACCACCCTATTATTTTTTTCTTTTATAATCATGGGACAATTATTCAAAACTTACAAGCATTTATTTATTGCCGGGGCGGTGGCCTTTGGTGGATCAGCAGCGTTTTTTATGCTGTTTATTAAACTTCAACAAATGGGTTATTTACTAGCACACTTACAACGATGAGAGGCGGTAAACGTGCCGGGGCTGGCAATAAAGTAAAAGCCAAAACAAAGAGTATTTGTTTTCGGGATGAGATAACAAAGATCGACAGCCTCAAAAATAAATACCCAAAGCAATTAAACAAACTATTTAGGGAGTGGACTAAAAATCTTTTAACATGAAAATCACACACACGCAATATCTCAAAAAAGGCTCTATAACCAACTTGGGAAAAGTAGTTTTAATACATGACGGAGCCAGCTTCAAATCAGATGATGGCTTTAGTTATGATGTTCGGGAATGGGATGTATATTTAATCAAGAAATAATTATTGAAATAAACACAATGGGAATAATAAAAAATTTACAGGAAGCATTACACGATCTGGATAAAATGAAGCCAGCTCATAACCTTTTCGGAGGGATAGATAAAATACAATTTTCTATTAATGCAGCTTTAAAAGAATTGGTTAGCTCTTACGAACATGACGAAGAACTGCAAGAACTTTTTGAAGAGGATATTAGAGAGAATAGCGGCTTTGTTAAGCAAGTTTCAGAAACGGATTTTGTTTCATACAATCCTACGGAAAAACAATATCAACAAGCATTTACAGAATTTAAAAATAGCTTAATTGAATATTAGTCGGGTTGCAGTTACAGATAACGTTTTAGGGCTTGGCGATGGTGGGCTTAGAAAGCACTTCGCATTCATATATTACTAAACTTAAAAACATGCAGAACAGAACAAATACCACGTCACCGCCCACTATTGCTAAACCCGTGTTAGGTGTTAGTGCTTCTTTGCAATTAAGTCCTATTTCATTAAACAACGAGTACCGAAATGAGTGGAATGCGCATGATCGGGATTTTGTTTGCCTTGTTTTAAATAATGAATTATTGCGCCCGACACTTTATAGGGTGGGAGGTATAGGAACACCAAACGTTGGAATTGATAGATATTTTCAAATACTCAAACATGTTGAGGCTTTTTACTCGGAAAACATTCTGCGAATGAGCAATTCTAACAAGCCAAAGCATCTTGAAAGCAGATGGTGTATTATTGATAAGTTTGGAAATGAGAAGGTAGAGCTTGAGCAATTCAAACATCTTTATTTAGTAAAAGACAGTTGCATTTACTCCGTTGATGGAAATTATTACAACATTGAAACAGGCGAATTTTACTGCCGATCTAGTAGCTCAATGCAGTCGAAAAACTTTTTGTTTTTAGAAAACAGTTTTGACAATGATAAGTCGAAACGTGGTGTCTTGAAGATAAATAAGTCAGATGGCACATGGTCGCTGTTCGGTCTTTAGCATTACACCTAACGACCAAGATATATGCCGTGAGTGTCGCCCGGTGTGTGTGGGGAAATGGCATATAGGTTTTGTTACCTGTGGTGCTTTTTTAGTTAAAATTTACAATTAATTATATAATTTAAACTTAAACAATTATGTCTGTATCGATTTTAGAATGTTTGCAAAACGCAAATTACAATTTAGAAACCGTGGTTAAAGTCCCAAAGTTACTACCTATGCTAATAAAGCAACTAAATAACGCAATAGTACTTTTGGAAAAAGGGTACGGTATTTATGACGAAGTTGAACCTTTGCTAGAAAAATTCGGATCGGTAAACAATGTACCTAAAAAAGATTAAGCCCTTTGAAGCGCATAGCAGGTCTTTCTTAGCATCACAGGTAACGTCTGACAGCTACCCGATGCGAGTGTCGGACAAAAGCGTTGGGGGAGTATTGGGTAGGTGGTGTTGTGTGTAGTTAATTTTTAGTCCACATGAAAAATGAAAAGAAATATTTTAATTATAGGAGCTGGTCACGTAGGATCGACAACTTTACTAAGCGATTTAGGGAATACCTATACTGTAATATTGGTTAATAGAGACGAAGCTACAGAAGAAGCTAAAAACAAATTCGACCGCACAACATTCACAATCAAACCAAATTTTGTTTTTAATGAACCTATATCCTTCAAGAATACGTCAAATGAAAAATGGTATAACGAGTTCGGGAAAAAACGAAAGAAAGGTCGAACTCGTCGGTTTTAATTTAATTACACACAACGATGGTAGTTTACGTTGTGCCCAATTAGAAAGCACTTCTTTGTCGCCTGAGCACTAAAGTAAATAAAAAGCAGAACAGAACAAGAACCACGTCGAACGGGCATAACTTAAACCTGGTGTTAGCCGTATGGTTTTTTTAGTCCGCTTTAAATAAATTATTTAAACCAGCTTTTTTCAATACCTAATAATATTATACCTATGATAATTGGAATTATAACTGCCCACCAAAACTGCTCTATCCTTTTCATAATTGGACTTTGCTGTATTTCGTTTGGATTAGGAGCATTATTAGGCTTAATTCTTATGGCTCGTAAAGATTGATTTACATTATTATTGTCACCTGTTATGATAGATAAATTGTCAACATTTGTTTTTTGGTCTTTAGAATATATGTCGGTCATTTTTTTAAACTTACGGCTAACGTTTTACAGCTTGTAGTAGGGGCTGATTAAAACTACTGAATTATCATAAACCAAAAACTTAAATAAAATGCACAAAAACAACAATTCGCACGTCGCCCAGCCATTACTACAAGGTGGTGTTAGCGGTTGTTTATCTTCTCGCAAGGCACGAAAGGTGATACTTCATCTGTGTGCCGACTTAGGCAGTGATAGCCTGTTTTACCAATTGTCGAATGAATATGATGTTATAATGATAGGTGAAAATATTGGAGTTGAAAATTACCACCCACCAAAAAACGTTTATGGAATAATAGCCAACCCTGTATGTACAGAATTTCAAACAATTAACGGCTATGGTAAAGTAAACGACACAGAAAAAGGGATGTTTTTAGTGAATCATTGTAAAAGGATTATAAATGAAGCAAAGCCAGTTTTTTGGGTAATGGAAAACCCCGCACGAGGCGAATTGAGGAAATTTATTGGAGAACCAAAAATGGTTTATCAGCCATGGCAATTTGGAAGCCCTTGGACTAAAGCTACTGCCTTATGGGGGAATTTCAATATACCTAAAAAGTTATTCTCGAAATGGGAAGATGTCCCTAATAAGTTGCCTATTTACACAAGACCCGGAAGAGGTAAACCAAATTTAGCTTTTCTTCATAAATCTTCTGTAAATCTAATACCGGAAATGCAATGGGCAAAAGATAGCATTAAATGTGATGCCGATATTCGTTCTATGTGCAGCCGTGGTTTTGCAGAACAGTTTTATTTAAATAACCGCTAACGGATCAGGGCTAAGAGCAGGTGCGGATTTACCCACCAAAATAATTTAACAATCACAAACATGAATAAATCACAACAGATAATAGAAACCACTTCACCAGCACTTGATTTTAGCCCGTGTTATGTGCCGTTTTTATTTACGAATATCATTTAGAAATATGAACAAATTTAAATATTACCACACATCAGATAAACAAGACTGGGGAACGCCACAATTTATTTACGATGCACTTGAAAAGGAGTTTGGATTTACGCTTGATGTGTGTGCAAATGAACAAAATACCAAATGCTTAAAACACTTTACAGAGCAGGACAATGCACTACTACAAGATTGGAATAACGATGTTTGCTTTATGAACCCCCCTTATAATTTAGTGGATAGTTTTATGGAAAAAGCTTGGGACGAAAGCAAAAAAGGTGCGATTGTAGTTTGTTTGATACCTGCAAGAATTGATGCAACTTGGTGGCATAAATACGTTATGAAAGGCGAATGGAGGTTATTTACACAACGACTTGAATTTGAAGGACATAAAAAGAACAGAGCCCCTTTTCCGAGTGCCGTTGTCGTATTCCGTCCACCAAATTATAAAATTGGTGTTTTTGATATTACAAGGTCTGATGCCCGTAAATTAGGGTATGTCGGTCTGTAAAATGGCACATAACGGTATAGTTTGCGCTGGCGTGTCGGGTAAAAGAAAGGGGAATAGCGCAAAATATGTGTTATGTGTAGTGCCTTTTTACTAGTCCAATTTACAATAAAAACAATAAACAATTAAATAACAAAAATATGCCAACAGGGTACACAGCAGGAATATTAGATGGTAAAATTACCACGTTCCATCAATTCGCAAAATCATGTATAAGAGCATTTGGTGCTACAGTTCATTTAAGAGATGAAAGTTTGGAATCTGAATACGAACCTAGAGTTCCAAGCGACTATCATACAAAGGCTATTGAAGCATCAAGGATACTTATAAAAAATGCGGAACTACTTTCTGATAATGCAATCATTTCAATAAAAAAAACCGAGCTAGAGGATAGCAGAAAGTACCATTTAGAAGCAATTGAAAAAGCTAAAAAATCAACTATTGATATGAATAACATTTTAGCGGATGTTGTAAAATGGCAACCTCCTACGTCCGAGCATTTTGGTATAAAAGACTTTATGGTTAAACAAATTTCAGAAACTATTGATTTTGATTGTAAAACCGAATACCACGATGAAGCATTAGTAAAAATTGAAATTGATTTATTGACTATAAACGCTTCTGGTATTAGAAAGGAAATGGTTGAAAAAGGCAAGAAGGATTTCACTTATCATAATGCCGAAAATTTAAAAGAAATCAAAAGATGTGAACAGTCAAACAAGTGGGTGTCCGATTTGGTGGGGTCTTTTTAGGCATTACACATAACGGATTTTATTGTAGCTGGTGCGGAGACTACCCCACCCCAGATGTTAAATATTACAACCGTTCGGAAAAGCCGAACAGTTCATTAAATAGCACTTCAACCGCACTAGATATAATATAGTGTTATATGATGCTTTTCTTTAGTCCGCTTACAAAATATTTAACAATTATAAATTAAACTTAACAACATGAACAACTTAAAAAACATTGAAGTATTCAATATTGAAACTAGGGAAGATGGTCTTTACGCCCATATCTCCTTTCAGAATTTAGATAATATTGCCGACTTAAATAATGGGTACGATAATATTTGTGTTCCTATTAAACCTCGACTAATTCAACAGTCAAGCCGTGATAATATGCTTTGCGATCAATCCGTTAAAAATGATGTCGATGTTGTAGGCTTTTAAAGTATCATATAACGGTTCTTATTTGCGTTGCGAGCGGTCGCCAAAAGAGGGCGGGAAGTAACGCAAATATGGTGTTAGTGGCTGGCGTTCTTTAGTCCTATTTGTAATCATTAACCAATTTATAAAACAATGATAAAAGAAATAATAATGTTTACAGTTATCTGCGATAATTGTGGAAAGGATGCCAATAATGGCAACGAGGTAGTAGCGTGGTGCGATAAGGATACAGCAATTGAATTAGCAAGTGATAGTGGCTGGATAGATTTAGATAATCCAGATAAAAACTACTGCTCTGAATGTTGGAATTACGATGCTAATGACAATTTAATTATAAAACAATTTTCAATAGTCGGGTTAGCTTGCTAGGCTTTTACGCTTGCCACTAACGAGCTAATATACGCATACAGCCCTTACTCGCCATTAAAGGCAGTATTTAACACCATTTAAAAACTAAGCTTTTTTACGTGACAAATAAAAAGCTGATAATCAATTACTTACAGTTAAATTATGCGTATATATCTTAAATATGGGATATATACGCATGATTAAAACCACCAAAATTAATGGATGATACAAAGCAATTACCTATTCCGTTTGCAACCGAGCCGCAAGAACCGTTCGACTTACAAAGGTTATTTCTGGAGGCAATAGATCGAAGTGAGAAAAAGATTCACATAACAATTAAATAGAAAAATTGTTTTTTAATGTGCAAAACTAAATTTTATTTGTTTTTAACTAACTTATATCTTTATATGAACCCACCAAAACATTGTGACTAAATCGAGTATACTCACCGAGATATACAATTCTAACGAGGTAGCGAAGGTAATACAGACGTTAAAGCCTGTTCACCTTCAGCAAGATATTCTGCAACATTGTTTTTTAGAACTGTTTGAAAAGTCCGAAGAGTTCATAATTGATCTTTACGCACGTAACAAGCTAACGAATTACATCGTAAAGATTTTATACAATACTGCCCACTTCACCCGGACATCATTTAAAAAACAGCTAGGCAAAGAAATATTATTTGATGATTTAAATCAAATTTATTTTGGGGAGTATACCAAAGATGATGATTACGTAGGCAATGATATTGAATACAGCCGGCAATTATTAGGCGGTATAATAAACGAAGAGTACGAAGAGTACGAAGAGATCACAGTTAACCTTGACCGCCTTTATTGGTATAAGCGTGAAATATTAAAGCTATACGCAAGCAAAGGCACGTATCAAAAAGTAAGCGATGCAACCAACATACCAGCATCATCCATTTATTTAACCGTTTTACAGGCCAGGAGAGAAATTTTAAAACAATACCATAAAGATCAAAAAGCATGATGTTGCAAGAAGTTAAGAAGTGTAATAAGTGTGGGTTAATTAAGCCAACTAATGATTATCATAAAGATAAAGGTGCTAAGTCTGGACTAAGAACGCAATGCAATACGTGTATTAATGAGCAAAATAAAAAATGGAGACAATTGAATCCTGAACAAAATAAATTAATAAGAATAAGGTCTAGCGTAAAAAACCAAGCTAGAATAAAAGATTACAATAAAAAATACCATTCCGTAAATCCAGAAAAACAGAATATTAGAAATAAAAAATATTATTCTGAAAATCGTGAAAAGGTAAAAATTGAAACCAAACAATGGAAATTAAAAAATAATGAAAAATTAAAAAATATTGCACGAAAAAAAATTAATGAACTTTCAAATAGTTACGTAAAAAACAACCTATCAAAAAGAGGTATCATTATTACGCCCGAAACAATAGAACTAAAAAGAGAGATAATAAAACTTAAACGACTAGCAAAATGAACAACATTAAAGAATTGACCGAAGATTTAAAAAACGTCTACAAAGAGGCAAGGAGCGGTCAACTTGATATTAAAGTAGCAAAGGAACTTGCTAACGTTGCCGGGAAGATTTTAAAATCAGCCTCTTTAAATTTAGAATACAATAAGCACACGGGCGATAAAACACCTATTGACTTTTTAGAAACAAAGTGATGAAACCGGAATCAAAACAATACCTTCAAGACAATATTTACATTCTAGATGCTTTAAAGCAGGGTGTTAAAAAACACCTATCAGACAACCAAGCCGATAAGTTTCTAGCGATTGCCCGTGAGATCAAGCCCGGCATTAATTTTCAGGTTAGAGAGTGCCAGGACTGTATCGATTCTTTAGTGTTATTCGTATTCAGGGCTTTTGAGCGATCAGAAAAAAGAATGACATTCCCGAAACATGAACCGTTAAAAGCTAAATAAGATGCCTAAATCATTATATGAAATATCGCAAATACCAGACTTGTATAATAATGTACATGAGAGTATTTACAGAAGCTATCATACTTTAATTAAAGTTCTGGAAATGGTTGAGCGTGGAGACAGCAAAGAAACAATTAAAGAGGTCGCAACAATGCTAGAATTAAACCTAACAAAAATTAATCCTTTTTAAGCAGAAAACAATCATGGGTACTAACTTAAACGCAAAGGTTAAAGTCAAACCAGCATCAAACGAATTAACCGCTGAACAATGGTTAAAAGAAACAATCGGAATAGCGAACTTCGCAACCTTTAACTTGCAAGGTTATTCGATGTATGAAACTTTTGCTTTTATGGAGGCGTACGCAAAGTATAAAAATGGGAAAGCCTAAATATATCCAAACACCGGCAAAGCTTTGGGAGTACTTTACACAGTATAAAAAACACGTGAAAGAGAACCCAAGAAAGCGTCATGTATTTGTAGGAAAGGACGGAGCGAGCGAACATGAAAAATTAGAAGTGCCTTTAACCTTTGAGGGCTTCGAGGTTTATTGTTATGATAATGGATGGATTGCAGAATTAAAGAATTACTTTGCTAATACGAATAACGCATACGAAGCATATCGCCCTATCTGTTCGCATATAAAGAAAACAATTAGAGCGGATCAGATAGAAGGTGGCATGGTTGGTCAGTACAACCCGTCTATTACTCAAAGGCTTAACGGGTTGACCGATAAGCAGGAAACTAAACTTGATGCAACGTTTACAGGGTTAACCATATCCGTAAACAAATCCGGCCTACCTCCAGCAACAAGCGAAAAAGATTACAATGAACTTTGAACTGCAAACATCGGATGTATTTGACTGGAACTATAACAGCGATTCACCTATTATAGTCAATCAGGGCGGAACATCCTCGGGCAAAACGTATTCAATCCTGCAAGTACTATTCTGCAAAGCTTGCAATGAATCTAACATAGTTATCACGGTTGCCGGGCAAGATATACCAAACCTCAAAGTTGGGGCCATGCGTGATGCTGCTACCATCGTAGACAGCACCCCGCCCTTCCAAGAGAGTATCGAAAGTTTCAATAAAACAGATCGTGTTTACAGGTTTAAAAATGGTTCGGTTATCGAATTTAATAGCTATGACGATGAGCAGGACGCTAAATCTGGTAAACGTGATTACTTATTTGTTAATGAAGCTAACGGCGTGCGTAAAGCTGTATACGATCAATTAGCACTACGGACCCGTAAACAAGTGTACATCGATTACAACCCTAACGAGGAGTTTTGGGTACATGAAAACCTTTTAAAAGAGCCTAACACGCAGTTGTTTATATCAGATCACAGGCATAACCCTTTTCTTTCAGAGGCCGTTCACGATAAGATAGAAGCATTAAAATACAAAGATCCTGAATTGTTCAAAGTATACGGCCGTGGCTTTACCGGAAAGATAGAAGGCGTTATTTTCCGGGATTGGCATATAGTTGATGACATTCCACAGGATGCAACATTTATCGGTGCTGGGTTAGACTTTGGATTTACAAACGATCCGAGCGCATTCGTAAGCGTTTACAAGCAAAACGGTGAGTTATGGATAGATGAACTAATCTACGAAACTGGATTAACAAACCCGGACATCTGCAATAAGCTATTTCATAAAGGGTTTGATTATAGTTCCGAAATCGTGGCCGATAGTGCAGAGCCTAAATCTATCCGAGAAATACAAAACGCTGGATTCTTTGTATCACCTGCTCAAAAAGGCGACGATAGTATTAGAATCGGGATTAATATCTTAAAGCGTTACCGATTAAATATCACCAAAAGGTCAACAGGGTTGCGCAAAGAAATTAAAGGCTATAAATACCGGGTTGATAAAACTACGGGCAAAACATTGAACGTGCCTGTAGACTTCAATAATCACGCTTTGGACGCCCTTAGATATTTAGCATTGAACAAATTACAATCAAACGAAGGGTCTGGTAATTATTCATTTGCTTAACTATATTTGAACATGGAAAGTATATTGTTTGCTGAATGGTTAGCGGAAAACCACTATAAAATGATTAATAAAACTACTGACGATACATTTTGGCAAAATGAAGACGGTATCAGATCTATTGAAACCTTGTATAGGATCTTTAAAGACCGCCCAATAAATGTAAAAGCTTAACTGAAATGTTATATTTGCGTAGGTGAAGTATAAAGAACTTTAATTGAAAAGAAATTATGACTGTAAAAGAATTAATATTATACTTAGGCACTTGCGATGAAAATGCAGAAGTATTAACATGTGACAATGAGTATGGATATGGCTGTATTGAACAGGAAGATATTTTACAAATGGACAATGTAACAGTAGAAAAGTATCCATACACTAAAAACCCAAATGTTTTATTTGATAAAGCGGTTATACTTCAATAAATAATGAAAATCAAATACACATTGATTGATTTACAGTCCATTGCTTCATTTAATAGAATCGTTAAAAGCTACCTAAAAATGAAAAGAATACTTGATGATAAAAAGCAATCTTAACATTCCTTAAAAATATACCGACTTACTGCCACTATAATTAGATGACAGTAAGACAATACCAGCGCATTCAGGAAATACAAGCTACAACCTTAGACGATATTGACAGGGTTGCTTTGATTGTATGCGAGCTGTTTAATCTATCAGCCGAGTATGTCGACAACCTTTCATCTTTAAAATTCTTAAAGTATGCTGATAAGGCTACCGAGTTATTGAAAGCTAAAGAGCCGTTCTTGAATCAAATAAGGATTGAAACGGATGCTACTAAGATAACGCTCGGCCAATTTATTGAATGTATTACATGGCTTAAAAATGACGTGGCTCAATCGCTTCACTTAATAGCTGCATCTCTTACGTTTAATTTCAAAAATTTCGATCACCAATACAGAGCGAATATCTTTTTAGATGTGCCGGCCGGGGTAATAGTTCACCAGGTTAATAGTTTTGTACAATCCTTTGAAGCATTGATATTAAGCTACAAAGGATTGTTTGAGGTGGAAGAAACTGACGAAGATGTTAAGCCCGAAAAGCCTCACCCGTTTATAGATCAATACGGCTGGATATTCTCGGCTAAACAGGTGGCAGAGCATGAGGTTATTACGTTAGATCAATCGTTCGACCTGCCTATAATTCAAGCCTTAAACGTCCTATGTTATTTAAAATCAAAACAATCTTACGACAAATGGCAATCGAAATAATAGTATTTATTTTATTGTTTGTTGCGTGGTGCTTTGCTGCATTTAAGGTATTGGTTCAATTATTTGATATATGGCTAGACAATCAATAAGCCAGGCGCAAGCGCAGTTCCTTAATTCGGGCGAACTAGATTTGATGGGTAGCGATGATGTGCAACCCGTTAGCCTTGACAGCATCTCGAATACGTTAGCTTATCTAGGGGCTTTATATGCTCAAAAATTAGCCGAGAATTTAAACAAAGCGGATTCGAGTAGCTCCGGAAAGTTAGCCGATTCAATCGTTCCGTTAGATGTTACGGTGTTTGGTTCGGTGTATACAGTTGAAATTCAAGCGGCTAAGTACGCTAAATTCATAGACGAAGGTGTAGACGGCTGGGCGAAATCACGAGGTAGTAAATACAAATTCAAAACTAAAGGCGTTGACCCTAACGGTGAAATGGTTAAAAGTATTAAAGCATGGTTATTACGTGAGGGCAATATGTCTCGGAACATTTCCAGACCTACAACGGCTCGTGAATCAAGGGCAATGAAAATAACCGATGCGAATACGAGGGCGGCAATATCAGCCGCTTACATGATTAAAAGACAAGGGATAAAGCCTACCCATTTCTGGAGGGATGCCACAAAGGAAATGCGGTCAATAGTTGAGATCGAATTAGGCAAAGCATTAAAAGTTGATATAATAAACTCAATAACGGTATGATATTAAATAGCTCCCCTGCCACTTATGCGAGCATAAACGGCGATCTGGTTTACGTTGCTTATTCTGTTAACTCAACTGATCCAACTAAGCTTAATTATAAATACGTTGGTGAGTTGTTTATCGGAGGCGTAAAGGTATTCACATCCAAAGTATTTCCACGGCCTGACAATTCCCGTGGTATATTTAATTTCGGTGCGATTATTCGTGAATATGTTGCTGCAAAACTAAGCCCTATATCTGGGATCAAGGCGCAAGAATTAGGGCAGGGATCGTTCGTAATCGATGTGGTGTTAAAGATCAAAGAAGAGTTCAGCGGAACTATTGGGGCGGTCGTTCTGACAGATTCAACCCGTACGTTTACAAACCAGTACGATAGCGTATTGACTTTAAATAAGCCGCAATCTAACAGGCCGTTAACGATCAATTTATTTTTCACTAATAATAGATATTACCTTCCATACTTCGCAACTACAACAGTCGCTTTTAATGTGGTGATAGCTGGCAATACTAAAATCATTACGCCGGCAGTCGCAAACAGCATGCACTTGATAAACATTTCACCGGGCGCAATTAATGCCGATTACCCGGGAAGTATTACAAGTGCAACAAATTCATACACGGTGGCACTTGGCGGCGTGACTTATACGGTCAATTTAATTTGTGAGCCGATCTATACTAATTACACCCTTCATTTCCTTAACAAGTTTGGAGGATTTGAAAGTATGTGTTTTTCTAAAGTCAGCAGAGAATTAAAAGAATTAGAGCGTAAAGAATGGCAACAACCGGAATACCGGGTAAACTCCGCCGGGATAATGACGCTGGATGAAAACGGTATATTACATGAGCAATCCTCCAACTTTGCCGTAAAATCTAAAAGGAAACTATCTATCAGCACGGATCTTTTAAGCGATCAAGAATACACATGGCTGGCTGAATTGGTGACCTCTCCGCTGGTTTATTTAGACGGTCTATTTGTTACCCCGGTTAAGATAACAAATTCATCTTACGAGGTTAAAAAGTACATAAATGATAAGCTAACTAATTTAATGCTTGATATAGAATTTGGTTCTGTTACTAAATCGCAATTCAGATGATAGAGCTATTTATTGAAAAACAGCCCGTAGATGTTGACAAAGGATTTAGCACCCTGTTAACTTATGCGGTTGATGATATACGAGATTTTGGCGCAAAGAATACAACGTTTAGCAAAACGATAATTTTACCGGGAACTAAGCGGAACAATCTTTTATTCGGGAATATCTTTGAGGTGACAGGCGGCAACGATTACGATAGCACCAAACCAAATCGAGGCACCAATTTTAATGCGGCTGTATCTGCTAGTGCCATGATATTTTGCGATAACATTCAAGTGTTTAAAGGCATTGTCCGTGTGATGGAAATCATTATTGATAACGGTGTTATAGAATACGAAGTGAGCGTGTTTGGTGAGCTTGGCGGCTTCGCTTCAAAGTTGGGCAACTTGAAACTGGAGGATTTGGATTTCTCCGCTTATGACGGTGTTTACTCAATTGCAAATATTATAGCAAGCTGGAATACAATTGCCGGGGCTGGTCTTTACTATCCCTTGATCGATTATGGAACATACTCTGTTTTAAAACACAATTGGGATTATAGAACATTTAGACCAGCACTATACGCAAAAGAGTACATTGATAAAATGTTTGCGGCAGCTGGTTATACTTATGATTGTGCTCTATTTAATACGGCAAGGTTTAAAAGTATCATTGTGCCTCACAACAGAAAATTGCTTACACGGCAAGCAACCCGAATACTAGAGGTTTCACGGACTACGGATATAACAATATTAAATAACGCCCCTGATAGTGCGGTGTTAACTTTTAACGCTTTTGTCGGTACGATATTTACAAACATTAGTTTCCAAAACTTCACGTATAACCCGGTTGATCCCGTTAGTGTTAACGTAAATATAGCTTTAAATTTCGGATGGAAAACGTCCGGCAATACCATGCTTATTGAGTTACGAAGAAATGGGATAGCCGTTGCCTCTAAGTCACTAAGTAACACAAGTGGCATATTAGTAACATCGGGTAACTGGTATCAAGTAGTACCGTTGGTATTAGCGAGCACGGATATGCTTTCATTTTGGGTAACGGTTAGCGATTCAAGCCTAGTTCCTTATCAATTCATTTTATACCCAAGTTCATTTATTATCGATTCACTGGCAAACGTTCCTGTTCCGGTCGTGGTTGGTGATTCAATCAAAATAAATGAATCTTTACCAAAGAACTTTTTACAAAAAGATTTCTTTTCTAGTATTGTAAAGTTGTTCAATCTTTACGTTTACGAAGATCCGGAAAACGATAAGGTGCTAAAAATCAAACCTTTTACGGACTTCTTTATAAACGCCAAAACGGTTGACTGGTCTCTGAAATTAGATCGTTCTAAGCCTATTAAAGTTAAGCCTATGAGCGAATTGAACGCTAGGTATTATGAGTTCGAGTATAAAGATGATAGCGATTTTTTTAATGATTTGTATAAGAAAAGATATAACAAGGCTTATGGAAGTTTGGTTTACGACAGCGCTTTTGAGTTCGCAAAAGAGACGGAAAAAGTAGAGGTTATATTTTCGGGAACTCCTATTTTAGGTTATGCTGGAGAGGGTAAAGTGTATTCCACTATTTTAAAGAGGTCTGGCACGGTCGAAGAAAACACAGATTCAAATATTCGCATACTTCAAGCTAAGAAAATAACCTGTACGAGTTATGACATATTAGATGGCACGACTATTTTAAGCAGTCAACTAAATTATGGCTATGCCGGGCATTTAGACAACCCGGATGCACCTACAAATGATTTACAGTTTGGCGTACCGGAAGAATTGTTTTTCACCCTTAAGACCGGGGCGTTAAACGTAAACCAATTTAATACTTATTGGTCTACCTACATGGCAGAGATAACCGATAAGGACAGCCGATTGCTAACGGGAACATTCAAACTAAACTACAAAGATATTTACACGTTGGATTTCTCATCATTCATTTATCTGGATGGAAATTTATACCGATTAAATAAGATAACAGACTTTAACGCAACGGATGAAGATACCTGCATAGTTGAGATTATAAGGGTTTTAAATAAGAATTACTCTTCGAGTTTAGTTTTCACAATTGTAAATAATAGGTCGGCAGAGGCTATGATTATTCTCGCAAATGGCAATACTTTTCCTGGTAGTACAGTAAGTCCAGGAACTACAAAAACATTTGATGTACCTGAATCATTTAGCCAGGTATCTATATACCCTGATTTTGGAGGCGGTAGTAAAATAAACGGGGTAACAGGTCAAAACTTCACGCTATGGAACCGGGACGGATCAGCAACAACCGTTCCCGTTCCAGCAAATTACAAATGGACTATAACAGATATTTAAAATGGCAGACGTAGAAATTAAAGGCCGGGTTACGGTTGATACCGGGAACACAACCAAAAGCATAAACGAAATGAATAAAAGCCTTGCGGATAGCAAAAAGGCTCTTAAAGATTTGGCTGTAGGTAGTGACGAATACAAAAAGGCGCAAGCAGATATTACCCGACAAACACAGGAATTAAGTAACGCTACTTCGCAATCGGGCGGGGCGTTTTCTAAATTAAAAGACACGCTAAATCAAACGGTGCCGGGATTTCAAGGCGCAAGTCAGGGCGCAAGCGGATTTGGTAAACAACTTTGGTTACTTGCTGCAAATCCACTTGTTTTAATCTTAACGGCTATTGTCGCCGTGTGTACCCTTGTTTATAAAGCATTTGCAAACACAGCCGAGGGCGGCAAGAAGATGGAGCAAATATTTGCCGGGATTCAGGCTGTTATTCAGATTCTAACAGATCGTTTATTCCATTTAGGAACAGCGGCCATCAAACTATTTAGCGGAGATTTTACCGGGGCGGCAAACGAAGCAAAAGCGGCAGTTACCGGGATCGGTGACGAAATCGAAAAGGTTTACAAGCAAACGGCTAAGATTACTAAGAGACTTCAAGAACTTAAAAAAGAGCAACGTGATGATGATTTAGACAAGGCACAACGGGAAAAAAGACTTTCGGTATTACGTGAGCAATTGAATGATGAAACGATTTCCGCTAAAGCTAAAATAGCAATTGCAAAAGAATTGAGAGCCGATCAAATCCAGAATGCTAAAGACGATGCTAAACGATCAAAAGAAGAAGCTGATTTAAAAATAGAGTTATTAAGTCGAGGCACGGACGGAGCTAAGAAAAATGCAGACGAAATAAACCAGCTTAGAATCGGGGTTATTAAAACGGACACCGATAACAATATGGAAATGATCCGTACTAACAAGGTTATCCGAAGCCTTGAAAAGCAAGATCATTCCGCAAGGTTAGCGGAATCAAAAGAGCTGGCAGATGCCAAAAAGAAAGCCCGTGAAGATGAAAAGAAAGCGGAACAAGATCAAATCGACAAGGTAGTAAAAACAATAGCTAACAGGGCGAGAGAAGCGAAGGAAGCGCAAGGGTTGCAAAACGATCTTACAAACGCAGATATTCAATTAAATAACGAAAAAAGTCAGCGTGAAATGGATCACGGGGCGACAATGGTAAGCATCTGGGATAGTGAATATCAATCAAAGAAAGCAAACACAGAGAGTAAAATGCACCTTGATGATTTAGAGTTTGATCACAAACAAAGGCTATCAAGTGCTATATCTAGTATTGCAAACACTTTAGCGGATGAACTAGGCAAATCCACACTTGCCGGCAAAGCTTTAGCCGTTGCCGGTGCAATCATAGATACATGGGCAGCGGTTACGGCAACGTTAAGAAGTTCCGCTAAGTCACCGGGCGGGATGGTTCCGGGTTATGCAATCGCTCAATCAATTGCCGTTGGTATTGCGGGTTTAGCATCTGTAAAAAAGATAGTTAGTGTACAAGTTCCCGGACGTGGTTCAGGTGGTGGCGGTTCCGTATCTATGCCCTCATCTCCATTGTCACCGATGCCAGAAAGAACCAATACAACATTAGATTCAAACTCTATTCAAGGTATCGGAAACGCTGCAAAGGGCGGTGTAAGTAGATCGTTTGTAGTTGAATCGGATATAACAAATAGCCAATCCCGTATGGAACGAATAAATCGTGCGGCTCGCCTCTCGTAAAAATAGCCCCGGTTAAGGGGCTATACTTTTAATTTACTATCTGAACGTTAAACACTTGCGTTACTTTACTATGTATAAAATGCCTTCCTAATTCAGTCCAGTAAGTTTGCATACTTGTTTGCATTTTACCCGAGCTATCATAATACGTGTGGGTTTTTGGCTTGGTGTAACCCTTATCTTGATATTGTTGATACAACAACCATAAACCGCTTTGCCTGTATTGAATCTTTAATTCAGATAATTTGTGATTTAAAGCGATGGCACTCATGCCTAATTCTTTTGCGATGGCGTTAACGGTCAATAAACTATCCGACTGTAAAACATCTTCGGTGTACTTTACTTTCGGGGCTTGCTCTTGGATGGTTCTGTTTGCCAATTGCAATTGTACTTTTTGAGTTTCCACACGACTTTGTAAAGTGGTTAAAGCAATCAGTATTATATCATCTTCGGATTGTGGTAGTTCGACATGGTTTAATACTTTTTGCTCCATTGCAATAAAGTAACTTCTGATTGCCTCGCCCTTTTCGGTTCTTGCTAACATTGCTAAACGTTTAGCAAAATCTATAGTGATTGCAAAATCTTTGGTTGGTATCCCGTTATTTGAACTCGACATGATGTCGAACCCCTCCCAGTCTTTGTGTTCAGTTGCAAAAGGATTACATATTATATTTTTTTCATACCATCTCTTCCATTGAGTAGAATTAAATCCTAAAGCCAAATACAATTCCCTTGCAGAACATACCGCCTCACCTTGTGAGTTAGTATTTACTTTTAAAAGTTCTTCCATTATTGAAGGGCTTTTATTAAAGTGACAACTTGATTAACGGTAAAATAAGATTCTATTATTTCGTCAGCATCTAAACTACTGTGGCCTTCATCGTCATAAGTTGATTGTAGATAGCTTTGAAATAAATCAAGAAGCCTTTTGGAGTGACCGAACGCATTATCAATTTGAAAGAAATTGTTTATTGCTTCGGTTTGTTTTTGGGTCGGTACGTTTCCTGTACGATTGGCAATTAACTCGCTACCTGTAGCGGTTGATTGGGTGCATGTGTTTTGTCGCATAATATATAAGAACCCCGATCACTGCGACAAAAATTAACATGACGTTAAGAATGCTCTGGACTTTCACCAGTATGCCGGGGGTATTGTAAATAAGAAAATTTAAAGGATTGGAAATCATGTTATTTTTATCGCACAGCTAAGGACGGAATAACATTTCACATTTGCAAATTAATCCTTCAATAATTTAAACTAAAAATTTGGATAGTTCCTGCCACTAATGGTATGGAATATCCCCTTTTTGAACTTCTCATCTCCGAAGATGAAAGCAACCCATTAGAGGTTAGCTATGTGGCACTTGTTGACAAGCCAGCCATTGAGCGGAACTTCTTGGCATTCGCCGACCAAAAGCCTATGAGCTTTGCAGTTGATGAAGATCGCAGGATTATTTCAGGCCCCGCTATGCTCGCCGATGTTCCTATTTTCAGATTAGCAGACGGTGATAACCCTGATCATCTGGTAGTATTCAAAGCATCCACGATTTACGACATAGCGCAAAAGTTCTTTCAAAAAGACTTTCATAAGAATTTCAATTTGATGCATGATCCGGATTTAAAAACGGAAGGTGTGAGCGTGTTTGAATCTTTCATTGTGGACAGCTCCAGAGGCATAAAACCAATGGCAGGTTTTGAAGATGCAAAAGACGGCAGCTGGTTTATTTCCGCTAAAATAAATAACGATAACGTTTGGCAAATCATCAAGTCGGGCAAAGTGAAAGGCTTTTCGGTGGAGGGAATGTTTAAGTACAAAAAAGAGCAGACCGCAGACGAACAAGCCTTTTCAAAAATAAATGAAATTTTAAACGGAATAAAAGCGAATTAACTGACACTATAATTAAAAGCACTATAATATGACTCCGAAAGAAGGCTTAGAAGCTATAAAGAAATTATTATTTACAGATAACCCTGCACCTGTTATTCCTGCTCCAGTCGCTCCCGTAGCATTGGCAACAGAATACAAGCTCGAAGATGGCACACCAGTATCTATTGACAAGCTAGAGGCTGGCGGTATCGTAACCATTGCCGGGGCACCAGCTCCAGATGGACAGTTAAAATTAGAGGATGGCACGGCCTTAACCATAGTTGGCGGAATGATTTCAATCGTAACCCCTGTAACTCCGGTAGAACCGCCCATGGATTTGAGCAAACAATTTGCGGCAGATTTCGCAGCCTTTAAGGTTGATTTTGAAAGTCACAAGTTAGCATTTACGAAAGTACAAGCGGATTTTGCAGCAGCAAACGAAACAATCGGAAAGCAAGATCTGGCAATTAAAGGACTGCTTGAAGTGGTAACAACGTTAGCAAAAACAGACGTTGCAAACCCGGTGGAAACTCCGGTAGACTTCGAGAAACTTACACCGATTCAAAAATTCAGGGCAACAAAAATTTAACCATTTAAAACAAAAAGAAAATGCCGATAGCATATAATTCAGTAGACATTAGAGGCGTAGCAGCCGAGCCGATCATCGAAGAAATCTTATTTGAAAACGATACCATTGCAAAAAACTTGGTAACGTTTGAAGAAGATATTAAGGCTGAAACAATTTTCACGGAGGCTTTAGCAACCGCAACCCTGCAAGCATACACCGCTGGAGTACCAACTTCCGTAGGTTCTTTAGTTGCATGGGATGCAGTAGTTACCCCAGCAAAAGGCCAGTTCTACCAAGAGTTTGATCCAAACAGTTTAAGGTTCTCACGTTTCAAAAGAGACATTAAACCGGGTGCCTGGGAAATTATGAGTACCGAGTTTGAGAAACTTTTAATCGGTGGATTGTACGCAAAGATAATTTCATTAACGTGTGAAGATCGTTTTTGGAATAACGTGAGTGCAGGTACAAAAGCAGCCGTTGCCGCATTGGTTGCAGGATTGCCTAACGGATCTGTAGGAGCAGAAGAAAAAACATTAGTTGCAGCATTGACCACAACAGCGGCCATGTCGTTTGATGGTATCGTTGCTAAAATGATTTACAACTCTTCAAACGCTGGGCAAGTTGCTGGTTTGGGTGCACGTATTAAAGTAGCTGGGGTTGCTATCACAGCGGCCAACGTGAAAGCTGAATACGATAAAATTTACGCAGCAATACCTGCAGTAGTTTTGAACGGTTCAGAGCAGCCAATCATCTACGCTCCTAAATCGCATAAACAAATAATCGTTGCAGCTAACAATGTACCTTCCAATTTTGCAAAACCTTTCGACGCAGATGCTTCATTGCAGAACATCTACTTTAACGGTATCAAAGTTGAGTTTGTACCGATCCCGGAAAAGGTTGTTATATGCGCTTTGAAATCTCACTTGATTTGGTGTACTGATTTAAAATCAGATTTCAACAAAATGGAGATCGAAAAGATCGCTTTGAACCGTGAGGATATGTTTATTAAGAACAACCTTACAATCACCTCACACGTTGTGAATCAAAGGTTTAACGTTTTGTACGTAGGATAAATATTTATAGGGAGCTTTAAAAACTCCCTTCACTTTTAAAATACAAGACGATGCCGTGTTCATTAACAATGGGTTATAACCTTGATTGCCGGGATTCTTACGGCGGTGTAAAAGAGGTTTTTATTATGGAGCTTGCAAACGCTACAGCTATAACATCTGGAGCCGGGATAGTAACCGCTATCACCAAAGCATCCACTAAATTATTTTACAAATATAATTTGATTGCTCATACTGGAGAAGGCACAGATACGTTAACGGCAAACCGTGAAAATGGTACGTTAATGTCTGCTCAAACAATCGCTTTCCCGATTAACAAAATGACCGTAGCAGTTCGGAACGAATTATTGTTACTGGCACAAGCTCGGTTATTAATCGTACTAATCGATCAAAACGGCTTAGGCTGGTTATATGGTAGAGATAACGGAATGATGATAGCAACAGCCGGAGGCAAAACCGGAAAGACTTTAGCAGATCGGAACGGTTACGAATTAGCATTTGAAGGAACAGAAAAAGAATTAGCTCTAAATGTGAATGCAGCGACTTTATTGACGTTGCAAACCGCTGGAGTATAAAGGTGTATTGTTTAGTTTAGGGGGAAGCCTCGCAGGGATGCGAGGTTTTTTTTATTTAAAATAAAAATTTTCCTACTTATTGCCACTATAATTAAATGGTAGTATTAAATCAGGGCTCAATATCGCAGGATATTATATTAACGCTTAACGAAAAAAAGACTTTAGGCAATCCGACTTATACAATAGCCTTTACTCACGTAACTACAAAAGAAGTGGTTTCGATTGTACTGGGCACTGATTTAAGCCTCTACCCGGAACGATTCAACAAGTTTAATATCAATACTTCGGTTAGCTTTTTAAACAAACCTACCGGACAATGGCTTTACAAGGTCACCGAAAATATCAGCGGTGTATTAGTCGAGAACGGCAAAATGGATTTAAAAGGCGCAGAATTTACATTTAACGGCTATCAGCCAGTGACAACTTATAAGGGTTATGCAGGATAATATAATAAGCATTAAATTTTCTGATAGTGTTATTCCAGACTTTAAAGAAAGCCTGGGCGTAGATCATATAAAGTTCGGCGAGAAAGACGACTATCCGGATTACCTTTTGGAGCTATACGACAAGTCCGCAAAACACGGGGCTATCATTAATAATAAGTGCAAATACATTCTAGGTAAGGGCTTGGAATGTGAATCACAAGATCCGAAAGCGATTGAGTTTAAAACGGCTTTTGCAAAGCTTGCGCCCTTGATTACTAAAGATATTGAGATTTTCGGAGGGTTCTATCTGGAAATTATCCCGACTATGTACGAGGGTGTATTCAGTATGTATCATGTTGATTTTAGAAGGATTAGAACGAACTCCGACGGCTCAATGTTCTACTACAAAAAGAACTGGAAGAAAGGTTGGAACGAGGATAAAATAGTTTACCCGGCTTTCAATCGTACCTTAAAATGTAAATCAATTTTTCAGTATAAAGAATACAGACCGGGCGGACGTGTGTACGCTTTGCCGGGTTACGTAGCATCATGTAATTATATTGAAGCGGATATTGAAGTTTCTAAGCATACTTTAACAAACGCTCAAACTGGTTTTTCTGGCTCTAAGTTCATTAACTTTTACAACGGTGATCCAACAGCCGAAGCGAAAAGCGATATTGAGAAACGTTTTAAAAACAAGTTTGGTGGCAGTCAGGGCGATAAAATAGTAATTGCATTTAATAACGATCCAGCCAAGAGGCCGACAATTGATGATTTAGGGGCGAGCGACTTAACCAAAGAAGATTTTTCGCAAGTTGATAACTTAATTACAAATAACATATTTGCAGGGGCTGAAATTACGCATCCTTTACTTTTCGGTATTCAGCAAGAAGGGAAGCTTGGCGGTTCAACTGAATTGAGAACGGCTTTTGATATTTTTAAGAATACTTACGTAAACGCAAAACAACAAAATACTGAAAGTATTGCTCAATTTTTTGCAGGGTTAAAAGGTATTTCAGACGTATTCAAAATAAAAGATATTGACCCAATTGGGTTTGAGTTCACCGAAGCTACCATGTTAGCGGTTGCGCCTCGTTCATGGTTGCTTGAAAAAATGGGAATAGATCCTAAATTATATCCAGATGCTTCGGCTTCGGGAATAGCTCCAGTACAACAAGAAGGCATGGCAGCAACCGGAACGAATGACAACGTTAAAAACTTAACCGCTAAACAACACCAACAACTATTAAGGATCATACGTCAATACGGTAAAGGGCAACTAACAAAACAAGCAGCAGCCATATTATTAAAAACGGGTTTAGGTTTTGATGATGACGAAATAAGCGGAATTTTAGGAGATGACCAACAGCAAGCATTTTCATCCGACGATGATATTTCTTTATTATTTGAAGTACATGGAGAATTAAAAGAATCATACGACTGCATCAAATCAAGAGAAGCGACATTTATAAATGAAGATGACGAATTTTTGCAGTCCTTAACGTTTGACGATGATTTTAGGCCGACACAAACGGAATTGATACCGCCTGTTAAGCCAGTTTTACCGCCTCCAGTAAAAACTAAGTTCCCAAAATTCATTATACGGTATTCGTATGAAGTTCGACCTGGTGAAGGGGCAGAGGTTATACCAACTACACGACCATTTTGTAAAAAAATGATTTCGTTAAACAAGTTCTATTCCCGTGAGGATATTCAAAAGGTCAGCGGAATACTTGGTTATGATGTATTTGGTCGTGTTGGTGGTTTCTGGAATGATAACGGGGTAACAAAGAAACATTGTCGCCACGAATGGAGAGCTAATATAGTCGTAAAGAAATGAGCAAAAACATATTAATAATTCTCCCGGCTGTTTTAAAAGACCGTACAGGTGTCCATGACAATATGGATGATAAACTAATTTATCCAGAAATTAAGGCCGCACAAGATATGTATATCATGCCCTTGTTAGGGTCTGGTTTGTTCAATAAGATATTAACCGATATATCAACCAATACATTGGCGGGCAATTATAAAATACTTGTTGACGATTATCTGATAGATACCGTTTGCAATTACGTAATGTCAGAACTTCCGGAAGGGATTAATTATCAATTCTGGAATAAAGGACTTGCAAGCAAAACGACCGAGAACAGCGAAAAGCCGTCTATGAGTGATATGTATGCGATTGTATCTAAATACAAGAACAGGGCGGAACACTATTCAAAACGTTGCAGGATGTATCTAATGCAAAATCAAAACCTTTTTCTGGAATATAAAAGCAATCCCGGCGGGCTTGATGTGGTGCAACCGGAGGGCACAAGCTATGAAAGCCCGATTTATTTAGGGGATGATTACCCCGTAAAACCTAATCTAAATTATAATGCCTAAAAACATCTCAAAAAAGAACGAGGCTAAACTTTTACTATTCCTTCAAAATGACGTTAAACAACATAATTCAAAGATTAGAAGCATTAGCAAGCGGACACCTCCAGCTAAATAGTTTCTATTACGGAGATGTGGTAAATTTCCTTTCACGAGAGGATATAAGCTACCCGGCTTGTTTTGCTGACATGAATACGGCAAGTATCAGCAAGGCGGGAAAGCAAACAACATTTCAATTTAGGATCTGGCTTTGTGATTTGGTTAACGTATCGGAAAACTCAAAGGATAACGAGCTAGATGTGCAATCAGATTTGATGAGCATAGCCGAGGATTTAATTGCTATGATGCGTTATTCTGGCTGGGATGATACCTGGGCAATCGGTGAAAATTCGAGCGTTCAATATTACACGGAGAAATTTGAGGATCTGGTTGGAGCGTTATCTTTTAACATCGACATTTCAATCAGGTACGATTCTAACAGGTGCCAGGTTCCGACTACGTTAGTGCAAGAGCCTGATTTAAACCCTTTAGCTCCGTACGGTTATTTTCCTGCATTCTCTATCTCGTCTGTTAATATGCAGACGGGCGGGCTTATTTACAATAACATACTACTTGCAAACAAAACAGGTTATCAAGTATGGTACGATCAAGGATCAGCCTATTTAACAGCCGGTGAGCATTTCAATTATACTGCCACAGGTATAATATTACTTGCGGCTTTCGGTCAACTTACAGCAGATCAAACATTAAGATTCATCTCATGAAAAAAATAGTAGTAGCAATTATTTTATTGATAAGCTTTTCGGCTTACGGGCAATCTCCTGATTTTGTCAGGACGAAAAAAGTAAATGACCAAAACGTAGTAGATGCCAGACCAAAGGCTTATTTGTCGCTAAATATTCCGCATTTTCCAACTTGGACGATAAACGGTGCAAAAGATAGTATCGCTTATGTAATGTACAATACTACTTTAAACAAATTTGGGGTTTACGTTGGTTTAGGTGTTTGGAAAGAATACGCCACCGTTGAAGAGCTAAAAACTGCAATCGATTTAAAAATATCTTCTTCATCTTCGGTAATACACAAAGGCGGTTCTATTCTTGTTATTGGTGATAGTTATGCAGAACCCGTTTATTTAACAGATAATAACAATGGCTATGCTCAAAAACTATCCAATGAAATTATTAACGCTGGTAATAGAGGGGTTGACTTAGGTAGCGGATATTACACTCAAACCAATGGAATAATAAAAGCATTTACTCAATTCAATAATGGCATAACTACAACAGGCTCTTTTCTTGGAGGTGGCGGAAATCCTACAATAGAACTTACAGCAGGGCAAACAGTAACGATTACCAATAGGCGGTTTAATTATTGCGATTTCTTTTATGCAGGTTCTTCATCTACAGGTGCAGTAGAAGTAAGATTGAATGGGGTGCTTGTTACAACCAAGACTTTAGCAACAACAGGAACTATTTCCAGTACTTATCCTACGATAGTTTCAGAGAAATTAACAAGTTTAACAGATGTTGTGACTTTAACAGCTACGGGTTCAACGAGGATATATGGAGTTCAAACTTTACGCAAAACCAATGACGCTCCTTTTGTTTATGTAAACGGGATCTCTGGCAGGGCTTTTCAAGACATTACCGTAACGGCATGGTTAGATGTATTTGGAACCTACTTAAATACTAATTCTGGTAATAGTAAGACTGTTATTTGTGATATTGGCATTAACAACATGGCTGCAAATCCGCCTAAAGCTCTATCTCCAACGGCAATGGTGTCACAAATGGCGGCATTTGTAACAGGTATCAATTCAAGATGCGGAACGGTTAATTATATATTCACCATTCCTGCACGAACTAACGAAACAACTTACCCAATCACAACAGGGTTTACTTATCAAGATTACATAACCGCTATTACTAATTTTTGCACTGCAGGGAAACATGCGGTTGTCAGAATGGATTTGACAGAATTGGGAACTTTTAACGCCGCTTTAAATACAGGCGATGGAGTTCATCCCAATGAAGCAGGGCATGAAATTTTGTATCAAAAGCATTTACAGGCATTAGGTTTAGTGCCATTGGTAAATTTAGCGTCAAATGATGTTACAGGGATCTTGCCTATTGCTAATGGTGGCACTGGTTCAACTACTCAAAACTTTGTTGATTTAACAGCAGCACAAACGAATATAGCAGGTGCAAAAACATTTATATCTAATTTAAGCGTTGTTGGTAATTTAGGTACTGGAGGCGGAACAGGATTAATCCTTAACAACACAAATACATCGGGCTTCACGGAGATAGTCTATGGACCAGCGGCTGGTGGAAATTTCGTGTTTGGATATGGTGGTTCTAATACTTCGCTATCAAATCAGGCTTATTTTTTCCAACGTGCGGCCAACCCTATATTATTTGCAACAAGTAATACAGAAAGGATGAGGGTGCACGGTAGTGGAAATTTAGGAATAAATAATCCAACAGATGCGGGTTTTAAATTAGATGTTAATGGTACAGGAAGATTCCAAAACAGGCTTACACTAGCAACAGGAACAACTACAATCGCTCCCTTAAATATCCCCACGGGTGTTTTAACCACAACAGCCGTATCTGGCAATATTGAAAACGATGGGACTAATTTCTCTTACACCGACAACACCGCTACTAGAAGAACAATGGTGAATCTGGTTGGCGCACAAACGTTGCAAAACAAAACCTTCGGAGCTGGTAACACTTGGCAGGGTAATATTATCGCACCTGCATTTTTAGATCTTGCAACTAGAACATACACCGCTAAAACAGCCAATTACACTGTCACTTCAAGCGACCAAGTAATCCATTGCACCGCCAATACTTTTACAGTTACCCTACCTACTGCTGTAGGGATTACGGGCAGAGTTTACACAATAAAAAATACAGGTGCAGGAACTATTACAATAGATGCAAATGCAGCGGAATTGATAGACGCATCACTAACAATACCGGCAATACAAAACGAAAGTTTCACACTTCTATCAACTGGCGCAGGCTGGATAATTATTTAAAATATGTCATATAGACCAAACAAACCAACAGGCGATTTAACCGTATTTAACGAGCAAAAAGTTGCTTTGCGTTCATCCCAAATGAACTTCAAACCCACGTGGGGTGTAACTACTTATCGTTACAAAAAAATAACAACAGGCACCGGGGCTTTGGCCGCTGAAACAAATGGAGAGTTTAGATTGCAAACAGGCACAACGGCTGCAAATATATCATCAATCGAAACGAACCAGAGAGGCCAATATCAATCGGGCACAATGGGGCAGGTAGGTATCGGGGTTAGATTACCGGTTGCACCAACTGGCACACAATATGCAAAATGGGGTTATTCTGACCTTGCAAACAATGGGTTTTATTTTGGGCAAGATGCAACGGGTATTTATGTCGCATATATCACTGGCGGGGTTGAAACGAAAACATACCAAGCGAATTGGAATGAAGATAAACTAAATGGTACAGGCGCAAGCGGTCTATCTATTGTTCCTGCTAATGGCAGTATATCGCAAATAGATTTTACTTGGTATGCTTACGGAGATATTAAATTTATATTCCTTGTATTTAATCCAGTTACGTTAAAAACTCAAAAGATAATTGCACATACTACTAAAATTAATAATGCAGCTTCAATTATAGACCCCAATCAGCCTTTAAAATTTGAAGTTGGTAATGGAGCAACTTCCACTAATGATTTTAGTCTGTTTGTTGGAGGGCACCAATTTTCAGTAGTAGGAGGTTTTAGTGATTCTCAAAAAAGATTAATCAGCGAGTTATTAACTAATTACACAACGGCTTTAAATACTAGCTGGCAACCGTTAATCGCATTCAGGAAAAAAGCAACTTTTAACGGAAGGGCAAACTCGGTAAATGGAAGCCTTGAAAATTTTGAAGTAGCGGCAGACGGGGAACTTGAAACGAGAATAACCATTGGAGGAACAACCTCAAATTTAGCTTTTGCAAATCCGACAGGGGTGGCAGCAACCGAAAGCGCAGTAGAAACAAAAGTTACGGGCGGCGTGGCTTTAACGACTTCTTTAGATGGAAACCCGTCTGATTATGGTTTTGTGAATGCAAGCAAGGCTTCTTCTGTGGCTTCTGTTATTAATGTTCAAACTATTTTAGGCGATAACGTAGAAATTATTTTATGGGTAAGAAGGCTAAATGCTACGGGTGCTATTGTTGTAAAACACGCCCATTTAACATGGAAGGAAGAGTGGTAATATTCATTTTAATAAAGCAATAGATTAAAAATGACACCAGAAAGTTTAAATTTTAGGGTTAAAGATATAGTCCAGTATGCTGTTTATCTTGTCACATTGACTTTGTTTATAGTTTCAATTAATAATAAAGTTGATAATGTAAGTGAGGTTTTAGCCGAATTAAAGGCCGACAGGAAAGATTACGGCAATGAGTATAAAGCAACTAATTTGCTAATACAAAATGATTTAAAAACATTGACTATAAGAGCGGAACTGAACAGGCAAAACATCGAATTGAATAAAGCCGATATTGAAATGTTAAAGTTTAAGGTTGATAAAATATTAAATAGATAATCATGATAACAGATAAACAATTAATTAAAAAATACGGAGTGCCTAACAAAACAGGCAACGGCTATTTAGTTAGAATTAAATTACCCTACCCGATGTTTTTAAACTGGGAAACCAGAACGATAGTAAACAGTATTGAGTGCCACAAACTTATCGCAAATAAGCTGGTAGCCGTCTTTAATGATATACTAAAACATTATGGTATTGAGGAAATAAAACGGTTGCAATTAGATGATTACGGCGGGTGTTTTAATTACCGTTTAATGAGAAACGGAACGAAACTAAGCCGCCACAGCTGGGGCGTAGCGATTGATTTAGACCCAGATAGGAATTTGTTAGCCGAGACATCAAGAACAGCCAGATTCGCACGACCTGAATATAAACCGATGATCGATATATTTTACAAACACGGTTTTAAAAGTTTAGGAAGAGAAGAAAACCGGGATTTTATGCACTTTGAAATATCAGAATAATATGGAACAATCAGAACAATTTTCTTTAAACATCCGGGATATTTTAAGAGGGCTTTTAATGGCCGTGCTTACTCCCGCAGTTTTTATTATTCAGCAATCACTTGATAAGGGCGAATTGATATTCAACTGGAAACAAGTTGGTATTGCAGCCGTTGCCGGTGGCGTAGCTTATTTAATTAAGAACTTTTTAAGCCCTGCAAAATGAGAGCAGCACAAGTAAGGCAGGAATTGAGCATTGATTTAAAAGAGGCGATTAAAAGCCCGTTGTTAAGATGGGCGTTAAATTTAGTACTTAAAAAAGTGCTGGAGGTGATTGTAGCTTTCTTACTTAAAAAGGGATTGATCGTAAAAGGCGAGGCGATATTTTAAAAAGTCAGATCCTCTTTTTTGTAAACGTTCACTAAAGTAAAATCGTAATCCCGTTTATAGTCGTCCGTGGTTTTAGTGTCGCTATGCCTGGCCTTATAGGTAATTTCGTAACCGTCAACACCTAACATCATTAAATGAACTATGCGTGTATGCTTCCATCCATATATGGTGTAATCTTCGGATAGCTTTAATTTGTCTTTAACTTTTTTAAAATAGTTGGCCAAAGTATTTTTGCCAGCTCTTACGTGATCCGGTTTGCCAAACCTCCCGAAAACATAATAATCTTTTGGGAGGTTATCAAAATCCATTTCATTTAAAACTAAATCAAATTCGGCTGGATAATCTCTAAATTGTTCCGTATTATTTTTAGATAGTTCTTTCCTAAAGTGTACCCGTTTAAGATCCCGGTCAATGTCACCAACTTTTAATTTATATAGTTCTGATTGACTTCTTATCATGATCCAGTAGGTGAACTGACACGCCCGGTATAGTTCGATAAGGCCAGCATCCAAGATAGCAGCCTTAACCATGATAGCAGTCTTTCGATCATACCATCGGTGCATACTTTTTGCCTGGGGTTTCTTTTCGATTTTTCCTAAAGCCGGGTTTTTATCAATGTATTCCTCGGAGGCGAGCCAGTTAAGTAAAGTATTAGCATTATCGATCCCGTTGTTGTAGGTAGTATTACTCCAGTCCTTTGAAGTGCTGGCAAGTGTCACGGCTTCAGCTATGTGCATCCGGGTAATTTTCGAGGCCGGGATTTCTAAAATGTTTTTTTTGGTAAAGTATTCAGATAACCATTTAATTGTACCCCTATGCGTAGAAATCGAATTGACATTTTTGGTACGGCTTTTACGGCTTTCCAGATAAAGAGCAAACGATTCTTTAACGGTCGTTAATTTTCTAAGCTGTTCGACCGTTAGCTTTTCTTTTTCCTTTTGTTCAAAGATGCTTTTCAGCTTATCAATTTCTTTATCGAAGGGATTGTAATTTAAATACCGCAAAGCAAATTCAAACTCTTCCCGGAGTTCTTCCGCATAAATTTCACGGGCTTCGCCTCGTAAAGTATTTAGTTGGTGTCCATATTTTTTAAAACGTTTCCGGGGTGCGTTATATGTTTTTTGTAGTTCTTCGGGCACATCGTAATGAAATTCGATATACCATTTGTCAGGGCTGGACTTTCTTATAACCGGAATCGTAAACGGTTTCATTATGCTTTTTTTGTCCCTGACTTGTCCCTTGTATAAAAAAACCCCGTTTAAATCGTTTAAACGGGGTTTGGGTAAATGATGGGGTTCTACCTCATGCCCTAAAACACCTTTAGTGTTCTTTTTTAACGCTCTCAAGCTAGTTTTATATTTTAAATTATGGCCTTATTTGTCCCTCACTTGTCCCTCAAGTAGCGAGATTCTAAAAAGTTTACCTTTGCCTCAAGGGCTTTACAAGTTGCTTTAATAATGCTTAAGTCATGTATTAGCGTTTGTTTACCTTCGGCCTTCTCAAACTTGTCCCCGGTACCAACACAAATAAATTTGGGCTCAACTTTAAAAACAACATAAAGCCGGGTTAAAAAATCAACATGGATCCCACAATAACCGTTTTCGGCTTTGCTATATGTGGACTGTGGCATTTCTAATTTTGTCGACATTTCATATGTAGTTAAGCCGAGCTTGTCACGTACTAGCCTTAAACGTTTGCCGGGGTTCTTATCCATAAAACCGGGCTTCCAGATCCTTAATCTTGTCCTCAAGCATCTTTATTACCCGGTCTTTTTCAGCAATTATTTGTAGATATAGGGACTCGGACGGAAAGGCTGGAATGTCCTCAAGCAAATCGATTTCTAAAGCCCTGCTAACTTTATGCTTAACATCATCATCAAGCAGCCCACGGTTCATCCAGTTAGTTAATGTCTGCCTGGCAATACCTAGTTTATTGGCAGCCTCTTCCTGTGTTAGACCTTTCCCGGCAATCGCATTCTTTAGCTTAGTACCTTCCATTTAGTTTTAACAAACGACTTGTCATATTGTTTTAATTATTTACATTTTGTCTAAAGTTGCTTAATTTTATACACAGCCTTAACGATATATAGTGAAAGTATTGATGATTTATTTATTGGCGTATCACCGTAAAAGTCAGGGTTTGCAGATCTTAAAATAATCTTAGAATCATCATCCCTATAAGGGAAAATGTTTTTAACTGTTTTTAGATTATTGGCCGATTCATTAGTAACAATTAAGTAAGCTTCCCCCCATTGTATTATATTAAAATTAAACACTTGCTTTACCCCTACAGTGTCGCCACTTGTATAAAGGGGTAGCATTGAGTCACCGACAATATTTACATAAGCAGTGCAGTCATTAACTGGCTTGATGTCTACGTAGTATTCAGGTTCTACGGTAATGTCATTAAAAGAAGATGTGATTTCGGCTGTCATGTCTATATTATAGTATGGCACGCCTTTACGTTTCCCGTGAGTTAAAGTTCTTACGTTGTCTAAATCATGAAAATTTGTAACCAATTCCTCACCATCTAATAACCAGTCAATAGTTGTTTCTAATGCCTTTGCTAATTTTTCAGCTGTTTTAACTCCGTAGCCTTTTCTGGTTTCCAAGGCCGCAATATATGAAGGAAACACACCTATTTTATTGGCCAGCTCTTCCTGTGTTAGCCGTTTCTTTTCTCTTGTTTCTTTAAGACGTAAATTTTTATTCATTGGTATTCAAGCAGTTACAATATGTTTATGATATTATATATTAATTATAAACTTTAAGCTTGGATTTGTTTATGGTTTGTTTATATTTGTATTGTCAATCAATACAAATATAACTTTTTATGAAACAAACAACAACACCTTTAGAAACAGAAGAGCGTATTTCTTGGGTAATGAGGCTTAACGCTTTGAAGGTCAATGATGAACTTCCCGTAAGCTTTAAATCTTCACCCTCAATGAGGCATGCAATCTGGAAAATACAAAACACTTCGGATAAAAAATTTGCCACAAAAAAGAAAGGGTCCATCGTTAAAGCAACAAGGTTAGAATAAAAATGTTTAGGATAAACTTATGAAATCCGAAAGAGACTTTCAAAGTGCAGAGGAATATTGGGATTACATTCACACTACTTGCACACTAAATGTAACCTGTATTATTTTAAGTAAGCAATGGAAAAGTTATTCCAATGTAGCAATAGAAGCGGTTAAGGTCGCCGACGAAGTAATTAAACAACTAAAGAAAAGCAAATGATAAATCATTTAGACATCAACTCCGACCTTATCGAAGAGATAGCCGGGGTTATTGAGGACGGAGATAGCGAGGCAATTGCCTACAAATTAGGCATCCCGACCGAAGAGGTAGAAGATCAGCTATCAACTACGGAGATAGGCAAGAACGGCCTGAAAATATTTGATCTTGCTATTTCATTGTTATCGGATAAATGGGCAGAACGAATTGAAGAAGCTAAACAGTTATACTGATGCAAGTAGTTCACTTATCGACAGCTCCAAAGCAGGAACGACCGAAACAGTTAACAGCCAGGCAAAAGCTCCATGCCAGAAGCATTGTATTACTTGCCCGGCTGTATGCCGAGGACACTATAAGAGCAGAAAAAAAATATAAAAAATAAAAAGGCAGAGAGTACCAATCCCCGCCCAAAAGTTTAAAACTTTTAATTATGTACAAAGCAAAAGTAATGAAAAAACCGCAAAGAGCTGTACAATCCACAGCGTACCCATTCGATTATAATAAAAACAACCCGATGGAAAATTTCAATTCGTGGGCGTTTTGGTTAAGATTCAAAGTTTCCGAAATAGACAAAAGCACCTATTACGATACGTTAGACCAGTTACTTACACAAGCTAAAATTTCAAGCAACCCATGAAAAAATACGAAACTGCAATATTAATCATTTCATGGTTAATCGCTTTATTGCTTGTGTTGCTTACTATCATATTACGTGAACCACTTTCAAATCTGCTGAACTAATGGAAAAATCTGAATCAATAATCAACATAGCTACAGCCCTTATCGAATTTCATAAGCTAGTAGCACCCGTAAACAAAGGAAGTGAAAACCCTTTTTTTAAAAGTAAGTATGCTTCATTGCCAGACATTTTGCACGCTATTGATTTGCCATTAATTGAGAGCGGTTTAGTTATAACTCAATTCCCTTCCGGTAATCACAGCCTTACTACTTTATTAATCCATGCAGTAAGCGGAGAATACTTTCAATCAGCATACGAAATGAAGCCCACCAAAGATGATCCGCAGGGCTTAGGATCGTGTATTACTTATCAAAGGCGTTACGCTATCGGAGCAATTTTAAATCTAAACATTGACATAGACGACGATGGTAATGGAGCTTCAAAAAAGAAGGATGAAGCAAAAGCAACCCCAAAACCTGAACCCAAAGTATTAGCGGAATTACTGCCCAATACTCCAGAATGGGCGGCTGCTATCACTTATCTAAGCGGTGAAGGAACTCTCCCAAAAGTCAAAGCAAAATATTTAATCACCCCAAAAAACGAGCAAAAATTACAAGATCAAGTTTTAGAAACAGCAATATGAGCAAGAACTTACATTTTGAAATGATGGCGCAGGAAGCACCATATTCATTAGAATTAATAAACCTTAACAATTTAATGAACCTTAGCAAATCATCCATACAAACGGTCGTAAGCGAGGTTACTGGCAGAGTTGCAAGCGGTGACGTTGATGCTATTAAGGCATTGATCTATGCTAAAAAGGGGCTGGAGCTATTAGGTGCCATCGAAAAAAACGTACGCCCGTATGCGGAAAGTCACCCAATACCAAAGGGCGGGGTTGAGATGTACAGTTGTCAATTAATTGAGCGTATGAGTGGTGTTAAAACTGATTATTCAGCTTGTGGTGATCCTGAATGGGACTCATTAAATGCAGCCATCGAAGCGTCAAAGGAAGCATTAAAAACCCGTGAAAAATTCCTTTCTGGGATCAGCAAGCCGACCGAGATAGTAAACGAATACCACGAAGTTTTTACGCTAAACCCTC
>Ga0326733_1000065_pt1 | contig 39001 bp, 38 predicted proteins | sample 14_GP2_308_FD_207946 | JGI IMG/M metagenome (GOLD analysis project Ga0326733, IMG submission 207946) | Glacier ice microbial communities from Ngari, Tibet, China - 14_GP2_30.8 | ecosystem: Environmental > Aquatic > Freshwater > Ice > Glacier | place: China: Ngari, Tibet | collected 2018-07-17
TTACTACTTCCCAATCGGTAGTTACGCCACTTTTGACAAAGACACAAAACAAAGTATTGTTGCCGAAATTGAAGAAGATTTTGCCGTTGCTAAGAGTGCTATCGTACAACTGCCGCGTGAGGTGCGCGCTCCTGTCATTGCGGCCACTTTATACTATGAAAAACTACTAAAAAAGTTGAAAGAAACACCAGCCGAAACCATTAAGATAAAGCGGGTCAGAGTGCCTGATAGCGTTAAGTTGGCACTATTGGCCCGGACTGCTGCTATTTCGCGGGTTACGCGCTAAACCAATTCTCTCAGCGGGCCAGGTGACTTGTCGCCAACAATGCGTTTATAGGCAAGTTCGGCCGATATGAGGCAGATCGGCATGCCTATGCCGGGGTTTGTGTTAGCTCCAACGTAATATAAGTTGTTTAGTTTTTTGCTGACATTGTTAGGGCGGAAGATAGCAGTTTGCTTGATAGTGTGGGCCAGGCCGAGTGCCGAGCCGCCGAAAGCGTTATAATCGGCCTCAAAGTTCTTACCGGTATACGTTCGCTTGTAGACAATTTGGTCTTGCAGATCGGGAATGCTGAAGTCTTGGCTGATTTGGTCGAGAATTTGGTTACTGTACGTCTCTATCTGCTCGTCATCAAGGGCTAGTTTAGGCGCCATAGGAACAAGTACGAATAAGTTTTCATGTCCTTCTGGGGCGACGGTACTGTCCGTTACGCTCGGCGCGCATATATAGTACGACGGGTCTGTAGGTAATTGCGGCGCATCAAATATCTGGCGGAAATTTTCTTTCCAATCGGTACTAAAGGCTAGGTTGTGATGAACTAGCCCCGGCACTTTGTTTTTGAGACCGAGGTACATGATAAATGCCGATGGTGCTAGTGATCGCTTGTCCCAGTACTTCTGGTCATACGTACGGTCGGCTGGTTTAAGAAGTTTAGTTTCGGTATGGTGGATGTCGGCGTTGCTAATAACCATGTCAGCAGGTACAAACTCGCCGTTTTCGAGATTGACGCCGGTTGCTTGACCACTTTCGGTCTGTATGCTGGCAACTGGTGAATTGACGCGGTAGTTTACGCCGTATTTCTTACCGACGGCTTCAAGTGCGGTGATAATTGAGTATATGCCACCTTTGGGATAGAACACTCCCATGTTGAAATCAATATTGCTCATGATGTTGTAAAGAGCTGGGGTATTATATGGGGAAGAGCCTAAGAAGACTAGCTGATACTCCATTATCTTTTGAGTCATGTCGGTCTTAAAATAGCGAGCAACGTAGTTATGCATCTTTTCAAAGACATGCAGTTTACGGCCTTCAATCATGGTCTCTTTATTTAAAAAGTCGAAGATGTTGTCGTAGTTCTTATACATAAAATAGGCGATTGCTTTATCGTACTGATACTTCGACTTGTCTAAATAATCTCGCAGAGCAGCGCCACTACCTGGTTCAAGTGCTTCAAAAGTTTCGGCATCCTTATCAACGTTTGAAGTCATATCAACGATTTTTCCGCTCTCACGGAAGGCAATTCGGTATGATGGATCTAGGCGGTGGAGCTCTAAATACTTGTCGATATCTTCGCCCATAAGCTCAAAGAAATGCTGAAACACGTCTGGCATTAAGTACCAGGATGGTCCCATATCAAAGCGGAATCCCTCGGCTTCAAAGTAATTAGCTTTGCCACCTAACTTGTCGTTCTTTTCGATGACAGTTACGTTATAGCCCTTTTTTGCGAGCAAAGCGGCAGTGGCGAGTCCACCGATACCGCCACCAATAATAACAGCAGTTTGAGAGATTGTTTTATTCATAGCTACATTATAACTTAGATACAGCTTCGGTCGGAAGTTTTTTAGCTATATATATGAGTACTATCAGTCCAATAACGGCTGGTACATACTGACCCGCCCAAAGGTTTACCGATGCCCAGAAAGCGATTATAAACGATAAGTTGAGTGCAAACAGCGGCGGTAAAGCCGGAAATTTGAAATAATGTTGGGCCATAAGTACACCAGAAATGCCGATACTACCAGAAACTACCCAACCCAAAAAGTTAACCAGCGGTACGCCATAATAAAATCCTGGGGTATCCCAGAACCAGAATCCGACGTGGACTGCAGCTGGATCAAGCACTATATCGGTGACGACAAGTAATATTGTCGCCAGTACGGCTCTGGCATATATGCTACTTATATGCTGGACAAGGTAAATAACGCCGAGTATTAGAGGTGTCCACGCCAGTAGTACTGTGACCGGTGCTGCATCAAGTAATTTTGGTCCCAGTAAATCGTTATACACAAAGTTGCCATATGGAAAGCCTGTCTTAATAGCAATCGTTTCAAAGATAAACGCGTACAACCCCAGGGCGGTCAGAAGAACACTGCCCCTCAAGCGGCCAAGCCACTGCCAAGCTGCCACAAAAACAGGGGTCGCAAATAGAAATATCGCTACTGCGGATATCAACCATAACTCAGCTTTGAGCGGAACCCGCGCTACGAACAGGCTGGTAAAAAATAAAACAGCAACTATTAGCCAGCGTTTATGAAACAATGAACGATACATGCACTACAATGGTACTACATGAAACCGGCGCAATTACTTAAAATCTCTCGACCGCGCTTTTGGATCTACACTGTCGGACCATTTTTAGTGGCATTGGCTGCAGCTGGAGTTTTACCACCTGTGTCTGTTATTTTACTCGGGCTCTATCTTACGTTGCCGGCTAACCTGCTTATTTACGGAGTTAACGATACATATGATTACGAAACTGATAAATTAAATCCGAAAAAACAATCGTACGAAAGTTTGCTGATGCGCAGCTCAACTCGCAGCCTAACAAAGGCCATTCTTTTATTAAATCTGCCGTTCATTGTGATCCTTTTGTTCTTATTACCGATTAACGCATGGTTTTGGCTAGCGGTATTTATTTTCACTGGCGTCGGTTACTCCATGCCGCCGATACGAGCTAAAGCTCGGCCAGTCATAGATATGGTATTTAATATTTTGTACGTGGCTCCCGCCTTTGCTGCGTATACCGCTTTAACGGGTAGCTTACCGCCAGCACCGGTGATGATCGCCAGTTTATTATGGTGCATGGCTATGCACGCTTATTCTGCTGTACCCGACATTGCTGCGGACATTGCTTCCAAAACACCCACCGTCGCTACACTCCTCGGCAGGCAGAAGACGTTACTATTTTGTGGCGCTGCTTATGTAGCGGCAGCAATAATTAGTTGGCAATATATTGCCTGGTTGGCAATTGTCAGCGGCTTAGTCTACGCCGTAATGATAGCAGCGTCTCTGCGAACTACGTCCGATGAAGACTTGTTTGCATTGTATAAGCGCTTTCCACTAATAAACACTTTATTAGGTGCCGCCTTGTTTTTCACAGTCGCACTTACGTCTTAAAAGTCATACGTCGTTTCAGTATTAGTTGCGCTGAAATTGCCCCCATGGCAATTGGAAACCAATATGACACAAACCTGAACAAAATACTGCCAGTTATGACTGGTAACGCGGCGTAGCCATAGGCGCTAAACAGTAACAATGAAGTCGCTTCAATTTCACCTACGCCGCCTGGGAATATCGGGATAAAACGGAACATCTTAACGAAAGTATAGGCGTACATTCCGAGCAACAGTGGAGCGTCGACACCAAAAGCAGTCAAGCAGGCGACATAAGCAAAACCCTCTAATATCCAAGTCGCTATGAGTGGCAATAACATCAATAAGATTGAACCGGTCGACTTTTTCGAATCACGTAAAATTTGGAAAGGCGAGTCGACTTCGCTACCAAGTTGCTTGCGGGAAAATATCTGAATATTTCGGGTCAGACGCGGTGACCGGCGGAGCGCAAACAGAGCTAGAATCGCTAAGGTAATTGTCAGCGGGATTAAGACGAATTTACCGGCAAACGAAGAACTAATTTGGCTTGGGTAAAGTATAAACACAGCTACTTGAAAGGCTAAGAACAAAGTTATCAAACTAAGTAAGGCGAAACTATACAAGACAGTTATGTAGCGTAACGGAGCACCTTTCGGTAAATCGTGACGGTTAAAATAGTAGCGATGAACGAAAAAATCACCAAAGGGCACTAATCGCGAAAAAGCTTCAGAGGATAATAATAGAGTAAGTGATTTAGGATAACTGAACCAGGCTTTTTGAGTTGCGTAAAAGACTTTCGTAAATGGCGCCAAAACCGCAAAGGCAGCAAATTCAAAAGCTATAGCTAGTCCGACATAAAACCATTCAACTGGTTGATTTAACTTTGGTATTAGGTAAAGACTGGCGACTATCTGGAGTATCAGACTGACTATCGAAACGCCGATGATGACACGGCTGATACTCAGTTTATTGGCCATATTAGCGTAAGGTAAATTTACGGAGTAAATACACCAGCTTCTTTGATGAGCTAGCTTTAAATTCTTCGAGCGACAGATTACTAGCAAAGAGTTTTAAGCCAAAAGCGTAAGTCGGATAAGCCTGAAGAGTATCGCCTAGCCCAGTCAGCTTGATACCTTCACGCTTAGCTAAAGCCAGCTGCCCGATTATCTCTGAAGCCGGACCACCGATGGCAGTTGCACCCAAGATCAGGCCTTTGTTATCAACCATAACTTTGACCATGCCAGTTTCCTGGTCGGCGACAGCCTTGTCGACAGCCTCCAAATTGAGAACGTGAGTTTTGAACTCAGTCTGAGCTTTGACTAAGCTAGCTTCATTGGCACCTAAATGGGCAATCTCCGGATAAGTAAATGTCGCCCAGGGCAATTCACCTAGGTCACGTTTAGTTTGCTTGCGACCTAGCAAGGCGTTTTGAGTCGCAGCAACGGCTTGGTCGACAGCGACATGCGTAAAGTTCGGTCCTCCCATGACGTCGCCAATAGCATAAATCTTCTTGTTGGAAGTTTGCAGTCGGTCGGATGTTACGATTAAACGATCAGTATATTTTACTTCAGCACTCTCTAAGCCTAAGTCAGTGTTAGCCGCCCGACCAGTCGCAACCAATAACTTTTCGGCACTTACAGATAGATGTTCGTCAGCGACGTCGTAGCTGACCGTTGCCCCATTTTCACTAGAGACAGCTGTTATTTTGGCATTGAAGACAAGTGTTACGTTTGGCATCTTTTCGAGGCTAGCTTGCAAAGCTGCTGATGCTTCCGGTTCATCACGGGGTAATAAACGCTCATCTTGGCTGATTATGGTTAGGTTCGTTCCGAACATGGCCATAGCTTGACCTAATTCGCAGCCGATAGGACCGCCGCCAATGACAACCAAGCTGCCTGGCAGTTCAGTTTGTTTGAAGAAGTTTTCATTAGTCAGATATGTTGTATCGGCCAAGCCAGGAATATTAGGAATCAATGGCCGGCTACCAGTCGCAATGATAAATCGTTTGCCTTGGAGCGATTGAGCGTCCCCGATTGAGATAGTGTCGTGACTAGTAAATTTTGCGCGGCCGATAAAGACTTTAACGCCCATCGCTTCGTAATACTCTTTATTGTCATGATCAGCTTCGACTTTATTGATGCTGGCTTGAACGTCGCGCATGGCTTTCGCAAAGCTGTCTTTCTTAAGTTCATCCCACGGATCAAGGTGATCACGAACAGTCTGGAAACGGCGAGCGGCGTGAATGAAGGCTTTGCTCGGGACGCAACCCGCGTGCAGACATTCGCCACCTAGGCGCTCATCGGCTTCAACCAATGCGACGGAAGCTCCTAAAGCGCTAGCGAATTCGGCAGCCGTCAGTCCACCCGAGCCGGCACCTATGACAATCAAGTCAAATTTAGTTGTTTTAGTGCTTAAATCAGTCATATGACAACAGTATAACACTGATAAACTTAACCAAGTTTAGATCATCGGCTACGGAGTTTTGACAAGAGTCGCAGGATTTCTAAGTACAACCAGACGAGGGTGACTAATAGTCCGAAGCTGGCGTACCACTCCATGTATTTTGGGGCTTTTTGCTCGACGCCTTTCTCGATGAAATCAAAATCTATTACCAAGTTTAAAGCTGCAATTACAATGACGATCACTGTGAAGCCGATACCATAAACTGAGTTACTGGCGATTAGCGGTAAGTCTTTACCAAAGAAATTGATAACTAGGTTAGCGAGGTAGTACAAGGCGATACCACCTGTGGCTGCCAAGATGCCAAGTTTAAAGTTTTCCGTTGCCCGAATGATTCGAAAGCGGTAAAGCAGCAACATGCTGACGAAGATGCCGCCTGTTAGTAATAGGGCTTGTAAGACAATTCCCTCAAAAGCTTTTTCATAAAACTGAGAAATCGCACCAAGAGCAAAACCTTCTAGAACAGCATAAATAGGACTGGTGTAGGGCGAAACTGTCTTTTTGAAAATCGTGATCAGGGCAACTATAAATGCGGCAATTATACTACCAAGGATGAAAGCCCCGATTAATGGGTGATTTTGGGATGCCAGATTCCAGCCGAAGAAGCCACTGCCGACGCAGAGTGCAAACAAGATAAGTGATTTTGATGTGACACCATCCAAAGTCATAGCTTCGTTAAAGAATCCAGGAGGAAGATTGTCGAATGTCTTTTTATTTAATGCCGGGTTACCACTTTTTATAGCCATATCACAATATTAACACGGTAAGATTCGCTTAGGCTGCTTGGTCAATTACGGCCAAATACTCGAAAGCCTGCGCAACCGATTGCAAATTGCCAGGCGTGATTTGGTCGAGCTTGTCTGAGATGGCCAATAAACTGACTGCTTCACGTTGTCGATATTCGTGGCTAGAGATCTCAAAAGTCGGATAGGTCACGACATCACACGATTGTCCAAAAATACGGCTAAATACCAGCTGGGTCCGAGCGGCATGGGCTGGGCAGGTTACTACCGCAATTCGATTCCACTTATGATACTCAACAAAATCTTTCTTTATAAAGTAAGCGTTCGATAAGGTGTCTTGCGATTTATTTTCAAGCAATATGGCTGTAGCGCTGATTTGGCGGGTCGTAGCATAGCGCCGCATGGCTTCAGCTTCTGAAAAAGGAGGTTTCTGAGTTAACCTATGCGACCAGCGACCGCTGAAGAGTAATTTGTCTGATAAACCTTGTTTAAACAGATCGACGGCCGTTTCGACCCGACTAGCTGAAGTCTTCGATAATTCACCGGAACAATTGATCCCGCCGCCAATTGCTACGATTGCATCGACTCTTTTCATTAATCAGCAATTGCTCACAATAAACATCTCTCAGCATAGTAACCGTAAGCTTTATGATATGTCAAAGATCAGTTAGATCTTTTTGCTTTTTTATACACATTAACGCCACCAGCAATCGATAACAGACTCAGCATACCAAGGCGGATTTTGGCATGAACTTTTTTTTGCGGATCAATATCGCCTAAGTTATTCTTTGATCCCGTCCGCAGCGAGTCCAATCTCTGAGCAGCGTTATACAGATTCAGCCCGGTACCGACAGCACCTAAGGCGGTAACACGTTTCGGTTCCTCGTTCCAAAAGTAACCTAGGCAGTTCAGTGTCACGCGGGTGTGACGGCTGCCAATTGCTCCTTCAGAGACGACGTTTCCCTGTGATTCAGCCAAGCTACGGGTCAGCGACGGCAATAAAGACGATCCCGCAAAAGCTAATTGCGCAAAGCCACCTATTTTGTTCCCGCGGGCAAAAGCGATACTAGCTTGCGATGTGCCAGCGGCAAACTCTTGAAGACGATCGGATGCCGTATCGATAAGAGATCCAGACAACGAAGTGCCTCGGCTATTATTTTTTCCATGGGCTCGCGCCACTGGACCATCCCAAGCGTCGGCCAGACTACTGGCCAAATGTGCCCAGCTAGCTAAGCGAGCTGTTCCTGGATACCGCTCGGCAATCGCGCCGACGGCTAATGCTCCAGCTGTGCCGGCGAGCGTGATGTGAGTTGCCCGCAGTCCTGGATAATTATCAACTAACCAATTCGCGCTCAATTCAATTGGATTACGGGTAATATCACGTAACGTACTGTTTTGAGTACTCGTAAAATCTTGTTCATTCATGATAATTTGCTCAAGTTATTTTGTATAAGATGGTGCACCCGATACGATTCGAACGTACGACCTTTGGTACCGGAAACCAACGCTCTATCCAACTGAGCTACGGGTGCACACGAATTTCATTCTAACACTTAACTTCAAATCCGGAGCAGAGCTGTTAATATAATTTCATGAAAGATTTCAACCTAGTTTATCTGGTATATAACCCGAACAGCACGGGCGGCAGTCAGACGATTGCTAAAGAGTTTAAAAAAGACTTGGGCAGACTTCGAACAGATTGCAAAATTATCTTGCGAAAGACGACTCACGCCGGTCATGGCGAGGAGCTTGGCTATAAATTAGCTCAAAAAGGCCCGAACACCTTACTTATTTCGGTTAGCGGCGACGGTGGCTATCACGAACTAATAAACGGCGTCATGAAAGCTGTTGACGAGGGCGTCAAAGCTCCGATCTGCGCTGTGTTACCAGGCGGTAATGCTAACGACCACTACACCACTATCAGTGACCGCACGTTATTCGAGGCTGTCAAAGCAAACGCTTTAACGAAAATAGACCTATTGAAGGTTGAAACTGACAAAGTTCGCTACGCACACTCCTACGCTGGGTTAGGCTTGACGCCTTTAGTAGCTGTCGAACTGAATAAATACAAGTTGTCGGCTTTTAAAGAGACTTGGTTAGCTCTAAAAACTTTCTGGAAATTCAAGCCGTTCAAAATAATAGAAGACGGCAAAAAAAGTACTTATGATAGTCTGATCGTTGCTAACATTGGTGTCATGGCCAAACACCTGACGTTAGATTCAGGCAGCAGTCTCCAAGACGGCAAATTTGAAGTATTGAAGTGGCCCCACGACCACAGGTTGAAGCTGATTAAAATTTTGGCGACAGCGGCTTTCGGTAAATCCCAAAAACCTGAATCAGTCAAAGGACTGTCCTTTAAAACTGTCAACAAAATCCCGATGCAGTTGGATGGTGAGCTTATGTCACTCGGGCCGGATCAAACAGTTAAGATAACTTGCCTAAAACAAACACTCCGAACATATCGTTAAGTTAGTTTAACGTATAAAGTACTTAACAGTTACGGAGTATTTAAGCTCGTTCTGACCAGGTTGTACACCGATTCGGGTTGTCGCCTTATCAGATATTCCGGAGTCGATGGCAATCGATTTACTCGTTAGCGGGTAGACGCCGTTGTCAGTTTGACCAGTGTCAGAGATTGATTTGACGTCACCGACTTTAAAACCTAATTCTTCAGCTGTCTGGTCGGCTTTATTGCGGGCATCCTGAGTCGCTGCTTTTCGTCCCTTGCTTTCAAGCGACTTACGCTTAGTGTCACTAAAAGTTGCAAATGGAGTAACTGATCCACTGGGACTGGTAGAAAGCAGGTAGTCTTGGACCTTCTGGACTAATTCCTGGTCGGTGACTAAGACGGTATAAGAAAGCGTGTAATTGACCTTACTGCCACCAAACGAAGGAAACGAAGCATTTTCGTAGCCGCTGGAATCAGATTTGATTTGATCCGACTTAATACCCAGCTTTTTTAAGCCGTCGGTAACTTCAGCGCTCTTTTTGCTAATTCCGGTTAATGCGATCTCTTTAGTCTCAGTATCAAACTGATACATCGGACTGAAACTGAACTCATCGGGTGTCTCTTTCAAAATTGCCTCGCCGCTGACTTCGATCACACGGTCACTTGAGTTACTAGTTGAAGTCCAAGGGCGCCAGAGAGCTAAACAAGCTATCAAGCCGATCAGCAGCAGAAGGCAGACCAGTCGTAAATCAATTGCAAAGTTAATTTTATTCTTATTTGATTTCTGATTTTTAAGTTCGGTTGATTCCACAATGAGCTCCTTAATGTATGTCTGAATCATACTGCTTACGTTAAGAGCAGGCAAGTCATTTCATTAACTGTTAATATTAAGACATGCCTAAACAAATCAATCCTAAATCAGCCACGTTACTAGCCAGTTCAGTCATGGCTACACTAACCCTATCGATAGTAATAAACGGTGATAAGTGGTCGACCTTGATTCCCATTTTCGTAGCCCTAGGACTATTAGGGATCTACATAACTAGAAGCTTCGAAGCTGACGACGTATTAAGTAAGTATAAATGGCGCTTAGTTTTAGTTTGCACAGTACTCAATACCGTCTTGTATGCCGTATTGGCAGTAATCGTGGCCGGCCAGCGCAACTCAGAGTCCTTTACATCAGGACTTGTCTTAATGGCCTTCTTGATAATGCCGTTCTACTACGGCGTGTCGGCGCTGCTGGCTCAATACTTTATTCAAGACAAATAAAAAAAGAGGCTTGAGCCTCTAATTGACAATGTATGGTGCACCCGGCAGGATTCGAACCTACGACCCCTTGGTTCGAAGCCAAGTACTCTATCCAGCTGAGCTACGGGTGCCTAACGATTATTATCTTAACAGATTGAGACTAAATTTAACATATAAGAAAAAAACAGCAGGAGTTAGACCTGCTGTTCGTTTGGAGTTTTATGAGCTACACGGTGTCGGGTTCGTCCCGTTCAAAATGTGGCGACTTGGGCTGCGTAGCTTTCAGCAATCGGCGATTACGTAATTTTGCAGTTCTTACTTTGACGACTTTGTCACTGTCGGTGTATATAGCCATTTTGCCTCCTATGATGATTAATGGGAGTACAACTAAGGATAAAATTAATATAACTAAGTTGCAGTTAGATAGCTAACTAGAACCGTGTTAGAAAATTCATAGTGGCAAACGGGCACAAAGCCTATGCTGTAAATAGTAAATTAAATAGGAGCATCAAGATGTTATCTCAATACGCAAGTTGCAAAGAAGTAGAACATTCGTTTTACGATTTCAACCGCCAATACGGACAAGTCTTAACAGTCGATCGACTGGCAACTGTTTAGTAGTAAATTAAAGGAGGCTTACAATGGGCATTTTACTTTACATTATTTTGGGCGGACTAGTCGGCTACTTGGCCGCGCGTCTGCTTGGTCGCAATGAAGGCATTATAGCCAGCATTGTCATAGGCATTATTGGTTCTTTCATCGGGGGATACGTCTCAACTCTGTTCACGGGTGCTGACCAATCTTTCCTGACTCTGAGCGCGACCGGTCTGTTCTGGTCAACAGTTGGAGCTTTGGTGCTAGTAGCCGTATTGAACGCGTTTAGTCGTTCGCGCCGCCACAACACCATTTGATTGGACTCACTTAAGTTCCATTACCTGAACGACAAAACTTTAATCGTTGTGACCCATGACTTATTTTTCCGGTGCTCTTGCAAGTAACTATCGCGGCTGGCCCCAGCGTAACCGGCATTACCAGATCCCTATTACACCCTTCAGTTAAAGGCGGGTATAATAATAAGAATGAGCAATTTAAAAGCCGCTATATTTAACATGCCATTGGTTTTTGTCGATATCGAGACTAATGGCATCAACCACATTCGGGGGCGGGTTATCGAAGTCGCGGCAATCCGAGTGGAAAGTGGCAAGGTTACGGAGACCTTTCGGTCGTTGATTGATCCGGAAACTGATATTCCTTATTATATAACTAAACTTACGGGGATATCCACTAATGATATAAAAGGTGCACCGACTTTTGATCAAGTCGCTGACGATTTGCAGTCGATCTTAAAAAACGCGGTCTTTGTAGCGCATAATGTCCGATTTGACTATTCATTTTTGAAACAGGAGTTTGCCCGCGTTGGCTTAAATTTCCTACCAAAACAGTTGTGTACCGTGAAATTGTCGCGAGCACTCTATCCTCACGAAAAAGGCCATAAGTTGTCTGACGTCATTCAGCGCCATAATTTTACGTTTAGCGCGCGCCACCGAGCTTATGATGATGCTGCAGTCTTGTGGCAGTTCATGCAATATATCGATAAGAACTTTACACCTGAACAAATCCAATTAGCAATTGGGCGTCAGTTGACCCAACCGGCCATTCCAAAAAGCTTACAGCCGGATATCGTCAGGAACTTACCAGAGACACCAGGCGTCTATATCTTTGAAGATGCCGATGGCCGCCCTTTGTATGTCGGTAAGAGCATCAATATTAAAAAGCGGGTCATGAGCCACTTCGGAAGAGATCACGCCGAAACTAAAGAATTTAAGATTGCTCAGGCAATCGAAAATATTACGACACACGAAACGGGCGGGGAACTAGCCGCACTTTTATTAGAATCCAGGTTAGTCAAAGAATTGCAGCCATTATACAATCGTCAACTTCGTCGCACGGCTAAACTGACACTGGTTCGACAGGTTATAGATAAAGATGGGTATCTACAGATAACTTTGGAAGAAGCCAACCAGATCGAAGCTGCTACGGCTGGACAAGTCCTAGCGGTCTACCCAAGACGGGGCAAAGCCAAGACGGCCATTATGGAGTTAACTAAACAATACGAACTCTGCCCGAAATTAAACGGCCTGGAAAAGTCAGATAACGGTTGTTTTTGGCATCAGCTGAAGAAATGTCGGGGCGCTTGTGTCGGGCAGGAAACCGCTGAACTATACAACGCCCGCTTACTTAGTGCTTTTGACAGGCAACGTGTCAAAGCGTGGCCTTACCAAGGCGCCATCTTGCTAGAGGAAACCTCGGGTGGAGCTGACGTCAAAGCTATATTAGTCGACCAGTGGTGTGTTTTAGGCGAAGTTATCCAAGAAGAGTATTGTGAGCCGGTCTTGCAGGCGCAACCGCGCCATTTTGACTTAGATACTTATAAGATACTGCAGTCGTTCTTAGCCAGCAAGGTAGGCAAGATCAGCATCAAGCGGATCAGCCCGGAACAGTTGCAGCAGCTTGGCGGAAGCGTTCCAGCGTTGCCCGCCTAGCTTCGGCGTGATCAACTATTGGCTCAGGGTAATCTTGGCCGATAATACAGTGGCTAGCAACTTGGACGTCTTTAGGCATGGTCCACGGTTCGGCTAGATACTCATTAGGTACATCAGCTAGTTCGAGAACATGACGTCTAATATAAACGCCGTTGGGGTCGTGATTTTTTTGTTGGGAACCGGGATTATAGAGTCTTCGGAATATTGGTGCTGGATCGACACCTACACTAGTTATCCATTGCCAATTGCCATTGTTGTTAGCTTCGTCGCCGTCTAACAACCAATTCATGAAATGCTTTTCGCCGAGCCGCCAATCGATCCACAAATCTTTAGTCAAGAATGAGCCGACAATCAGCCGGGCGCGGTTGTGCATCCAACCCTCAGTCAGTAATTGGCGCATGCTAGCATCAATGATTGGGTAACCGGTCTGGCCGTCTTGCCAAGCCTTCAAAAAATCTTCATCTTCAGACCAATCAAGATTGCGATAACGTTCTTGGAATTCTTGTTTTGCGTTATTTGGAAAATTGAACAGGATATAGTTATAGAATTCGCGCCAGCAAAGTTGCCGATGCCAGGCTCGGGCACCGTCATTATCAGGTAGCATCGATTCAATTTCTAGAGGACTTAAACAGCCGAAATGTAAGTAACTGCTCATGCGCGACGTGCCATTCAGGGCTAAGTCATTGTTGTTTTCTCGGTAATCAGCCACTCCGTCTTTTAACCACTCCTCAAGCCGCTTCTGAGCTTCAGATTCACCGCCGGCTACGACGTCAGGAGATAATAACTTAGCGTCAGTGAGTGAGTCTAGATCCGGCAGTTCGCCTAAATCGATTTTATCAGGCAGTGACGGAAGCTGCTTTGGTAAAACCGCAAGTTGGCGTCGCTGGATTTGTTGCCAGTTCTTGTAAAAAGGCGTGAAGACTTTGTATATCGTTTCGCTCTTAGTGTGCAAATTATCGAAATTACTGACGATCAGCCGTCCGGGGAAACCCCGGAAAGTTACACCTGTCACATCTAACAAAGACTTGACAGTCTTGTCGCGTTTGATTGAGTAGGGTGAGTAATCAGCGCTGTAGTAGACTGCGTCGGCTGAAAACTCTTGGCTAAGTGATTTCAATACTTCAGCTGAATTGCCTTGGCGGATGATAAGATTGCTGCCTAGTGACTTCAAGTTTTTAGTTAAATCTTTTAATGATTCAAATAAGAATCGGTTTCGATTCGAACTACCGTGGCGACCTTTCAAGATATCTGTATTAAGAATAAAAATAGGAATTACGACATCTGCATCGGTGGCGGCAGTTGCTAAGGCTGGGACGTCGCTGACCCGCAAATCGTTTCGGAACCAGACAATAATTGTTTTCATCGAATAATCGTACAGGGTCGGGGCAAAATCTAAAAGTAAGTATCTAACTGATGAATAACAAGATGGCTATTCCGACGATAATGCGGTAGTAAGCGAAAGGTTTGAAGTTATGGCGTGAGACATATTGCAATAACCATTTGATACTAAAGAAAGCTGTTATGAAGGCGCTGATAAGTCCTAGGACAAGAGTCGGTGGCCCGCCGGATATTTGGCCTAGGGCATCAGGGTACTTCAATAATTTGTAAGCACTGGCTAAGACCAATACCGGAATACTTAAATAAAATGAAAATGCAGTTGCCGTAGCGCGATCAATTCCTAAGCTAAGTCCCGATACGATCGTAGCGCCCGATCGTGAAACGCCAGGGATAATCGCGACCGACTGACCAAAACCGATTAACAGGGCTTGTTTGAAAGTAATCTTTTCAATTTCTGGTTTTAAGGCTTTAGCTGATTTGTCGACCGGTTTGTGGTCGACTAACCATAAGATGATTCCTCCGATGATAAGTGCCCAAGCCACGACAGTCGGCGTCGCGATGCTTTGCAAATTCTTCTCAAGTAACAACCCGAAAATACCTGCCGGTATGGTTGCGATAATGATCAGCTTCCAGAAATTGATGGCCGACTGGCTCCGAGCTACCAGACCTTGTACCTTACTTGTCAGATCTTGACGGTAAAACCAGATGACAGCCGCAATCGCACCGGTTTGTATGACGACAGTAAAGATTTCTTTGACATCCTTGAAACCAGTCAGTTCAGCAGCGATAATCAAGTGACCGGTGCTGCTGATTGGCAGGAATTCAGTAATACCTTCGACGATTCCAAGTAATATAGCTATAAAAAAAATCGGCATATATGTTTATTTACCGAAACGTCGCTGTCGATTATTATAATGGGCCATAGCGTCGGCAAAATCGGCCTCGTTAAACTCAGGCCAGTTTTTTTCGTTAAACAGAAGTTCACTGTAAGCGGCTTCCCACGTCATGAAGTTACTAAGCCGTTGTTCGCCTGAAGTTCTTATTACTAGATCGACAGGTGGAACATCCGGGGCGTAAAGGTTTTCCGCTATTAGTTCGGCTGTAATGGTCGAAGGGTCAACTCCCAATGCGGCGATCCGTTTAACCGCATCGACTATTTCTTGTTGACCACCATAATCGAGGCAAAGCAAGATCGTGCCGGCCGTATTATGTTCGGTCAGCTTCTCGGCATCATGAATTGCTGTGACCAGAGCGGCACCTAATTTAGCTTTGGAACCGATTACGCGCAGGCGGATATTATCCTTGTTAAATTCTTTGACTTCATGTCGTAATACCCATTTGAGTATATTCATGATGTCGCGGACTTCTTGCTTATCGCGTTGCCAGTTTTCCGTTGAAAAAACGTAAGCTGAAACATAGCGGACTCCATATTTCAAAGCGGCGCGGGCGACGGTCTTTAGATTCTGGTAGCCTTTGCGATGGCCTTGGGCGACAGTCATGCCGTTATCACGAGCCCACCGGCGATTGCCGTCGAGGATCAAACCTAAATGGGTTGGTATTGCGATTTCATCATTGTTCATAATTGCACCGATAGTAAGACCAAGTATACAGGATAGCGACCGATGCTGATATGATAAGTGCATATGGTTAGTTTTGCCGGAATTTTGACCGCCACGATGTTGAGTCTGTTTGCGGCGTCGCCAGCCAGTACGAATTTTACCCTTAAATCATTTGATTTTGGCAATGGCGGTGTCACTAGTAGCAGTAGCTCATACAACCTGAACGGTACGACTGGAACTCAGACTGGCGCTTCCGGTACGAACGGCGTCACGATCATTAGCTCGGGTCGCAATGTCACTCAAAATGCCAGTGTGCCGCCGTCAGCTACCCTAACAAACCCGAGCGGTTCATATAACAAGTTACGAATCGTCATAAATACCGCTGGCAATCCATCCGACACCAGATACGCTGTCGCCATCAGTAGTAACGGTTTTACGACAACTAATTATGTTCAAAGCGATAATAGCGTAAGTCCGGTCTTGGGTATTGAAGACTACCAGACTTACATTCAGTGGGGTAGTGCTACTGGATTCGACGTCCTAGGGCTGCAACCTAATACGACTTATGCAGTTAAAGTCAGCGCATATCAAGGCGCCTTTACGGCGACAGCTTTCGGACCGGCTTCAGCTAATGTTGCCACGCAACCGACAACGATTACTTTCTCGGTCGCAACGACAGCTAACTCGACCCCACCGTTCAACGTCAATTTCGCTGAACTAGCTGCCAATACTGTCTTTACTGCTAACGCTAACGCTTTGATCAATCTGACAACGAATGCCGCATCTGGGGGTGCCATATATATGAAGGGAGCTAATGCCGGTCTACTGAGTTCCAGTAAATCTTTCACGATCGCATCTGCCACGGCAGACTTATCGATTGCCGCCAGCGGTTACGGTGCTCAAGTCGGTACGATCGGCCAGACCAGCGGCGGACCATTATCGGCTACAGCGCCGTTTGCCGGTACCATCAACTCAGTCGGCCAAATAACAGCTGATCTGCAGAAGATCCTAGGATTATCGAGCCCAGTAACCGGCGGCAGTGCAGAAATCAAATTTATGGCTAAAACAACCTCAAGCACGCCGGCAGCTAATGATTACGCTGATACGGAAACCATCGTGGCGGCGATGAAATTTTGAGCTTGCATTATTAATAATGGTTATGCATAATGAGTAAAAGTTATTGTAAAAACACAAAAAATACACATGGAAAGCAAAATAATGACAGCGTCTAAAAGAATCATCAGCCGGGTAGTCGCAGCAGCAATGGTTATAGCTGTCGTTTCACCATCAATTCTCGCTAGCGTGGCTGGTGCGGCGTCTTTATCACAAGTCACAGTACGTTTTGACCGTATGAAAATCAGTACTCAAACTACTGGAACGGTTTGTGCGACTCCGGCTAGTACAGCTACAGAAGTTGACGTAAGAGTTACTTACCCGACCGGTTACACCCTTGGTACGGCCGCATCCTTCACGGTCAGCACGACCAACTTGAGCTGGCCTTCAGGCGCTGTTGCCTGGACTGGCATAACGACAGCTTCGAACGTCACCGGGCAAGTCGTAACTTTCCCGAGCGGCGATTTAACCGCAGGCACGCTTTACTGTTTCAACTGGGCTAATCCCGCAGCCGTAACAGTTAAGGGCACAGCTACGGCATCTAACACTGGTTCAGTTGCAACCTACGCCACAGGCGCTGCTCTGATTGATGACGCTTCTTACAGTACGGCCAGTATCGCTGACGACCAGATTGTCGTGACGGCAACCGTTCCCCAAGCTTTCAGCTTCGCACTCAGCGGAAACACTGATCCATTGGGTACTCTGAGCAGTGGCGCAATTGCTTCAAGTGGAACTCCTCGAACTGTAACTATAAATACCAACGCTGCCGGTGGCTGGAAAGTCTGGGCTCGTGACGTAAGCACTGGATTGGCATCGACGACCGCTGCTAAAACCATAGCATCAACTACCCCAGGTGCTAATAGCACTCTGACTGCCGGTTCTGAAGGTTATAACACTGGGGTAACCCCGACCAACGGTGGTGGTTCTGGAACTATCACGGTAGCAACAGCCTTTGTTGGCGGCACATCCGGACGAGGTGGTGGTTTAAATACGGCTCTAGCCAGCTTGGCGACATCAAACGGTACGGCAACTAACCACGTACTATCTCTCACGAATAACGTTACGGTCGCCGGTGCGACTCCTGCTGCCACTGACTATACTGACACCATTACGGTTGTCGGCGCAGCTACATTCTAATAATTAGCATAAGCGGTCTATTCTGTACGGACCGCTTTTGTTATACTTCGCTGTAATGAAGTTAACAAAAATTCTGTCAGCTGTGCTTGTTGGCTTACTATTCATTTTGAATACTCAACCAGCCGTGGCGGCATCGACGAACGATTCTGGTTTATCTCTTGAAGTTAGCCCCTCGCCGATTGTTTTAACGTTAAAGCCGGGCGAGACAAAAACCGTCGATGTTCGAATCTTTAATGCCGGCGCCAATACTGAGACTCTTAAAATAGTTCTTCAAAACTTCACTACTAACAAAAAGAATAGTCAGGTTAATTTAGATGATAAATTACCCCCGGAAGTAAACGATTGGATCCGTTTCGCTAAACCTGTTTTTACGGTTAAAGCTGGCGAGAGAGTTACCCAACAAGTCAGTATAACTGTTCCGGATAGTGCTGGCTTCAGCTACAACTTCGCAATGGTCATTAGTCGCCAAAATGCCGACAAAGCACCAACCGGACAGTCTACCGTACTCGGTTCAGTGGCAATCTTCACTTTGTTAAATATAGATCGTCCCGGGGCAATTAAGAAGCTGACAGTTGAGTCTTTTGTCTCGTCTAAAAAATATTATGAATACCTACCAGCCGAATTAACTCTCAAACTCACCAACGAGGGCAATTCGCTGATACTGCCAGCCGGTAACGCCTTTATTCAACGTACAGCTAACAGTAATGAGCCGATTACGGTGCTACCAATCAATCCTTCAAGCCTATACTTATTACCCGGAGTAACGCGCGATTATCAGATCAAGTGGGATGACGGCCTGCCTCATTATGTAATTAAAGCGGCTGCAGCAAACGCTCCTACTGAACGAAACTTGGAGTGGAATTGGCGTGATTCGACATTCCGCATTGGAAGATATGTCGCCCGAACTGTGGTGGTCTATAATGATGGCCAACGCGATGTTCCAGTCGAGGCTCAGGTCAGCTTTTGGGTCATACCTTGGAAGATAATCTTAGGCGTTATCTTAGCAGGGCTACTTCTTTTAGTTGGAGCGTTTGCAATATTTAAATTCGTCTTCAAAACGTTGAAACGAAACCGATTCAAATACCGTGCTAAAAATTAATCAGAGAATTCATTTTGTCGTCGCCTCAGCCGTGATTGTATGTGCATTACAAACAGCGGCATTTGCTGTTTCCGGCGCAGATTCAACCACGCCGCCTTCATCTGGCATAACAGTTTCACCTGCGTACATAACGGCTCAAGTCGGATCGGCCCAACGTCAAGCTAGCGCCTCTGTAGGTGTCAGAAATAATTTCACGGTACCAATTACTGTTACAGCCGTGTTAAACGGATTAGATATCAGGGACAATGCATTACTGCCGACGAGCAGATCAGAATCAGCATTAGCTGATATCATTAAATTTACACCAGCCGAGATCACGATTCCGCCGCAATCTTCTCGAAATATCGCAGTTACTATTACTGATAAACCAAATTTAGCGCCGGGCGGACATTATGTTTCTTTGTTGATAACTCAGTCTTCCGCGGTTGGTCCTAACAGCACTCCGCAGCTGTCGCTTAAGCCGGCTATTAGTGCTACGATTTACCTTATCAAAGAGGATGGTGCCGTCCGAAGTTTGCAAGTTGAAAAAATAAGACCAAATGGAAATATATTTACGTTACCCGATTCAGTTGATGTTACGTTCGTAAACGATGGCAACGTCGCTAGTGTGCCGCGGGGGATACTGACTATTAGGCGAGGCTCCGGCGAAACGATATATGCCCAAGCTGCCGTTAACCAAGATTCGGTTCCGCTTTATCCCAAGCAGTCAACAACTTTACGATCGAAACTTATGGGGCTGGAGAAGCCTAGGCTGCCTGGTAAATTAGTCACTGTTTTGGATTACCGGCCAGATGGTCAAGTCTCTACTAAAACTGTTTTCGTAAGCACCTGGTATTTACCGGTCTCAAGTCTGATAGTGCTTAGTCTTTTGGTTGCACTTATAGGAATTTTTGCTGTGCCGAAATCTCGCCGAAAAATCCTAAAAAATGCTAAAAGTTGGCAGAAATCCAATCGCAAGCCTTTCATATCTCCCGACCTGAATAAGATCGCTAATACGCCGAAAAAGCATATCAAAAGCAGCTCTTTGAGAAAACGGCATATCGACGTCAAATAACACCTGTCAGAGCCTGTGGACAATCTTGTCTATTACGCTTATCTTTAGTATAATGAGACCAAATGAAAAACAGGGTTGAGCGAAAAGTAATTGGGTTCCTAATCTTCTTGTTTCTTGTGATTATTACAACTGTTTCCGCCTCCGCTGCCATCAACCCACAAATCAATTTTCAAGGTAAGATTACAAATCCTGATGGCACCAACATTACCAACGGTAATTACTCGATACGATTCCGACTATACTCTGACCCGACTCTAGACGCAGCTAATACCTGTGGCGCCAACACCTGTACCTGGGAAGAAACCAAATCGGTCACGATTACAGACGGTATTTTCCAGACTGCGTTAGGTGATACTACGACCTTGCCAGGTAGCGTCGACTTCAACACTAATAGTATCTACCTGGGAATCAAGGTCGGCGCTGACACGGAAATGACACCTCGTGTCCGCTTCACGGCTAGCCCGTATGCTTTTAACTCAGAAAAAGTTGGTGGTTTGTCGGCCTCTCAGCTAGTCCAACTGTCACCAGGTACCCAACAGACCGGCTCGATTAACGTCAGCGGGTCAATTACGACGGCCAGCACGCTTGCCGTGCAAGGTAGTAATGCCGTTACTTTGGGTTCAACCACTAACGTTGGAGCGATATTGTTCCAAGATGGTTCAATTAATAACCGGACTGTGACAATCAATGTCGCCGCTTTACCAACTGCAAGTTATAGCTTGACGCTACCAACGACTGCACCAAGCGTCAGTCAGTGTCTGCAATCGGGCGCGGCGACAGCCAGTCAGTTAGTCTTCGGATCTTGCACTGGCGCGCCGACGCCGACACTCCAGCAGACTTACACTGCATCGGCCGCACCGGCATTGATAACATTAGCTGATGCTAAAGATCTTCAAGTTGTCTTGTCTGATACCGTAACTGATCCGAATCTCTTAATTAACATTGCAACCGGATCAACCGGTAAATTTGCCGTTCAGGGCAATGGCGTAGATATTCTAAGTGTTAAGAGCGGAGTAATTTCTACGGTGAATAACGCAGCTGGAGTTTTGATTGGAGACGGTTTCTCTTCAACCGATACCAACCTGACGCCTTTAATTTTAGACAGTTCATCTACCCTAAGTGAAACCGCTAACACCTGTACTACGACTGTAAATAACGGAGCCATGTATTTCAACTCTAATACTGGATCGATGGCGGTGAGAACTTGCATCGGGGGTGCTTGGGAAGATTTAATCTCTACAGCGGGTGCTTTCTTTACGTTCTTTGGAATTGTACCCGATAGCGGTTCGACTCCTGGCGATATCCAGGCCTTAGCAACTCCAGCTGTCAGTGGCCCATGCAAAGTTGCTTGGGCATCGGTAACTACAGTATCTGTGCAGTCCTGCGTAGCTTATTCCGGTGGTCGCAAAGTTACTGTTTCGGCTACAACCCTGACTGTTTCACTAGGTACGCTCAACCAGTTCCAGCATGTTTGCTTGTCAGGACCAAACAATCAGCCCGTACTATCGACTACATCAACTGAAGTTGCCAACCTGGCAACTGTATCCTTCCTGACCACGACCGGACCGATTGTCTGTCTGGCTGACGTCAGAGTCAGCACGACGGCAATCAATGGAATTTTTGATACTCGGGTCTTTACGACTACGACAAAAGAATTTGGTTATGCCGATGTCCCTCTACCATTAGGCGTCATGGTTAAGCCAGGGGCAACCAATATAAATCGTCTAGCATTACCAGGTACTGCCGCCACGGGATTTATAAGGGGTGTCGTAGTTGCTAGTACCGGCGTAGCTTACGCGACAGGTGGCCCTAATGTAATAATCGCTACTTCTGGTTTAATGTCAGTTAAAGCGACTGCCGGAACTTTATCTGTAACTACCCCTGTCCAAAACAGTACGACCGTTAGTGGATACGCCACAACCGCGGCAACCAGCGCTAATGCCTACGCTAACCTGGGTATTACCCAAAACACATTCAGTTCGGGCTGTACCTCGGCAATTACTTGTCGGAGCAGTCTGTTGCTCGATCTGAGGATAAGGTAATTATTATCGTGGGAATGCTTAAATTTTATAATCGTGGTTTCATTGGCTGGCAAGCCGGTCTCTTATTGTCCGTTTTGAGTATAGCTATCATAGCTTCAGTAATATTCGGAGTAAGGTCTTTTGAAAACTCTGCTAGTGTCCAAAATATCCCGACTGACATCAAGCAAATAGTCAGTCACGTAATTTATTACCCCGATAGCACATCAGGATTGTCGGTTGATAAGAATAGTTTTAAATTTGATGATGCCAGCGAAGTCCTTAGTTTCACAGCTAAGTACGGAAATGCGAACATCACGATAGCGGAACAGGCTACGCCGGAAAACTTTGTCGATATACCACCGGCTTACGATAAGTTAATTGAGACGCTGAACTCATATTATGCTTTCAGCTCTTTCCACGGTACTGTTCATCTGACTAAGCCGAAAGAAAACAAAGGTCAACAATCAGCCGTCATGAACAGTAAGGGAACTTTGATGTTTGCTAATGTCACAGGCGGCTCCTTAACAGAAAACGAGTGGAAAAAATTCTTCAATAATCTAGAGGTTATCCGATGAACTTAAAAATAAAAAGTACATTAAGAACGGCCAGCCTCTTAGTACTAGGTGTAGCGATATCAGTTTCGGCCCTGACTATTAAATCTGACGCAATCATTTCCGGCTGTTCTATGAACGTATCACCAAATACGGTTACTCCTGGAAGTAATAACTACGCCGTGTTCAACGTTCAGAACACAAGTGACACACCGATATCGAACATTAAGATCGTGTCGCCAAACGCTCAGATTTTCACAGCATTATCAGCTTCCGCGTACCAATGGCAAGCTACCACTACGAGCGACCGGGCAACGTTTACTGAAGGTGCACTGAACCCAGGCATGTCGCTTAACTTCACGGTTGAGTTTGTCGCCAGTAGTACTTTGACGTCAAGCCCGGCAAGCTGGACGACAGTAGTGTCCGACGACCCAAGCGGTAGCAGTCCGACGACCTGTAGTGGCGAAGGCGGTATGTCGATCGCATCGCAACCAAGTGTCGTTACGATCAGCGATGTCGGTATCGTCACAATTGCTGACACGGAAGTGACAATCAACTGGACGACCGACATACCATCAACTAGTCAGGTTGATTTCGGATTGACCAACGAATACGGTGTCAGCACGCCGGTCAGTAACGAACTAGTCACTAATCATACCTTAGTACTTAAAAACTTAAAGCCGTCGACGGCTTATCATTACCAAGTTACATCGACAACTCCTGATGGCGGCTCGTCTACTCAGGGGAGCAATACGTTCTTGACGGCCGTCAAATCCAAAGATACTCTGCAAATTATAACGATAATCGGGCGCACCGAAACGATCATTGAGTCCAAACCCAACTCAATCCCAATTTTGGCTACACCGATTGAGAAAATTGCCCCGACTGTTTCTTTGACAACTAGGATTCCTCGTGTCGTCAAAATCATGCCATTAATAAGTGGCGATGCAACCGATAACGTCGCCTTAGCTCGGATAGAGTACTCCTTAGACGGTGGTAAGTCATGGTTGTTAGCCAGTAAAGCTACCGGACTAGGTACTAAAAGAGCGACTTTCAGCTTTACCCCGGGTCAAACTATCGAAGGAGATTACAAATTAGCCATTCGGGCTGTCGATACATCAGGTAATATCGGGCTAGGATCGACGCAGACCATAGTCTTAGACCGACTGCCACCTATCTTTAGCAACCTAGCCGTAGCTTTCGGTCCGCAAACGATTGATTCCGATACCAGTAGTATGATTGAATTGGCTGTCGGCAGTGATTACCGCGTCACAGGGCAAAGCGTAGGCGGGGCTACGATCATCAACATGGTTGCTCGAAACGAGACGGGCAAGGCCCAAACCTATTCATTGTCGCAAGACAAAACCTCTGGACTATGGGCTGGTGCGATGAGCTTCACCAAAAGCGGGCTGTACCGCTTAAGTGTCAAGTCACTCGATGGTGCAGACAATAAGACAGAGCGTCAAATCGGTCAGATTAAAGTCGCCAAAAATGGTACGGTCAGCGACAAAGATAACCGGCCCGTTAAAAATGCCAAAATCACTCTGTATTTTATGGAGCCAAGTACTCGACGTTGGGCAATCTGGGATGGCAAGCCGTACGGCCAGACTAACCCGCAAAAAGTAGACGGCGTAAACTATCGCTACATGATTCCGGCTGGTGAATATTACATCAAGACAAGCGCCGACAATCACGGAACAGTCTTTTCTGAACGGTTCAAGATTACCCAGGCTCAAAGTTTAAACCAAACATTCGTACTGAGCGATAACTCTTTAGTCCGGATAGGCAACTTCGTAATTGCCCGACCGTCTTGGCCGGAAGCCGTGCCTTATATTGCCTCGGCTAAGACAGATGCCGCTAAATCCGCTGATATTCTTGTCGGTACAACTTTACCTAATTTCAAATTACCGAGCCTGACTGGTGGCGTCGTTCAAAAAGTTGATTTATTCGGACGTCCATCCGTCGTGACATTGTTGGATACCTGGTCTCCAGGTGGAGCCGACCAACTGGCAGCCTTAGCTGCAGCGCAAAAGAATCCAGATATCGGCGTCTACCCTATTTTTGAAGGGCAGAGTGTCATGAGCGTAAAGTCTTACTTGCAGCTTTCAGGCTCGAAACTAAATGGTATTGTCGACCCGGATAATAGCTTAGCCGAAAGCTTGCGAGCCGGTTTCGGACCAAAACACCTATTTATTGATCGCAGCGGCCATATCAAAAAGGTTATGGTTGGAGTATTATCAGAGGAACAAATACTACAAGAATTGGGTGGGAACTAAGTCATGAACACGGAGTTTATTGGGCAAAACATACATTTTGCAGTTAATCTGCTAGCTTCCCTAGCCATGTTTTCGGTTTTTTGGTTGATCTTTGACGCCTGGACGCAGCGTAAAAAAGTAATTGAAACAATTAAATGGCTCGGCTTCTTACTGTTAGCTGTCGGATTCTTGGTCAACGGTGCGGTCATCGAGCGATTTGGTGGTGGCGGCGGTTTCATATCTGACGAACTACCGTTGATATCTGAGATTCTCAGAATCTTCGGCTATATCTTCATTGTTGTTGGCCAATTAGCTGATCCGCTCATGAAAAAACCAACCTACGCTGATGGTGCGGCAACGACTCAGACAACTGCGCCGGCAATTTTAGGTCCGGTAGCGATCTTAAAACTTGTCATACTACCGATACTGCCGCTTATGGCAGCACTGTTATACTGGCGCCGGGCAACAATCGGACTTGAGCGACATTTAAAACCGCTGGCATATGCATTTGTTGGTTTAGCCATATTTGAGCTCTTATCATTAGCTGTCACATTGCAATCAACAGCAAATCCGCTTGTCTATAACTTAGTCGCAGTATTTGGGCCGCTATGGTGGGCTGCCCAGATCATCTTACTGGGTAGCAGCCTGGTCTTTGGTAACTGGGTATGGCGTTACTTAATTAAGCGGTTATCAAGTCAGATATTCATCGTTTTAGTAACGACGACTGTCTGTATCTATTTTGCTTCAACAGTCGGCTTTAGTTATTTGCTTCTCAATAACACCCGGAACCAAGCGTTGACCGATTTGACGACTGCTAGCAATGTTCTGGACTACGCCGTCGGTAGCCAAAAATCAGAGTTAGCCGCGCAAGCTGAAGCTGTCGTAACTCGGCCCCAAGTCATATCAGCTGCTCAGCAAGGTGATCATCCAGCCATGCAGACCGCGATTGGCGATTACGCTGCTAAGCATCAATTAAGCTCCGTTACTGTAACTGACGGCGATGGTAAAATTTTGCTGAGAAGCGAAGATCCGGACCGTTGGGGCGATTCACTGTCAGACGATTCCTTAGTCCAGCGCGCCCTGATAGGCCGGGCGGCAACTAGCGTTAAGACATCCGATGGGGTCTTAGCTCCAATTGTTACGCTCATCTCAATTCAACCAATCCGTGATGCTAATAACTTGATTGTCGGTAGTTTGTCGGCCTCTCGAACTATTTCAAATGCTTTTGTAGACGGCATCAAATCGGCAACCGATCTAGACAGTACCGTGTATGCTGGCAATCGACGTAGCGCAACAACTTTGATGACGACAGATGGCCGCAACCGAGCAATTGGAATTAAAGAAACTAACTTTGATATAACCGATACTGTCATAAATAAAGGTAAGTCATTCAGCGGCGAAGTGACTTATCAGAACCGAGTCTACCTAGCGGCTTACACGCCTTTGAAAGACGCCGATAACACACCAGTCGGCATGCTATTAGTAGCTCGGCCAGCCTCAGATCTATTAGCGACAGCGACCCGATCGGTCGAATTAGCTTTTGTAATCGCAGTCGGCTTATTAGCCCTGTCGGTTGTGCCGGTTTACCTACTATCGAAAAAGATTGCTGGCAGCGTAAAGTGAGACCGGCGGAGCCGTCGGGTTTTAGGCGTTACATCAGATCCCAAGGCGCTTTCTTATCCGTCACAACCTTAGGATTCGTACTATTGAGCACAGTCATATCAGTGAATAATTCACCCGAATTATTCCAGTTCCGATTCAATTCGTACGCTTTGTTATCTGGTTTATCTGTAGTAATATCTTTAGTACTCTTACTAGCCTTGATTCTTCGCAGGGGCTATGTTCAGGCCAGGATCTGGTTCGGTATCGAGATCATCGGAGTGCTCCTGGTCGGGCTGGGAGAAGTCATGGTCATGATATCGACTAGTCCGCAGCAAGTCATCTATTGGGCTAATATGGCTTACATCGGGGTGGCGCTGATACCGATTGGAATATTTATGTTTGTTTATCATTTTGTAGGGGATAGCTCAAAGTCGACAGACATCCTTGCGCCATTGTCGCTTATGGCCGGTGGAGGCTTGCTTCTCTTTTTTGCATTAATAAGCCCCTCGTTAGAACTGATCGAATCAAGTAAGGGTTTTTGGGGTTATTCGATACCACTGACTACCCCGTTCATCACACTCGTGCTTTGGCTAGGAGTTGTCATGGCAGCCTGTATATTTAAGTTGATCATTTATCGCCGTACGTCAAGAACTGACTCACTAAAACATCAAATGGATTTGATCATAATCGGTAGTTTAATCTCAGTCTTTGGGTGCTTAGGGTTTGATGTCATTCCCCGAGCTCTAGGGTGGCAGATATTTCCGGTTGGAATCTTCTTTCAACTGGCAATTCCAGCAGCGGTAATCTACGCGATTTATAAATATGATGCATTCGCGTTTGAGTTTACCTCAAATGGTAACGACATCTTGGATACTTTATCAGAAGCTGTCATCGTAACTGACAAGAAATTTAACATAGTATCCATTAATAATTATGGTCTCAGACTGACTGGTTATGAATCTGAACGTATACTCGGGCGGCCGTTAAACCGCTTATTCGAACCCGCTAAGTTCCGTTCCATAATCAATAAGCTGCTGTACGCTCCAAGTAAACAATCAGTTTTAATCATTAATGACGTGGAGATAAATAACAGTTCCGGTGTCAAAAGCACAGTTAATCTGACGGTTACTGAGCTGAAGGGTGGTGAACCGGCATTCGTCTTCGTCCTAACAAATATCTCGGAGCTAAAAAATTATTACGAATCGGAACAAAAGCGTAACGAGCAACTCGAAGCTTCCAACAAAGCTTACGTTGACCAGCAAAGAGCAATCATCAATTTATTAGAAGATTCTCGAGACTTAAGCAACCAGATCCGCCGCGAGAAAGAAGACGTTGAGAAGAAAGTCGAAGAGCGTACTAAAGAAGTCCAGGCTGAGCGCAAGCGGCTCGAAGCCTCAATTAACAGCCTAAAAATCGGCTTTCTGATTATAGATAATGACAAGAATACGATCTCGACTAATGAGGCTATGAGCAATATAATCTTTGGTACAGAAATAGCTAAAGTAGTAACCATGCTAGACCTAGAGTTACAGCTCAAAAGCGAATTCAACATCAAAAAGGCTATAGATGCTTGTGTGTCAAAAGGCATTGCCAGCAATCATGATAATTTACAGTACGGTATCAAATCACTCCGGACTTTTATAGCACCGGTCTTTAGCGATAGTAAAGGTAAAGAATCGTTGGGCGCAGTTATTCTTGTTGAAGATATCTCTGAAGCTAAAGCCGTTGAACGTTCTCGCGACGAATTCTTCTCGATTGCTTCACATGAACTGCGGACTCCGCTGACGGCAATACGCGGCAACACAAGAATGATAATTGATTATTACGGCGATCAGCTAAAGGACCCAATGCTGGCGGAGATGGTCGATGACATCCATAGTTCCAGTATCCGTCTAATCACAATCGTCAATGACTTCCTTGATACTTCTCGACTTGAACAAGGGAAGATTAATTTTGAGTTTACTAGCTTCAGTATCAATGAATTAGTTAATGACATATCCCAAGAATTTAAGGCCGGTGAGATTAACCCGAATCTATACGTTAAAATCGATAGCCCAGTTAAGCTTCCGTTAGTCTTAGCCGACCGCGATAGACTCAAACAGACGATTATCAATTTGGTAGGCAACGCTTTCAAATTTACCGACGAAGGCGGCGTTTCCATAACCTTACGAGCCGATGCTAAAAAGATGTCTATAGAGGTGTCGGACACAGGCAAAGGCATTCCGCTCGAAAGTCAAAACTTACTATTTCGCAAATTTCAACAAGCCAGCAACAATATCTTAACCCGTGATTCAACCCGTTCGACTGGCTTAGGCTTATATATTTCTAAATTATTAGTTGAAGGTATGAATGGTAAGATCTATCTCAAATCATCAAAAGTAGGCAAAGGCTCTGTCTTCGCGATTGAAATACCGATTTCTTCAGAGAAAGCTGTACCTAAAAAATAGTCTAGACTTGTTTATTAAAGTATAATTAATGGTACTATGACTAAAATACTTATTACTGAAGACGATCCGTTAATGTCCCGAATGTACCAAAAAATCTTTACTTTTGAAGGTTTTGAAGTAATCATGGCCGAAGACGGTCAAGATGGACTTGATAAAATTCGGTCCGAAAAACCGACCTTAGTCATGCTTGATGTCATGATGCCTAACTTGAATGGCTTTGAAGTCCTCGATAAGCTAAAAGCTGACCCAGAAACCAAAGCCATTCCAGTTGTCATGCTGACCAACCTTTCTAGTCAACAAGATGCCGAAAATGCCATGCTCAAAGGTGCAGTCAAATACATCGTCAAAAGCGAGCATGATCCAAAGCAGGTCGCCGACATGATAAAAGAGATCCTAGCCGGCTATACCCGCGACGACATCCCCACAGCTACTAGCTAATTGACGCGATTTGAGACTTAAGCTCAGCTAATTCGGCTTTAAGCTCTGTCATCTTAAGTTCTTGACCGACCATCAATTCATTCATTTCTCTAGTTGATTGAGTTGGGCCTGGGTTTACTCATGGGCTTTCATTGCGTCTTTGATAGCCTCTCTTGGCTGATTCGAATTGAACATGAGATATTAACCTGAGAATCAGGTAATATCATGTTTACTATGCCTATCGGTACGTCAAAAAGCTCGGCGACAACGTGGGTTATCCGGTCAAAACGTGCTTAACTCTTGCCGTTCAATACGTCTAACTGATTGAGTGTTTTAGTGCGTTGTACTTCTTTGTCTGGTCGAGGTACTGGTTGCGTCCATTAAATTATTTAAATTATAACTTCAAGACCAAATATTTTAAAATATGCTATTGCTTAACTCTTTTGCGGCTTAAGCCGGATAATTTTAATAACACTAGCAAGGAGTTCTCTGGTCCAGGCCAATGTTTTACAGCTGATTCTTTGCCAATTCGTTTAACTATATATCTGAGTGCAAGCATGATCAGGATGGCGTCGTCGAGCTGTCCAACAACAGGTATAAAGTCAGGTATCAAATCAATTGGAGAGATTAATGAGCCGAGCAATAGGAACAACATTACTTTGTAATGCATAGGAACAGCCGGATCTTTAATGAGGTTCTTAAAAAAGACTAAACAGTCTGGGATGAAGCCGCCAATTGCTCGAGCATCGGTCTTACGACCGCTGACGAAGAGGCTGATCAAGGATAGAATATATATTCCGATTATTGAGACTAGAATAATTATTAGCGTGCGCATAGACTAAGGGATAATTATAGCCGAATAACCCTTGCAATGCGACAATTCTGAGCGCATAGTAAGTTCATATTAAAAAAACAGGCAAGTATGATTCCCTCATTCGAAATGTTAGGAAACGGTTCTGGTGGCGGTAAGAATGCCGTGGCAATGGCCAGCAGTAGTTTATTTGTTGTCGGATCGGCCTTCAAAGCTTTCGCCAAAGTCAGTGAAGGTGAACGGGGTGTCCGGACAAATATGGGTAGAGCCACGAGGACTAAAGGCAGGCGCGAAGGTCAGCTTTATGGCATTGTTAAGCCCGGTTATCACTTAGTCATGCCTTTTACCCACGCAATCAGAACTGTTAGCGTTCAAAATATGCCAAAAGATCTTGAGAACATGCAAGTTAACTGCAATGAGGGGCGGCAATTCTTAGTAGCAGCATCGATTACTTGGGCGGTCCGGTCCGATGGCGATAATCCGTTTCGAGCCTTGTTTAATGTTGAAACTAAAGGCGCTCTCGCCGAAAATGTCGGCAATATCTGCACAGCCGGTCTCCGTACGGTCATTGACGGTACCACTGAGGAAGCCATGAAAAATGATCGTGAGATTGCTTCCAACGTCAAAGATATCTGCCGCGATGATTTGCTTGAATATGGTTCTGAACTTCGCAAAGTAAACATTACGACCGTTACCCGAACGTTTGGTCAGATGATAGTCGAGGCTAACGTCCAGCCGTCACAAGCCATGTTAGGTTCGGATATCGGTATGAATAACAAGGCCGCCCCTCTCCACGTTGCTAATTAGGCCACTGGTTTACACCACACTGTTACTTAGCTAAGAATTCAATTAATGCAGAGTTAAATTCATCAGTGTGACTGGCGTTTATACCATGTACGCCGTTGGCTACAGTATGAAGTTCACTGTGATTAATTGTTGCATGCGTCAACCTACCGGAGCCTTCAAAGGGCACTATAGCGTCGGCATCGCCATGGATTACTAAAGTCGGTACGGTTATCTTAGTCAGATCATCTCTAAAGTCGGTCATAGCGAAGGCTTTCATAGAGGCAAGAGCTGCGGCTGGATCGGCTTGTTTGGCGGCTTCAACTGCACTTAGCCGGACATCTTCACTTACTTTGATGTTGCCATCACCGTTGGGGGAAAAGAATTGCTTAGTAAAATCATCAAAAAAGGCGCTGGAATCCTCGGTCAGATCTTCTATCAGTTTGGTTGCCCTAGCTTCATCTAACGGACCGTCTGGATTGTCATCTGATTTCATCATGAACGGTGTGACGGAAGATGCGAATACTACGCTATGTAATCTGGCTTCGCCGTACTTAGCGATGTAGCGCGCAACTTCGCCGCCACCCATGGAAAAACCAATTAAAGTTACGTCGTTTAAATCGAGTACGGCCAATAAGCCTTCTAGGTCCTCAGCGAAAGTGTCATAGTCGTATCCTGTGCTTGGTTTATCGCTCTGGCCAAATCCGCGTCGGTCATATGCTACGACCCTATAGCTGGCGGCCTCGAGAACTGGAAATTGCTCGCTCCACGAAGCGCTCGACAGTGGCCAACCATGAATCAACACGACTGGCCTACCCTCGCCGCCACTATCTCTGACGTGAACTTGCACATCTTTAAGACCTAATAATCTTGTGTTAACGTTGATATCTGACATATAACCTCCCTTAGTTAGGTTGTCATACTAATACCAAAATTTAATTGAGGCTGTAAAGTAATTCATACTGTCTACTATTTACAAAGATTGGGAGTTATCGATTGCAGTCTTATTGAGCTGTTTGCCCGGCTCTGATGTAGAATTATTCTTTTCAACGACACTGTAGTCATTTTTAGTCAGGATAACTTCTTCGATCGCCTTTACCTGATGGTTGAGTTTGATTATGAAGGCGTCGCGATTCAAGTGTATCTTTTGATAAGTACTGAGCTTAACGGGGATTCGGACTTCGCAGTTTTCGTCTGAACATTCACATTTAAACTCTAGTAATATATCTTCGTCTCGTACAAGGTGAGGATTACCGTCTTCAATATGATTAGCGTCAACTTGATCTAGGTTTGTGCCAACAACTTCGTTGGCGCGCCGAAATATCATTTCGTTCTCAATTTGGCGCCGTTCAGATAAGGGCATATTCATACAATAAATGTAGCATAAGCCTACCTTATTGTCTGTAAGGTATAGCGGAGTTGATATCAGCTAGATTTAAGGTTAATTTGTCTAGACCAGTGGTGCGGACGGTGAGCTGGCCTGCTTATTAAGGAAGTTAAATAGTAGGGCAGTCGCAGCGCTGTACATAACCAGGAAGTAGATTGCGAAAGGAATACCGATGATAGTGACCATCAATAATGCCATTGCAATGTTAGCGCCGAAGATACCATAAATTTTACCGACATTGCCTTTTGATTTTTCCCAGCTAGATTTTAGGGCTTCTACGACTCCTTGTTTTTGATCGATCAAGTAGTAAGGCGCTAAGGCAATTCTAGGGAAGACGAAGAAAAACGGTACTATGAGCAGAATTAGGCTAAAAGCTAAGATTAAAGCTGATAAAATTGAAAGTAATATCATTGCTATCCAGAATGGAACGCTCTTCCTGATCGAGTCACCAAGACCAAGCTTTTGTCCCCGGACACATGCCAGGTAAGTCAAGATAGTTGCTACTGAGAACAGAGTGCTGACGATGAATGAAATGATATCGCCAATGAATGAGACGTCATCTTTGAAGAAGATATCGAATAATACACTTATGCCAATTGAGGCCAGGATTAAGCAGACAACGGTACCGATATTGAGCATGACAGCAGCCTTAGAAGTCTTGTAGACGCCAAAGGCACCTGGCCAAGTATTCGGGGTGGTCGATTCGTTTACTGTCGGAGCTAATACAGGTGAGTTGACGGCGGGACTTTGCGTAGAAGTGGACGTTTGTTGTGGTTCCATTGTGGAATCCTCCTTATGATGTTTATTATACATAAACATAAGCATAATAGTATCAATTATTCAATATTTGCCATTATATGACTAGTGACACTATCAACTGATCCGTAAGCATCGGTCTCGATAGCTCCTGCATTTTTAAAAGGTTTCTACTTATCTTCATGTTTCGCTACAAGATATTTTAACTGGCCAGTGTAAGTTGGCTTACAAATAAGCTCTCCTTAGTCATCAGCTAATATCAACTTTTTAAGTGTCAGCTTGATACCGAAAGCAAGTGGTAGCTCTAGGGCATCGGCAAGAGGGAACCAGGCAGCTTCACTGATTTCATTTTCCTGAATCTGTACATCGCCCAGGATGTACCCGGCTTTATATATGCTGATTGCTGTGTCATATTTCTCGTTCAGAGCCGTGTCAATCAGTTCGCCGACAGAGCAAAGGAGACCCGTTTCTTCAAATACCTCACGCTCAGCGCCTTTTTCTAGCGACTCACCAGTTTCAACGACTCCACCTGGAAAGTTCCAATGGCCACTGAATTGTTCCACCCAGTTTGAAGGTTTCATTAACAGGATTTGGTTATCTTTTAAAACTGCTGCAAATGCTGCTTGTGTCATTTGCTCAGTATAACGAAACGGATATTTATGTCGTAAGGCCATGTAATTTCAATTTAATATTTGGTATTCTTCATATATCAAATCATCCACCTACGACAGTTCAAGTATTCCGCCGTCTATGGACCAAATTTCGGGAGCTGAAGCCCGGGTCTTAGATGCTATTGATGAGAATGCGCTGGTTGAGAATCTAGTCTCATTGATTCAGATACCTAGTGTGACGGGAACTGAAGCGGAGTCGGAAATTCAAGCCTGGCAGGCGCAACTTCTGACGGAGATAGGCTTTAATGTCGATCACTGGAAAATCGACATTGATGAGATGGCGGCGCATCCTGATTTCCCGGGCACCGAGGCGCCTCGAACCGAAGGGTATGGTACGGTCGGAGTTTATGGGTCAACATCTGAGCCACCAGCACTCATTTTACAGGGCCACATCGACGTCGTACCGACCGGTGACTTAAACAATTGGGAAGACCGTAATCCTTGGAGTGGAGCTATTAAGAATAACGCGGTTCACGGGCGAGGCGCCTGTGACATGAAGGCCGGAGTTGCGGCTAATCTTGCCGTGGCGCGGGCGATAGTTAGTTCTGGCGTTAAGCTTAAACGATCTTTGGCAGTGCACTCGGTTATCAGCGAAGAAGACGGTGGTCTTGGCGCTTTCGCGACCATGTTGCGGGGCCACTGCGGTGATTCGGCTGTCATCAGCGAACCGACAAGCGGTAAATTAGTCGTCGCTAATGCTGGAGCGCTCACTTTCCAACTGCGCGTTCATGGTTTAGCCACTCATGGCAGCTCCCGATTGGCCGGATACAGCGCAATCAATGCCTTTTTACCTATTTACGCTGCCATCGCTAAATTAGAAAAAGTCCGTAACTTGCGCGCCGACCCTCTTTTTGACGGCAACCCATTACCTTATCCAATCTCAGTCGGCACAATTCATACTGGAGATTGGGCGAGTAGTGTGCCGGATCTTCTAGTTGCTGAAGGACGACTGGGAGTCATATTGGACGAGGAACCAACTGTCGCCAAAGCTGCATTTCAACGAGCCATCGACGACACTTGCTCCAAAGATCTATGGCTAAGCGACCACCCAGTTTCAGTTAGCTGGCCTGGTGGTCAATTTGCCAGCGGTCGCACAAGTACTGATCATACCTTGGTTCATGAGATTTCCGATGCTATCCGCCTGATTGAAAATCGTGACGTTTTACTCGGAGCGGCGCCTTACGGCAGTGACTTACGTTTATATGCCGGAATGGGCGGAATCCCAACGCTGCACTATGGCCCGGGCGACGTTCGGCTGGCTCACGGACCGCGTGAACAGGTCGACATTACCGAACTTATCAGTACCACTCGCTCGCTTGCATTGCTTGCGGCTCGCCGGTGCGGAGCTTACTTATAGTATTGATTTGCCAGCCGTCTAGCTCGCCAAATAAAAATACCGACTGGGTAGCGAAAAGGTCTGTACTTCAATTTAAAGTACCAGGACTAAAGGGGTATTAACTATTTTGATTAATCACCAGGGACATATAACCGTTTCAGTACCAGGTTGTATATCCTGAGTACCCCAAGCAAGTGAATGTTCATTCCAAAATGTCCTACTTGCTAAAGTTTCTTGTGCGGTGCCTGGAAATGACGGAGAATCGCTAGGACCAACCCATGTACTTACTAATTTATAAGTGTCATCGTCTTGTTTTTCAACTGCAACAGTTACGTCATTCGAAGACTCTGGCAGTCTTGATTTATTGAAAACAGTATATTCATCACGGTTGATACGTTTTGCGTAAACTATTTCATCGCCCGGTTGATTTTTAATCAGGTCACATTTACCAACGATCCGACCTAAATCCCTGTGTAACTGATTATAGCCGTCAATTAATTCAATTCTACTAATAACTTCAGCAGCTAAATGCTTTAATTGAGGCGTATCTGCAATATGAGTAGCGGCGTGAGAGTTAACGGAGTCATACCAAACTATTTTGTCATTACTTGATTTGCCGATAGTAATTCGCGGTATCTCCATGGGCCTACTATAACAAAAAGCACATTACGGACAGGATTATTCTAAACATAAAATTATCGCTGTCGAAACTATCAAAGGCCATCTCGCTTTGTAGTATCTTTATTAAATCAACATCAACCCATCATTAACTAAAAGACTTATGGATGCTGGCTTTCTACAGCTGACAATAATTGATTACGGGCCGCTCGAGTATCTCCCTCCAAATATAGTTGACCGACCATAACTTTGGAGGCCATTATTCCTTCCGGTCTGTTCGTTCTAATATCAAAAGCTGAATTTCCAATCACCCATCTATTCATTCGCTTGTTGATGTTATAGACCTCACTAACCCCAGTTATTCGATCAAGCCTTAGAACTTGCGACCGCCCCGGGTTTACATGACTAAATAGCTTATCATCTAATATCATTAAAGCCGGATCTTTTGAAATAAATCTTTCTGTAGATGCATAAATAAACCATAAGCTAAGCAAACCGGCTAATACTGCAATGGGCTTTCGGACCTCTTCTGGCACAGTTGTGCCAATAAGTATGTACTCGTCGAAATACATAGCAACACTGCCAACGAACAGGACAAGCCCAATAAGAGCCATTCTCCACAAATTAGATTTATCAAATTCTGCTATGACGACTGAGGGGGGCTTGATAATCATGATTTGAGTAATACTATAACTAAAATTATACCTAGCTCAAACATAAACAGTTTGTAGGACCATCGTGAACGTCATCTCAACTATCTGTAAAGGATATGCGCTTGTTGCTGATATAGTTCGGATATGACAAATAAACGAAAAATTTCCATTACAGCACTAACAATTATTTTTGTTGCATCAGCCTGCCTGTTATGGGTAGTTAATTTTAATCAACCAGATATAAAAAGTAACGCGCCAGTTCCTCCGGATCATGTTTTTGGTTGCCATTATACTGACGACAAATCGCCCGCACGTTGCTATGAAAGAAGTGGTAGTAAATTTTCCTCAGTATGCCTTGGCTACTATGAATTAATAGGCAAAAAAATGGAAGATGGCATAGACCTAACTTCTGGCAGAAGTCCTACGTGCGATGGCGTAGGAGGATCAACAGAGTATTATTATGATAAAGATGGGAAATACTTAGAGTAAGTCGTAGTAGATATATGCGTCTAGTTCACCAAATAAAAATACCGACCTGGTAGCGAAATGGTCGGTATTTTAATTTGGAGGGCCAGGAGGGACTCGAACCCTCGACACCCTACTTAAGAGGCAGGTGCTCTAACCAGCTGAGCTACTGGCCCTTGATGCTGCGGTGCATGCAACTCCACGATTTTAGCAAATTACCCCTGTTTTTTCAAGCTGTATAATAGAACTATGCAATATTTTCTGAACGGTGGTCGCGATGAACGTGGTGTGCTCAGGCATCCGGCGGCTCTAGCGTTGTACCAAAGACTTCAAGTTAAGCGATTGCTGATAATCCCGTATGCCGTCGTCGAAGATGAGTGGCAACGGCTCTGGCACGAATCCGGTGACATGTTTCGGACACCTAATTTAGAGATAAAATCATTGTCGACTTATGACACAAATTTACAAGATATTGCTGAAAGGATTGCATGGGCGGACTTTATCTACCTGACGGGGGGCTCACAAAAAACCTTATTGAGACGACTTAATGAGCTCGGCACCAGTGAACTTTTGCTCGGAGCGGTTAAGGGTAACGATTTCAAGCTGATCGGTGGCGGCAGTGCCGGTGCTATGGTCATGGGTTCTGAATGTCTGGTTGGCCGTGACGAAGTTTCGGAAGTCATTCCCGGGTCAGGAATCTTGGATGGGATGATTATTGACTCGCATTTTAGTAATCGCAACCGAGAAAGCCGCTTAACAGCTATACTAAATAAGAAGCAGTCATTGACCGGAATCGGCATCGACGAAAACACTGGGCTTGTTCTAGACGAACAAGCCCAGGTATCAGAAGTCTTTGGCGATGGTGCCGTCAGCATATATAAAGGTAACGATAAAAAAATTTATGATTCAAATACCTAAACTAACTCAAGACATCCAAACTAAACTTACGGCTGATTTTATTGAAGACAAGAAGCCACTGGTTACTTCAGCTGGTTTCGCATCCGGTTCGCCACATGCTGGCCAACCTCGTCAGACGTTTACTCTGCCACTGTCCCGAAAAACAATTGAGTCGATCGAACAGCAGATGCAAGGCTTGTACGACGAACTTATCAAGGATTGTTGGCCCAAACAAGAAGTCTTACCATTCGACATGATCCGCTTCGACGCCTTTCTCGAACCGGGCACAGATCAAATTAAAATTTTGGAGCTAAATACTAGGAACGTCGGCCTGCACGAAGTTGTTGAATGGTTGGACAATACGGTCGCTGAACAAATTTCGGCTGAGACGATTGGTTCTTTGAATCAGCATTTCGTAGCTAATCAAAGACTGCTGCATGTCAGTCAATTCGGGGAAGATGAGCCGCTACTTTATATGAGTCCGGAATTTCTGCCGCGTTGGACTTACTACGACGAGCTTGTCAAAGCTTACAAAAAAGTCGTGCACATAACCGGACCGGAGCAAGCTCATTACAGCGAGCATGGTATAGCCGTCGACGGCCATCAGTATAAGGCGATTACTAAAAAGCTGGCTTGGGCCGCGACCGATGCCATGAAAGAGTTGGACCTGATTAACGAAATCAGAATCTTGCAGCCGCGCTGGATGCGCCCATTCGGTCTGAAAAACTATCTCCAGCAACTCCACAGCCCAACGATCCTACGTACTGAAACGTACACGGCCGAACACGCTCAGGACTATATCGATGACAAGGACAAACTAGTCTTAAAGATTATCGATGGTGGTAACTCCAAAGCTGTTTATTTGGGCGGCTTGTTTTCAACCGAGCAGTGGATCGAAAAGCTAACCATAGCTAGCGAGATGCCCGAGAAATGGATAGTCCAAGACTATTGCCAGCCGCCAAAACTTGATGTCATGGTTCACGGTATCGGAACTAAGTCATTACCGACTCAATTGGGAATCTTCTTGTTACCAAAACCGGACGACCCGACCAAGTTTGAGATGGATATCACAGTTAAATCGTATGCCGGCGAGTCAACGCACTTCACCTTTGACCCGTCGGGTCTGAATCCGGACATCTGGTTCGGCCACGTCTTAATTACTGATTAACTTTTCAGCCGGCCTTCATCGTATCTGTTACAATAGGGACTTATGAAG
>Ga0326733_1000066_pt1 | contig 38739 bp, 35 predicted proteins | sample 14_GP2_308_FD_207946 | JGI IMG/M metagenome (GOLD analysis project Ga0326733, IMG submission 207946) | Glacier ice microbial communities from Ngari, Tibet, China - 14_GP2_30.8 | ecosystem: Environmental > Aquatic > Freshwater > Ice > Glacier | place: China: Ngari, Tibet | collected 2018-07-17
ATATGCCAGTTCATTCCGCAACAAGAGCCATTTATTCAGATGACGTTCCGCGCGATGAAAGCGCTCGGCTAGTACGGTGGATTGTAGATGAGGATGAGTATAGTGGCTCGAGTCCCGACGAGGCGTGTTCTGCACCTGCGCCACACGTACTAGCGGAGCTAATGCAGTTTGCTCGTAATGAAATTGCGAGCGGTAATGAGTCGGCCTACAATCGACGCATCGGCAGAATAGTAGTCGCTCAGTCAGGCATCAGCTCTGAAACTACCTATTTTAATGAACCTTTGGTGTCATTGAGTACGCAAATTGAGCAGTTTTCTAACATAATCGAAAACGCATAACTTAAAACCCGTTAAGCTAGCCGTCTATTCGTTAGTTGCTTTACGTTCGATTTATGATAATAGACTAATAATTTTAGACCATTAAGTCATTCTCTTTTCAAATCTGTCATCGGGCAACCGCAGAAAAAGAGGTTTTTAGCGTATCGGTTGCAACTTTCCACGACGCACTCGGGGCATTCGTCTTAGCCGAGGCAGAGTGCATCCAGGTAGCCCGCTTCCGCGCGCTTATTGCGCTTTACTTCAAGCGCAATAAACATAGTACGGGTTGTCGCTCATCTAGTACCGCTCTGTTAAGACTTGGAAATGAGCATTACTATTCACTATTCTTGCATTTATAGTAAATATATACTATAATACTGCTAGTTATGGTTTTTAACTGTGACAGTTCGTTACGGTTTTAAAGCGGTTCTTCCCCTACTATGGAGGTGTTCTATTTGTTAGACGGATGGTCAATCTGGGCATTAGTACTGATTCTTTTGGGTATATTGTCCATAATCGGAATAGTCGTCGTCCTTATCACCAATTCGGATGGCTTCATCGCCCTAGCATTAGCTGCAGTGATATTGATTACAGCAGGGTTCGCCGTTCAGGCAGACTATGCCAAAATCCAGTTCGAAGTACAATCACCCGGACAGGCATGCGTGGCAAAAAACGCGCACGAAGTTCCTTCGGCGCTTACCCTCAGCATCACAAAGGATACCAGAGTCGGCCTCATCTATCCGTGTCACTTCTTGCTCGACCAAGGTATTCAACCTGGAATCGATGGAGACTTCGATCCGGTGCCAATGAAGCTGCAAGGTGCAGTGAATGAAGGGCTTTTCGCAGATCAGAACTTCACCGCCGAGGGCAACCTCGGGGGTGGAATGCTGCTCGGCACTGGCCTCATCCTGGGCAGCTACGACGCCGAACAGACGACTGAGCGTAAGCAGGTTGTTGCATTCATGGCGGAAACCAGCTATGGCTACACTAGTTTTATCGTAGAAGCAGGCTCGGTTCGCTATAAAGAGTGCGGAGACTGTACCCCAAGTGTGCGCATCTGGACTTCAAACCAGCCGTTGTTCACGAAAAACCTCGGTGAGGAGAAAGATACGTCCATCTGGCTGACGAAAGAAGATTCAGACCCCGTCGTCTCAATGACACGCAATGGTGTACCTCTTTCCCCCAGCCAGACAGTTCAAGCCCTCGCCACGAGAATCGTGGTAGAGCTACCTGCGTCGATGATGCCAGGTGCGAGCTCGCTCACTACCGGCTGACCCGTACGTTCATCCATTTCCACAGCGGTTCTAGACGAAAATTTCTAGAACCGCTGTGGGGTGGGCTTTTTTTATTTTATAGGTACAGGGATTCGAACCCTAGCGCTATGGTTGTTGAGGCTTTCGACGCTCCCCTAGCTGGCACATTAGTAGCGGGCACAGTCGATGGTAAAGGACTTGACGTATTTATTGCTGGCGATGACGCAGAAGCCAAGACAACGGTTTCGGATTAAGTAAAATGGCTGTTCAAGACCAAATTGGTACGAATTGGATGAGTGCGTTTAAGTTTACTGGGTAGTTGATAATCAGAATACACTCGCATCGCGAAGAAGTATGTATTGTAATTGTGTAATCTACTTAAATTCAACTACTCGGTCTCGGCGGTACTTCACTAAATAATCTTTAGTACTATCGGCTACGTAAAAATATGTGCCGCAGTTGGTCGCTCTTTCGTCCTTTTGGACTCGTCAGCATGAATACACATTCATGGAGGGCATAAGAGGAAATAGATAAGGGCGCTGGCCCGAGCGGAAACATATAATGCTTCATCCGCCCGGGCAACTGCGACCCTTCACAACGACTATGTGTAAGGGTTAATAGCCCGCACCTGTTCAGCGTAGGGGCTGTCGGCGGTTTTGACGGGTGTCTTGCAAGAACATTCGTCCTCGCAGGTGCCGGTGAAATCCGCCATCGGGCAGCCGAAGTCGAGAATATACTCGAAGAATGAATGTTCGCGGTCGCGACTTTCCACGACACACTCATGACATTCGTCGTGGCCGAGGTAGAGTGCATCCTGATAGCCCGCTTCCGCGCGCTTCTTGCACCTCTCCTCAAGCTCACTACCGGGAACTACTTCCATAATGTGGTCCGGGTTTCCAGAAACACACTGAACATAGTACGGGTGGTCGCTCATCTAGGTTCCTCTCTGTTAAGACTTGGAAGTCTTCATAACCACAAAGTGTGATTAATATGCGTATTTTAGCATAAATAGTATAAAAAAGCAATAGTTAGGTCTTAGCAAATTAATCCATAAATAAAAAAGGCGCTGATAAGAGCGCCTCTTTTATTTGGTATCAATTTGTTCGCAAGTAGGTCGTTAAACACTACCTTCGTAAAAAGCCTAGTAAGCTTTTTTTGCACCCGCTTCTAGTTCTTTTTCAGCATTGTCCTTAGACATCATTGCACAAACAGTTGTTCCACATTTCTCGTGTTTACCCTTAGCCATGAAACCACCTTTTGCAGTTTGGTGAATTTCCGGTGCTGATAAATTAACGCCCTTTTCCTTACATTTAACGCAATATCCTGTAGCCATATCTGTCTCCTCTGAGTTAATTATAATTGCATAACTTGTATTATTATAACACCTGTTTAGCACACAACTTCCCTAAAAAAAATTGAAGTGTCGCATAGCGGGCGTATTATTTTTTTGCGAATCTTATAAGCCAAGTGAGGACTTAGTCAACCAGGCAAAAGCAATTAACAGTATCGTCACGATACCTAATACTTTTAACATTTTAAATGCAGCCCTGCGGCGATTTGTAAAATAAAGTATTACTACAACAATAAGTGATATACCACCTAGTATTGCTATTATAAACGGAAGAGCCATCATGGTATATATAATTACGAAATATGCCGGTGGTATACTTTCCATGAACTAAGTATACAGTAGTTGATATTAAGAGTATTTCGCTTGAAACAATAAAATATTGTAATCAGCCTGTTAGAGTTCTTTATTGGTTGAACATAAAAAACGTCAATTTTACTCGACGTTTTCTAGAGGTCAGTACCTAAATTAATCTTGGTGCAACATATGGAGTAAAAGCTTTCACCTTATCAGAGATGAATACACCCCGTGGAGGTCTATTCTTGAGGTTCCGTATCGAGAGTATCTATCTAAGTTGTGAGTAGAGAGAGTTACACTACAGGATACTAGGTGCTGTGCAGCTAATACCTGTAATATCATTTTGCAAACAATAGACCTATATTTTTTTCTCTTCAGATCATACTCTTCCTGAGTAATATATTTTTCATCTAGGAGTTGTTTCAAATTCCTTAACTGCTCTACCGTAGTCAATGTATCATTTGACTTATGATTGGCCGATACAGGGGCTATGGTGTCTCGGTGTACCTTTTCAGCATCACGCTCATTCTCAAAATACAACTCATAGTCGTCAACATACCTGCCGCCAACAAATGATATGCGGTTGTCTTGCAATTGCTTTACAAACTCATTATCAATAGCTGAAAGTATTGTTTCGGAGATTATGCGTGATGTTTCAGGACCAGTTGGTATGCCGTGCGTTTGCTGCTCATCGCCGTCTCTCAAGACCCTGTCAACGATGTTACCCGTCATACCATCCCAAACAGCCTTCGCTACTACACTGGCAGCTTTCGTGCCTTCGTGAGTTGCTTTCCATTTTCGCTTCGCTTCTTCTTTACCGTGTATTGCCCAAGCAACACTATGCGTATAGGTTGCATCATAATGCTCCACAATGTTGGTAGTAAGTAAGACGCTCATCCCAGATGATTTACTGAAAACCGTGTCCTGAAATTGGTTTTTGGTCATCTGTTTGATGGCTTTCTTGTCTTCAGCATAGCTAAACCTAATGCCTGTAAGTGATATAGCCGAGGTATCAAGCGTGGCTTTTACGTCAGCCCAGTTGTCTTTTAGGGTTTTTGCCAGCAATGCGAAGTTATAGGGGTTAAGTAGTGTAAATTGTCTAGTGGCATACTTCTTTTTATAAACATCGTACTTATAGGTATGTGAGCTTTATTTTCGCAAAACAACGGTAGATACCTATCATATTCGCAACTAAATGTTACCGAGTTGAACGGCTTTGGTAAGTTATCGGGTATCAACCCTTTTGCTATCAGTTTCTTATTTCTAGCATAGCTAAATCAAAGCAGTCATTATATCTTGCATATGATTTATTTGCTTTAATCTTTGTTGTACCCTCTGAAGTTAGAGAAGTGTTAATATCTTGACCTGTGGTTGGGTCATAAACTCGGCTCACTTTGAACGTATCTGGCAGTAAATTGGAGCTAATATAGTAATAATTATATGAACAGGCGTCATTGCGAAATTTAATTAATATAGTGCTCTTTTTATAATCATACGTCACTGTTTTGTTCCATTTATATAGAGCATTCTCAAAAGAGTCTCCGAGAAGAAGTGTTGCATTTGTCACCTGTCTAATATTAGCTACGGCTTTTAAGTGCGAGGCTGTAGCTATATTTTCATACACGCCCCTCTTTAAAGTCGAAGTAATATAACCCCTCACTGGACCATTAGTTGCTACAATCATATTTTCCCTGCCGATAGTGGCTGTCATCTCGGTGTTGCTATATATATCTGGCTGGGTTATGACTCGTGAATTAGAAGAGAATATCAATATGTTTATACCTATGCAAGCAAGAATGACACCGTAAAACACGTAACGCATTCTTTTACCAAAAGCAGAATAAAGGCATACAAGCAAAATTGCCAAGAGCAAGAACAGCTTCAGGCGGTCAAAGGAATAGTCTTCGGCGTGTTGTTTCATAATCACATTTTCAAACATTGCAAGAATAAGTATCAATAAATAACCTGAAGTGCGACGTATCATTGTAAGAAATTTTAGTCGTGTAGCTGCCCTAAACATTGCTACAAGAATAAGAATTAGTGTTGAGTATAAGATTGGTCCGAATGATTGTACGTAACCAAAGACCAAGTCTCCCCAAGGTGTAGGAGACTCGGTACCACCTACCGAGCGTGCAAGAAAACGAGACTTTAGTGCATCTACAAAACTTTGTGCTCCCAGCGAGTACACCATTGGCACGACGAACATCAGTATTCCGAGAATTGTAGCAGCAACTACCGCACAACCAACATAAAGTGAGTACTTCTCCCTAGTTTTGTAATACACAATTGAAGCTAGAACAATAATTCCAAAATTACTCAATAGCCCAGTCCATTCAATAAAAGGGGCTATTACGCATAAGATTGTGAGTATGGATCCAGTAACGATAGACACGTAGCCACGCTGAAATATAAGATACACGAGAATTAGCTGAGCAATGAGTACCACTTGAAAAAGGGATTGTCCCCAATACACAATACCCTGTGAATATAGTGTTTCAATACTAAAAATATATGAAACCGAAATAGCCAATGCGGCCAACATACTATGCCTCTTAGATATGCCTACTACTCGGGCTATTAGGTATAAGAGTATTATAAGTAGTAAACCTGTTAAGAAATTTATTCCGAAGTTGAATATCATCAAGTTATATATCGTTGGTTCAATGTCCGTAATTGAGAAATATATGTATGGTGCGATAAACCCGCCTTGCGGGAAAGATGTATAGATTAAGTTACCTCCCTTATCTTCAACCGTAGCTCCCCAAGGAATATGTTTATTTAACTCTCCCGAAAAACTAACGACCGGAAGTAGCTTCGTGGACCTTATGTTTTCAGACTTTAAGGCGTCAACTGTAGCGATTATATGGTAGGATGCGTCTAAGTTTTCAACATTAATATCTTCTTTATATTGACCCAGCCGTATAAAAACAGAAAAAGCAAAAAACAGGCTAAATAGTAAAAATACCAGTAGCCAAGGTTTATATTTTTTATAATAATTCTTTAATTTCAACATTATTTAATACCAGACACGTGCTTATTTTATCGGGAAAGGCTACTTTTATTTTTTTGCATTCACGCCTTTTTGCAAAAGTTTCATTACGTCTTCTCGCCTATACCGCCTATCACGACGTGTACCAAGCCGTACTGCAACCAGATAACCTTTTTCATCCCACGCTCGCAGCGTATTTGGATGACAGTTCAGCAGCTCACACGCTTGCTCGAGCGTGAGTAGCTTTGGCTCTTTTTTTCTCTGATTGTGTCATATTGTAACTATACACCACTTACTAGTGGCAAATATAGAGAGATGTGATGATTTATGAGTTTACACGGCAAAGAAAAAATATGGTTTTTTATCTACAGCCTGCTTGACGAACGTGAAGTTATTGAGGATGGTAAGCCGACTGGTTTGCATCCTGCAAGCGACCTGAACAATCATTATTCGCCGATGGACTTTATCCAGATGGTTGAGAAGATAGAAAAAGAGCATAACGCCGCTCGGCTTATTGCTATACCTACCGAACAAACCTATAACAAATATCTGGTGAGGTACTACCTGATTTTGACGGCTATATGCAGGAACTTCGCAAAGACCCTAAATATCTTGATTGGATTGGCGAAAGACCAGAAACCGATAAAGTCTGAGCCAATATCAGTAACCACGCTCGTAAAAATGGCGTGATGACTGGCAAGGAAAAGATACAGGCTGTTATTGAGGATATAAACAATAAGTATCAGGGTCTGGTTACTGGCAATACTGTATTGCTTTACTCTGGCAATCTAGAAGAACGAGGATTACATCTGCACGAGCAGCAACAAGTATTGGATATATTGGTAAAAGACAAAAAGGTCATCAAGTATGTCACTAAGAGTGAGTACGGCAGCCGAGCCGATATACACCCACGAGACCAAGTAGATATTTCAGAGGTTTCAATGGACGAGGCAGAGGCAAATGATATGTTCGATAAGCTGCTTGAGCAACAACAGTATCAAGTAGAAGTATTGCCTACTTTTGCCAAACTAGCGGATGAACTGTTCGGCGATGCTGAGTAAGAGCATCAAAAAGACGTATACCTGCTCAGACTGTTCTATAACCGAGTTATAGCTATACTTAATGCCGTAGTGTCGGCAGGTGTAGTTATTGAGGATGATAAGCTGGACTTTGCTTATGTAAGACTTACCGCTCTTATTGAGGATGTAATCAGTAAGCCGACGATGAAAGGCTGGCATACAGCCCTTATGTAGCCATGTAGCCCGGTAATCTGATGTATCTCTCCGCCATGCCCATCGCTTATCTATAATTACTTGCTTTTCACTATTCCCACTACAAGGGTGTTACACCTGATAAACTTTGGCGGATTGAATTGTAAATGTTCGCTGCTCGGCGAGATTGTTTTATTACTGTGCCTGTTGTTCGATACGTTGATAAACGGTTGGCTAGCGGTTTCAATCTCCTGGAGACCACCTTGTAGGTAGAAACTCCCAATTTTTTAGAACAAAAAACCATCATAGATTGGTGGCTTGAAATAGCTGCCCAGATGCTACGATTTTTAACGTGGCAAGAAACTGGAAAAGCAAAAAGAGGCGGTTAAGCCTCTTGTTGATATAATCTTGGTGCAACATATGGAGTTATTTTTACACGAAATCAGAAGTGAGATAACTCGTTGGAGGATGATTTTAGCTGTTCCCTATCAAGAGTACATACTAAGCAGGTAAGTGGCGAGACTTTCACTGCATGCGGGACTACATGCGGGACTGCATACCCTACTTAAAGTCTTTTAATCGCTGATAGACTACAAATCAATCGGTATACCCACCATTCCAGTAGTAATCGAGCCTAGGGAACTAACTATTCGCTAAACTATTTATCTACTAAATATACAGTTTCATCGATATCCATCGATTTTAGTATTAGATATAAAGACGTAACTGACATTTTTAGTTTAAATATACTAATCACAATTATAGTCTTTGCGTCCTTAGACAAATCTTTTGTATTGGTATTAATTGCTAAGACAAATTCGAGCTCTTTATAATCAGCGCGCACCTTTAATAATTTTATTCGTACTTCTAACGGAAGTGCGAAGGAATATAGTTGCATTATTTGGTCAATCTCGTAAATATTATTGCGACCTCCTGGTTACTAAGAAATTTATAGATGGGTTAAAGAAAATCATTAGATATCAAGTAGAGAACGCCGCAGACCCGACGAACGCTCAAATTAAAAATGACCTTATCGGCGTCATCAGAGAGAAAAAGGCAAAGGTAGCGGTGCTTGAAACTGAGCTAGAAAGATTAATGAACACCGAGGTGTCCGCTAATGTTCAATTGGTGCGCCTTAAGCTACGAAGTTAAAACGTTATTATTGGCACAAATCTAAACAGCAACTAGGATATCGTTCAGATTAATACTTTCTCGAAGTCCTCTTCTGGCAAGCTCTTTCGCAATCCTTATTTTTTGTTTCGGAGTCATACGTTCTGCGAGGTCTCCCCTGAGAGTGACTCTATTCTTATTATCAGGGTTAAACGTGTCTTGGTAGTCGTATAGTGCGTCGTGCGGTACTTCTAAAGGCAAGTCAACATCATCAGTCGAATATCCCCTTACTCGGATGTGGGCCCTGTCTGCAATTTCCGGATATTGAGATGCCCTCCAATGCTCAAATCTACCTACGGCACTATCGAAATTTTCCGCCGAAGCTTCTGTTGCGCCAAAAACATAGACCCATCGTTTGGCGGCATTCAATGTGTCGAGAACCATAGGCATTGGATGAGCGATTTTCATAAGCTGTCGTTTGTACGGCTCGAACCGTACATCGGGAAGCCCAAGTAGCGCTCCATAGGCAAAACCTGCTTGATCGGCTGCATTGATCATCTCTTCGTACGTATGACGATACGATCGCGTCGAAGACCCTGGACTGAAATTACCCACGTTCACATCAATCTCATTCATCGCTTCGTAGTTTGATTTACTATAAGATACCTCTCTCAATGGGTTCGGCAATACGGCCACCAAAAGCCCTTCATCATTAAGGCATTCACGCAATCGAGGCATGACAGCTTCTCGTAGGTTTTCGCTAGAGACATAATTTAAAACCAACTTTGCAAATACTCGATCAAAACTCTTGTCTTGCAATGTTGACTCTTCGACACTTGCATCCCACGCTTGAAAACTGACACCCTCAGTCTTCGCGCTTATCATTGCAGCATATTGTAACATTTCTAAACTAGCGTCAGTACCAATTGACTGAAGAGAAGGATTTAAGCTTGACCGGCCAGCATAATTAATACCCGCCGTAAAAATTCCACTTCCACACCCATAATCAAGTACCCGACTAACGGAATTATTAAGAAACTGCAACGTAGCGGGATGAGTTACCTCCCATTCGTAACGATTTTTTGACCTATCTACTTCACTCACAACATAGCTTCTTGCAAAATCTGGATTCTCATAAGGGTTAGTAGGCATCGTAACAACTACTATAGGCTTTTATTATCAACTTTCAAATCATAAGCTACATATAAAAAGAGACAGTTTAAACCGTCTCTTGTGGTTCATCTGTGGTGCAGGTACAGGGACTCTAACCCTGCCTCGCTTTTAGCTCGCCGGGCTTCCTGGACTATTTTATTGGTGCGCCGTAAGCTACGAAGTTAAAACATTACTCCTTAGGAATAACCCTTGTATTGTATCGTATAGTATTGATAAACACCTGTGTTCCTATATTGTTAAGCTTTTGGAGGGCGAAACAAAAGAACAGTTTAAGAAACGCTTATAATATGTGCTGCAAAGCCATATTGCTAAACGTTAACTAGATACAAGAGTGGTTATGGTCGATGTTTTTCTGGACGTATTGTGTCATTGAAATGTAACCACCAGCCGTTAGCGGTTCAACGTTGCAGTTGGAGATTGCATTAGATAGACTAGCCCCACTTGGTCGCCAGTTTGCAAGGCCGTTCAAATTACTACCAGAACTAACAAAGTTACCAGTAATATCATTCCATTGAGTGGCTGTAGTGTAAAGACCAACTCGTGCGCCCTTTGCCTGGTAATAAGCTGCCATTCCCTCTAGGGTTGCCACATTGCGCTTCAACGCCTCGCCTGAACCTGATTGCCATGTATTAGCCATCTCAATGTCAAGCCACCATACGTATGGAGTAGCACTTGAACTAATACCTGCCGCTTGGGCCGCTGGCGTGAAGTATTCATTATGTGCCGCTACAGAGCGGTTCCAGCCATACTGCCACGAGCAAGCTGTAGTGTTTGTCCCGTCGCATGGGCCGAACGGATTTTCTGCCGTGCTGCTTGTTGGCCACGTACTTACTTGGTCTATGTATTCTCCTGGATTAGCAGTATTAACATATAGCTGCACTTTGTCCTGCTTCGAGCCGTCCTTGGCGTTCTTTGCCCATGTTAATTGCTCGGCAAGACAAGGGTTCCCATTTGCCGCCGTCCCACCATTTACACCAACTACGCCGAAGTAATGGTCTGAGGGAAGCCGACGACCACATTGAGGATAAGAAATGTCGTAGCCTACGAGTTCAGGCGTACTTGTTGAAGGCGGTTTAGAGTTGCCTGTCCCATCTGGCTTGACTGCGAACGCAAGCGATGGCGTTAGGCTGACGAATGCGAGCGAGAGAATCAATAGTGCAGATAGTTTTTTCATGTATCTAGTATACCAGTACGTCCATAATAAAAGGTCAGTAAAAACACTACACAAGTTGTATTTTATCGAATGTATCTTTTCAAAATTGACAGCACCGCCTCCAAAGCATAAGCTAAAAACACTATCAAATAGTAAAAAGGACAATGTTATGCAACTATTCAAAAAAGTAAGTATCCTCGGTATCGGTGCCTTTGCATTCGTAGCTATTGCTACCCCTGCACTTGCAGTGCCTACCCCGAATGCACACGCCCAGACACAGACAACCGAACAACAAACGACTGCTACAGATAAAGCAACTCAGGCCAGGCAAGTTGCCGAGCAGAAAGCAACTGACGCAAAAGCAAGCGCCCAAACACGACTAGCTGACGCTAAGCTCAAAGCCTGCCAGAACCGTGAGAAGGCTATTACCAACATTATGAGCCGCCTAGCTGACCGTGGACAGAAACAGCTCGACCTATTCACAACCATTGCAGACAAGACAGAAGCATTCTACGACACTAAGGGTAATACTATTGCGACCTATGACGCACTCGTTGCTGATTTAGCTGCCAAGAAAGCTGACGCTCAAACTGCTGTTGATACAATCAAATCAACTAGCACGACATTCACATGTGACGGGACTGACCCAAAAGGTGTAGTATCGAGCTTCAAAGATAGCCTCAAAGCCGAGACTGCCGCTCTCAAAGAGTACAAGACCGCTGTTAAAAACCTCATCGTCGGCGTGAAGTCTGCTCAAGGTGTGACTTCATCAGATGACAAGACAACAGGAGGCAACCAGTAATGAGTACTCCTACCCACCAAAAAGGTTTTTCGATTGTTGAAATTCTGCTCGTTGTGGCCGCTATAGGAATCATTGGCTTCCTGGGTTACACGTTCTACAACAACTACCAAGCTAAGACCGATAAGACCTCCACGGCTAACTCAAGCCAGTCTGCCACGGCTAGTGATGTTACCACAGCACCAGACGTTAACTCAACGGCTGATTTGGACAAGGCGCAAGCCGTCCTAGACCAAACTAACCCAGGTAGTAGTACAGACGCTAGTCAACTCGACTCAGCGGTGTCTAACTTTTAGAACTACTGGAAGCTAATAAAAATACCCTAACTTATTTAGGGTATTTTTATTGGTGCGGGTACAGGGACTCTAACCCTGCCTCGCTTTTAGCTCGCCGGGCTTCCTGGACTATTTTCTTCTGATTCGGTCCAGTGTTAAAGTCGCAGAACGAATACCAATAAAATAGCCCCAGCTTACACTGGGGCAATTTTATTGGTGCGGGTACAGGGACTCTAACCCTGGACCTCATCCTTGGCAAGGATGCGCTCTAACAGCTGAGCTACACCCGCATGCTTTATAAACTATACAGTAGTTAGAATTTATTTTCAACGCTACAAGCCAGTATTTGGCCCTGATGAAGTTGAGTTATTGGATGTTCCCGACCATGACCAGCCTGAGGTATTGCCGTCTGCATAATTATAACTCGTATTTCCAGACGTCAGTATCACTCCGGTCATGTAAATAATTCCGTAGCTTACGCTTCCTGTAAATCGTAAGCAAACGCGAATAGTCGCTCCGGTTGGCACAAACGTAAACTGGGCTTTTTGCCATGCGCCCGTTGCGGTGCCAATACTTGTTACGCTGCCATAAAAAGTACCGGCGCTGTCGGTTGTTTGCCAAGCAATCCCAGCACCCGCTGGAGCCTTAACCCACATAGTTACCGCATAGGTATCCCCAGACACAAGAAGGCTGCTTCCGTCGCCCACGCAAAGCCGAGCACCACTCGCAGTCGCATTACCCGAGTAGGCCCAGGCGAACCCTGGTAAATCACCCACCGAAACGCGCGCAACGGAAGCTATTGTACCAGCAGATACCCACGATGTTGCATTCGCCGTAAGCGCCGGGTTAACTGAAAGGTTTGAAATTGTTACTGGTGGCGTGGCGCCGCCGGCTACATGCCCAATGCAAACACCCGTAGTTGGGCGAGAGTTATCTTGATTAATATAGTAATTTGCAGACCCATTCCACGATGTAAGACAAAATGTTTGTGGCGATGCAGCGTTATCGAAAATGTACTGGTACGAAGTACCACTTGCTGCTGCCAAACAGACCGTGTTTGCTGCAGGGGTACTAGTACAGTCGTTCGCCACCGGGAAGGTAGAATTTACTGCCTGGAATACTGCCAGTTGCCCGTGTACATTCTTCAGATTAGCCATCGAAACAGCTTCTCTTGCCCGCCCGGTGATACCATTAAACGATACGAAAGTAATTGCAGCCATGATAGCGATTACAACAGTAACAATTAACAACTCAACAATAGTAAACCCCGAGAATGATTGCTTAGAATTTTTTGCGTGCGCCGATATATTTCTATTCTGCTTATGCATAGCTTATTTCACTATATAACTTTATTTTTAAAAATCAAACAAAAAAATGTGCGCACTATTTGGCCGCACATTTTAATAAATTCGGTATGGTGGCTCCTCCCAGATTTGAACTGGGGACGCCTGCCTCTTCAGGGCAGCGCTCTACCACTGAGCTAAAGAGCCATACAGTTTTGAACTTAATCTATTTTACTAGAGGTGGAGCGTTCTGACAAGTTACTTCCGGTTTAAGCCGGTGCCAATATCGCGCATGGCATCGATAAATTCAATTGGAAACAGCATCGTTGTCTTCTGGCTTGGTTCGGTACTAATACGTTCGATGGTATTAAGCGTACGCAGGTTTAACGCCCCTGGGGTGCTTGAAATGATTTGTGCAGCCTCTGCTAGCGCTTTTGCGGCCTCTTTCTCACCCTGAGCATTGATAACGTTACTACGTCGTTCACGCTCGGCTTCGGCTTGCTTAGCCATGGCCCGTTTCATATCTGAAGGTAGTTCAATATTTTGCATTTTTACATTCTCGACATCAATACCCCATTGAGAAGTCTGATCATCGACAATTTCTTTAATTTTCAAGCTAATTTCTTCACGCTTTGAAAGTAATTCATCCAGTTCAAAGTTACCAGTTACATCACGCAGCGCAGCTTGGGCAAATTGGCTGGTTGCATATACGTAGTTTGTGGTTTCGAGTACAGCCTTAGGCGCATCGATAACTCGAAAGTATACAACAGCATCGACGTTTGCCGTTACGTTATCGCGGGTAATAACCTCTTGTTTAGGAATATCAATTGGCGTCGAACGAATATCAACCCGAATCATCGACTGGATTATAGGAACAACAATGCGCAGGCCGGGCTGGCGGGTACCGGTGTATTTACCAAGAGTCAAAACAACACCTCGTTGATATTGGTTAATAACCTTTAAGCCACTTAAAATAAAAATTGCAACGGCAATAACAATTATCCAACCAAATACATCCACGACACTACCTCCTAACGGTATATCTTAAGTATATCAGGTCTATAGCTTATTTATCAGCTGCCCAGGAGGTATAATAGATAGTATGTCCCGAGGTATTCCCCTAGCCGAACGTATGCGTCCAACAACACTCGATGAAGTGATTGGGCAAACACACCTGCTGGGCAATAAAGAAATTATTCGCCAAATTGTGAAAAACCGCGAACCTGTCAGCCTTATTCTATGGGGGCCGCCTGGTAGTGGCAAAACAACTTTAGCACGAATTATCGCCCAAGAAGTGCAAGCCGAGTTTATTGAAATTTCAGCAGTTACCAGTGGTAAAAAAGATGTCGAACGCATTGTTGAACATGCCCGGCAAAACTGGAACCTACAACTGCGCACTATTTTGTTTGTTGATGAAATTCACCGTTTTAATAAAGCCCAGCAAGATGCCTTTTTGCCACACGTTGAATCGGGGCTTATAACCCTTATTGGTGCTACCACCGAGAACCCTAGTTTCGAAGTTATTACTCCCCTTTTAAGCCGTAGCCGCGTATTGGTGTTGGAGCCGCTTAATAAAGAAGATATTATCGCCATCCTTAAACATGCCGTCGCTGAAGAAAAGGCGACTAAACGTATTTCCGACGAAGCCATCGACTATATGGCCGAGCTTTCTGGTGGCGATGCCCGGGTTGCCCTGGGAAACCTTGAACTGGCCTTAACCATGGCTAAAAAAGTTGATATTGAAGTAGTAAAATCGGCTGCCCAAAAACGATTGCCTGGCTATGACAAAAAAGGCGATATGCACTATAACGTTATTTCGGCTTTTATTAAAAGTATGCGTGGCAGTAATGTTGACGCGGCGCTGTATTATTTAGCGCGCATGATTGATGCTGGTGAAGACCCGAAGTTCATAGCTCGCCGCATGGTTATTTTTGCGTCTGAAGATATTGGCTTAGCTGGTAACGGCGCCCTTGGCTTAGCCTTAAGTGCCTTTCAAGCCGTCGAACGGGTGGGTATGCCCGAATCAAATTATATTTTATTCCACGTTGCAACAGCCCTGGCAAAATCTGAAAAATCTCGGGCAACAACCGATGCCATGCATAATGCCCAAGCACTTGCTAAGCAATATCAAGATGCCCCGGTACCAATCCACCTTCGTAACGCCCCAACAAAACTTATGAAAGATTTAGATTACGGCAAAGGCTATGAATGGAAAGCCGATTTCAAGCATCAAAAAGGTTATTTGCCAGATGAGTTGAAAGATAAGAAAATCTTTTAAGCTCCAATTTCTAATCTAGTTACGAAAATTCCGCTTCAAAGCCTCGTACACGCCATTCGTCCAGCCAAAGCCATCTTGCAAAACATACTCGCCACCACCGCCTAAACCATTGTCGCTTTCGACATTGTATTTTTCAACAAACTTTTGCGATTGGGCGTACACTTTTTCATTTAGCTCAACCCATCGCTTCGCAATTTCATCAGCTAAATCATCGTGGCCGTAATTACGCAGGCCTTTTATTGCTACCCATTGTAGTGGCGCCCAGCCGTTTGGTGAATCCCATTGCTGACCGTTTTCAATTAAAGTCGTTACTAACCCACCAGGTTGAAGGAAATCCTTGCGTAACATATCAGCAACCCTATCGGCCTGTTCTTGAGTTGCGAGGTTAACAAATAGCGGGTACGCCCCTGCTAAACTCGTAACGCTCGTTTGGTTACTATGATGAAAATTGAAATCTCTGTAAAAACCTTGCTCTTCATTCCATAAATAATCTTGTATGGCTTGCTTACGAACTTTAGCTTTTTTCCTAAATTGTCGCGCCTGCAATAAATTGAACGAGGCTTTGTAAGCATCGGCAATAGTAGATTCTAGGTGGTACAACAAACAATTCAAATCGACGGGAATTATGTCGGCGGTGTGAATAGTGTTAATATCCATAGGGTCCATAAACCAGCGAGAGCTAAAGTCCCAGCCAGATTCTGCAGCGGCGCGTAGGTGAAGATACAGCCTCCTGTTGTCCACTCGGCCAGACAGTTCCGCCGTTTCAACATCTTCTTTTAACGATTCAGGGCGGGGCGTTGTTTTGTTGTCGTAATAGCGATTCAAAAGAGTCCCATCTGGCATTTCAACCAAACGTCGATACGCCAGGTGGTCGGTGCTCGCTAGCTTCGACTTCCCTTTCATCCAAAAACGATACTCGGCAGTAAGGTACGGTAAATATTCACGTAATACCTGCTTACCTTTTTTATTCATTAGTAGTTCCACCATATGCGAAAAGAATGGTGGTTGAGAGCGACTTAACAAGTAAGAGCGGTTAGCTGTTGGAATATAGCCGTACTTACGAATTTGATACGTATAATTTTTCATCATACCTTCAATAGGCCGCCAACGGTTAGTCGAGGCGAGACCAAGCATAATGAAATAGGTGTCCCAATAAAACTGCTCGTTAAACCGGCCACCTGGAACGATATATTTATGAGGTAACGCCAGTAACGACCCGCGGGGTACACGGTTGCGCCGCTCGAGGAATGTCCAAAGTTCATCGATGTGTTCAAGTGGTGTATGTTCAGGGCTACTTTCGTAAACGCGCTGGTATACACCTTCGGTTGCATCGTAAAAATGTCGAGTTACAAAATCGCGTAGGTCGAAATTAGGATCTTTTTTAAGAAGTTTATATTCTTCTTTAATCGAACGCAGTCGGTGGGTAGGCACGAGGTCGACAAATGTTTTACCATCACCATACACATTCATTTTCTGAACATCAAGTAATAATTCGCCTAAGCTTTCGTCGATGTCCTTATCATTTTTCAAAAGAATACCGGTCGTTTTTACCAATGCTGACTTTAGCGGATCCATGATTAAGGTTGTGTTTATCTTTTTTGTCATATGTAGTTAGTATAGCCTCAGAAGCTTTGATATACTACAATTATGACGGAAAATGAACTCCAAGAACAACAAAACCTGGCAGAGCCAGTTCAACCTAATTCGCAGCCAACTATCAGCTCAGATATGATAAACGATGCAGTTAAGTTACCATACGTAGAAAAATTTATTGAAGAAAAACCAATTAAGTACAATAACGTCGCGGGCGCCCTGCTATTAGCGCTTGGTCTATTTACCGTTGCGAGTGGTATATACACTTGGTTCGGTACACCGAAGGACGTATCTGGATTGTCTGAATTTATCGGCGGTTTTATAATTGCTGTTGGTATAATTTTTCTCTTCCTTAGTCTCATCACTGCCCTTTTTGCAAAAAAAGCAGCTATCGAGATACAAAGCGAATACACCCTACTTGCCGCATTGCCAATCGAAGGTTTGCAGTATCAACTTAAAAAAGCTAGTAAAAAAGCACTCATATATTTTGCTTTTGTCATAGTGTGTTTCGCATTAAACGGCGCCATGCGCCTATTACCAGAAACGTACGCACTCTCTATCGCACTCCTAACTATGTCGAGTTTCCTTGCTGGAATATTCTTATTAATTGTATCTTTAAAGTATTTCTTTAAAGCAATTAAAATTAGCCGGCGTATTAAAGCCAGCCAATTTTAAATTCTAAACGTAAAACTATTTGTTGCGTTTACGTTGGTTAGGGTCGAGGAATCGCTTACGAAGGCGAACACTCTTTGGCGTAACTTCGAGTAGCTCATCGTCTTCGAGGAAGTCGATTGATTGCTCGAGGCTAAGGTCAGTAAATGGAGTTAACTGAATCGTTCCATCGCTTGATGAAGTACGCATGTTAGTAAGTTGCTTACCACGACACACGTTAATATCAAGGTCGCCACCACGGTTATACATACCAACAATCATACCTTGATACACTGTTGTACCTGGGCCAACGTATAGTACTCCGCGCGCTGAAGCGTTATCAAGTGCAAAGGCGGTTGTTGCACCGGCTTCGGTGGCAACAAGTGCACCGTTACGAAGTTGTTGCAGCTTTTGGCCAAGTGGTTGGTAGCCATAAGGTAAGCTGTTCATAATGATAGTACCCTTAGTAGCGGTCATAAGAATGTTACGAAGGCCAATCATTGCCCGTGTAGGAATAATGAAGGTTACACGCGTTGCACCAGAACCTGTTTGCTCTTGTTTAAGCGTAGTTGCACGGCGAGCACCCATTTCTTGGCTGACAGCACCGAGGAATTCGCCACCAACTTCAACCAGAAGTTCTTCAACCGGTTCTTTAGTAACACCGTCTTCTTCGATAGTAACCGCTTGTGGGCGACCAACTTCAAATTCGTAATCTTCGCGGCGAAGCGTTTCAATAAGAACTGAAAGGTGAAGTTCACCACGTCCAGAAACAACAAATCCAATACCTTCATCACGAACTCTTAAAGATACGTTCGTTTCAAGTTCTTGTTGTAGACGGTCACCAATTTGGCGACTGGTGTTGTATTTAGCTTCTTTACCCTTAAGTGGGCTGGTGTTTGGGCCTAAGTACATGCTTAGTGTTGGCGCTTCAACGTCAATAACTGGAAGTGCTTCAGGCTGTTCTTTATCGGCAAGCGTTTCACCAATGTGCGCATTGCCAATACCGGTAATAGCAACAATGTCGCCCGCACCGGCTTCGTCAATTTCTTCACGGTTCAAGCCACGGTAACCAAATACTTTATCAACCTTAGAGGCAACAATGCCTCCTTCGCGTTTCATAAGTACAATGCCTTGGCCTTTTTTGATTGTTCCACGAGTAATACGGCCAATAGCGTACTTACCTTGAAAAGTATCATAGGCAAGTGAAGTAACGAGCATTTGGAATGGTTTATCAATTTCAACAGTTGGTGCAGGGATATCGTTGATAATTGCATCAAAGATTGGCGTAAGGTCGGTGTGTTCAGCTGGGTTGTCTGGAAGTGTTGTCCAGGCCTTACCTTCACGACCGATTGCAAAGTATACAGGGTAGTGTAATTGGTCGTCGCTAATAGCAAGTTCCAAAAATAGGTCAGAAACTTCGTCGATCACTTCGTCGATACGGCGTGATGGCTTGTCGATTTTATTAATAACAACTACCGGCTTAAGGCCAAGTTCAAGAGCCTTAGAAAGCACAAACTTAGTTTGTGGCATTGGACCTTCTTGGGCATCAACGATAAGAAGCACGCCATCAGCCATGTTAAGCGTTCGTTCAACTTCACCAGAAAAGTCGGCGTGTCCTGGTGTGTCGATAATATTAATTTTGTAATCGCCATGGTATACAGAAGTTTGCTTGGCGGTAATTGTAATACCACGTTCGTGTTCTTGGTCGCCGCTGTCCATGATCAATGATTGATCCATTTCAGCTTGATTAGATCGGAAAGTGTTACTTTGTTTCAATAGACCATCAAGAAGCGTCGTTTTTCCGTGGTCGACGTGAGCAATAATGGCAACGTTGCGAATTTGTTTTGGGTCTTTCATAAAAAATGTGCCCAATTTCAGGGCGTCCTTACTGTGTATTATAATATAGTTTCGTTAAATCATCAATGGCGTACTGTGATTGACATTAGCACTATCACTTAATATAGTGATAGTAAGATCGAAAAAGCTGTATATGTAGAAGGAGAGTCAGATGGGATTTGGCGGTGGTGGTAGCGGTATAAGCAGTGCAGTTGATGTTGCATTGAACAATCCTGCCGATTCGAATGTACTTTCTTACAGAGGTTCTGACTCAAAATGGGTAAACAAAATAGTCCCTGCTGGGGCAAAGGGCGATAACGGCGACTTAGCCATTGCTACAAGTGCTGCCGCGACAGTCGTATGGAATACTGCCGGCTCGCCTTACGACATCAGCGCCATGGCATTTCCAAATACAATCCACCGTGTCATTAGCGGCAACATCGTAATCTCTGCTTTGCCAGCACCAAGCAGCGCAGTATCAGGCACATTATCTTTTGTTTTTAAATTATCAACAAGCGCTTCAAGTACTTACACAATAACCTGGCCATCGGGCGTGTATATCGACCCTAATCACAACACGAGCTTTACCAGCGAACCGGGAATTTTTACTATTTTTCACTTATTTTGGATAGGCACAAAATGGACACTCACTAAGCAAGGCGATTACAATTTCGCAGTCTAAATACATATAATGCCAGTCAGACAACTTCTCTCAATTAAGGTACTTTCCACCGGTCAGGGGCCAACAGAAGACCCTAGTAAAGAACTCGCTATCGAGTACCCTTTTAGTAGCCAATCCATAGGTGGCTATGCTAAAGTTTACGCAACTTCTAGTACCGCAATAGATGTGGAATATTATTTAGATAATGTATTGATAAGTAGCGCCTATACCTACCGACCCAACAACCCCGACTTAAGCACCGACCAAACAACATACTGGATTAACGATGGAGTAAACACCAATACTGTATCAAATGGCACACACACCATAAAAGTCGTTGGAACATACCTTAATAACATTATTTCTACTCGAACCCGTACCATAACCGTCGACAACACAGCCCCTGCCCTTCCTGCCGTCCCAACTGCCAGTAACGTCAGCGCACCAACGCTTGTTGTTGATAGCTCAATTACCTATCCAATTACTAAAACTGGCCCAAGCACCTACACAAACGAGACAAAAACTAATGTGCGTTATTACGACCATGTTGTTCGGTTGGCTGCCGGCACAGCCTATGAGGACGTTATTGAAATGTTTATCCCCGAATCGGTCTATACTGCTGGCGCGGCGTCGGCACCAACGGCAGTTGTATGGTTCGTCCACGGTGCCGGTAGTAGCCATGCTTCAATTCAAGGTGGTCATAACTATCACGCCCTATGCGCCGTAGCTAACGGTGCCATCGCTATTTCTTGTGATTTTGGCGGAACATTATATAGCCACCCTACGGCACAGCGAACACTGCGTAACGCCTATGTGTACTTAGAAAATCGGTTTAATATTTCTAAAAGTTTTATGCGCGGGACATCGCACGGTGGTGCATTATCAACCTACGCCTACGGACAAAACCTTATACCAAACTTGCGCGGCATAATGCTGGGTATTGGAGTATACGACATTGAGGAAAAAACGGGAAATAGTGCTGCGGTAGGTGTTTGGAGCGACCCAGACGACGTGCCTGCAAGCTTACGGTCTGCCATGGTCGCCTCAGGAAAATGGGACGGGTTTATGGCCTCATCGGTATATACAGCCTTCGGCAACGACCGAAACCTTGCTGCTCGCAACAACCCAGCGCGCCTAAGCCGCTTCAATTTTGCTAATAAGACAATTCGGATATTTGCAGATAATAACCCAACACCGTCGTTGGCTACCTACATGAACGACATGTCTAATGGCCAACCTACAAAACCTGGCGACCCAATTGTCGATTTTCAGCACCACGGCAATATGTTTGAACAAAATGTAACACTGCATGGTGCGCCACTACCAACCAGTTTTAATTTTAGCGGCAGCAACGAAGGCCATACTGAAAGTGGTATCCCAGACTTTTCTTACTGGTACATTCAAATGTTGAAAAATTTCATTAATTCATAAAAACAAAATTATTAGGCAAATAAATAGACGAGCATAACTCGTCAATTTATCTGGTGCGCGCGAGAGGACTTGAACCTCCACGTCCTTGCGGACACCAGCCCCTCAAGCTGACGCGTCTACCAATTCCGCCACGCGCGCATTGCAAATTATTATAACACCGTCAGTAGCTTTTTTAAAGGCGATAGCTATCGATACGGAAAATATTGCAATCAGAGGTCATTTCGTGTACAATCTTGTCAAGTAAGGGCGATTAGCTCAGCTGGCTAGAGCATCTCGTTTACACCGAGAGGGTCGGGGGTTCGAATCCCTCATCGCCCACCAAATAAAAAACTCACTATCGCGGTGAGTTTTTTATTTTGCTACATTATTCAATTAAGGTGTCGTGTACACCATACGGTCGCCAACTGCCCAAAACCGAACATCGCTATAACGGTCGGCACTCGATACAAGCATAAAATCTTTCGGTAAGGCGTGCACACTTTTGGTATGAACGTACTGCATGGTAGCTTGGTATAGACCAATTGCCGGTGCATCGGATAACCACTGGTTGGCAAACGTAATGTACTTCGCATTACGTAAATCTGGTTCAAATCGTGAACGGGCACTTGCTAAAGCGTCATCGCTAATTGAGCTTTTATAATTAGAAAAGTTAAGCCCTGAAGCTGCCTGTGAACTGTGCCAATAAGCGTACACATCTGGGTCGCCACCAATAGTAAGTTGATACAATAGCACATCGTACTGCCGAGGCTGAAGAATGTCCTGAACAACGTTTTGAGAAGGGTCGCTTGGGTCAACAATAGTAGTAGAAATCGTTACGCCGAGTGTTCGCCACTGTTTCGATAAAATACCCAATGCCGTTTCGAAGTCGTTATTTTTTGTCGTTACAACACTTAGCGATAGAGGTTGGCCTGCTTTCATACGAACATCACCCTGCATTAACCAACCGGCTTCATCTAATAACCGGTTAGCCTTGACGGTGTCATACGCTGGCTTGGCTGGACTGTTCCCGAATATCTGGTTACTGATAAACGGCAGGTAAAGTTCTGGTAGGTCTGGCGAAAGCTCATTACGGACTTCTTGGGTATTCGTGCCAGATTGCAGCGCTTGGCGAACTTTCTTGTCCTGAAGCACCGGGCTTATGGTATTCATCAATGCGTATACGCCACTATTTATTGGTCGGTGCTCGACGTTATAGCGTTCAGTGCTGACTGCGTTTGAATCGGTTATCGTCAAATCAGTTGCAGCATTTACTTCCGAAGTCGCTAACGCCCGCTTAACGGAATCGATATCTTTATATACGTGCAATTGAACCCGGTCTAATTTTGGAGTACCTTTAAAGTACGATTCGCTTTTAGCCAGGTGTACGATTTTTCGACCATTCGCAGCGTCAACTTCCTGCAACAGTCGTAGTGTAAATGCACCGCTGCCTACTGGTTTTGAGCTAAATGAATCTTCTCGGAGTGCTGCTGGCTCGACATCCCTTAAAATATGCTCTGGCAAAATAGGTAAGAAACGTAAGGCATGAGGGAAGGCAGCGTAGACAGCCGGTAACTCAAAAGCTACCGTGCGACTGTCAATTTCTTTAACAATCACATTATCCCAACCAGTTATCGTAGAGCGTGATGCGGGGTTTTTCAAAGTATTTACAGTAAATACCACATCACGTGCACGCACATACAACCCATCGTCCCAACGGGCATCTGGACGAATTGTAAGGGTATAGGTTTTACCATCCGGGCTTACCGTCATATTGTCGGCTAAGTCGTAGTTAATTTTTCCGCTTTTATCGTAGGTAACTAAACGAGAAAAAAGCAACTCCCCGGCTGTCTCTTCAGCACTTGATTGTGCAAAAATCGGGTTAAGCGTATTAACTGGCCCTAAAACAGCTTCAGCATACGTACCGCTTGTCGCATGGGCGGTAGTGCGATAATCATCTTGATACCACATGTATTGCAGCCCAGTTGCACCAATAATAACCCCAATTGCAAGCACCCATAATGCAATTCGCCGGCGAACTTCACGAAAATTATCCAGACGTTTAAAAACAAACCGACGGGCATGCTTTATGGTAGCACCTTCAACCCGCTTCATGCGACGCGAAAGTTCTTTTGAGCTGAAACTCATTTTGGGAATGCGACGCCACTTACTTGGTTCATTTTTTGCCACGCGTATAACCTTTTTATTAGCTAGGAATAAGTAAACCGGTCAGAATAGATAGGATAAATATAACTGCGAAAATAACAGTAACCTCGAAAAGGTTTTTATCGATACCGCGACGGGTTGTGTATAGCTCGCCAGATGCACCAAAACCAGCACCGAGGGTCGCGCCGCGTTGCTGTAATAGAATTGAAACCACCATTAAGACGGCCGAAGCAATCATAACGATTTGAAGAATTGTGTCGATACTCATTTACTTACTCCTACTAGTTTCACTGCGTATTTCTACTGCAGCACTTACTATATAGTTTAGCAGACTTAAGATAATTCCGGTAACAATTGAATTACCAAACGACATAGCAACACCAGGGGCCAAGGCAAGCGATACATACACAATTACACCGTTAACAACAATGGTGAATAGCCCTAGTGTCAACAAAATAGCCGGCAGTGAGACAATAACAAGTAATGGTTTAAACAAGCTGTTTATAACCGAGAAGATAAGCCCTGCTAGCAAAAAGCCCCAGGTACCAGCGGTTACGTCGATGTTGTCATACCCCGTTCCGAGTAATCGAAAAGCCACCCAAAGACCCAATGTGGTCAGAGCCCAACGCAATAGAAATACAAGAAATTGTGCTTTCATTATTGTATTTATTATATCACAGCGACGTCGGCAGAGCGGCTGAGAGGTTTCGATTGCCAACTTTCGTTACAAGTATGTCATCTTCTATCCGTACCCCAATCCCCTCCTCTGGAATATAGATACCTGGCTCAACCGTCAGCACCATACCTGGCTGAAAAGCTTCAAAACCACCCAATGAATCGTGTACATCAATGCCTAGCCCGTGGCTTATGGCATGCGGAAAATACTTTCGGTAATCATCGGGTGTTTTTAGCAAACCAAGGTTCTGTAATGCACGTTTCATGATGTCGTCAACTTTTGCTATGTAGTCTTCAATACTAGCTTCGGGCTTGATTAAATCAATAATCGCTTTGTGTGCATGTTCAACGGCAGCGTGTACGTCTTTTTCGCGTTTAGAAGGCGTGCCGATTGCATACGTGCGGGTTATATCCGCAGCATAGCCTTTAGCTCGAGCGCCAACGTCAACAAGCACCATCCCGTTAGCTGGCAGCGGGGCATTGTTTGCAATGTAATGCAGTGTACAGGCATTCTTACCGGCCCCTACAATTGGGGCGTAAGCGTGTCCATCAGAACCAGCCGATCGGAATGCATAACTTATGCTTGCTTCAATTTCATACTCATGTTCAAATACCGCTAGCTTTTCATGAATTTTATTAAAGCCAATAACAGAAATATCAATGGCTTGTTGAATAAATTCAATTTCTTCAGAAGATTTAATGGCCTTTAGTTTCGATAGCTCTTTGCGACAATCCACTACCTTTGAAAAGCACCGCTGCAACTGTGAATGTAACTTTTGCAAGGCTGGGTTTAACACGAAATCATAGTCATTTGACTGTGGGTGTCGAAGTATTGTGCGCACCATTGAATGCTGCATAGCAACTTTATTCAGTAAAATGTTTAAATCATCTTCGTCAATAACTTCGTCAACACCACTGATGCGCGTAGCCTCGCCTGCACTCAATCCGCCGTCAAAAATACGATGAATATCACTTTTTACTGGTGATACCAGCAAACTTTTTTTATCTAACAACACCAGTTTCCACTCGGGTTCTGTTAATCCGGTCAGCCAGAAAAAACTTGATTCTTGCATAAACGGCCCAGCACTATCGTTTGTTTGTTGCATAGCGCTGAACGCTGTAAATACAGCCGGTTCACCATTTAAAGTTTCATGCAGTTTTTGTCGTCGTTGTTTATATATTTTAGCTAATACCATATCAGCTAGTATACCGCAGTAAGGGCGAGGATATGAATGTTATAAGGTTGGGCCAGTTGATGTCGAGAGGTTTGCTGTACCCGACCATGACCAGCCAGCGCCAGTATTGTAGCCATCTCCATAGGCACCAGCGTAGTTACCGGCAACCCACATTACTTTATAAGTGTCGAAGTAATCTCCAATGGCACCAACGCCTGATATCCATAGAATCTTGAAGTAAAGTGGCTGAGCCGTAATACCACTTGGAACCGTAATAGTCCGCGTAATAGTTTGTGGCACATTAGCCACCAGGTTGATAGTAGAATCTGAACCGGTCAAGCTAGTCGTTGAGGCCGTATTGCCATATCCGACAACAAAAACCACCGAAGCTGTTACAGGTGAGACAATCGTAAACATAATAGTGTGCTGATCTCCGGTTGAACCAGTCACCACACCCCCACTCGTACGTTCACCGTACAAGGCGGCAGCAGAAGTCGTTACTCTGGTTGAACGAACCGAATCATACCCCGCAGTTGTCGTAAACCCAACTGTTAAATTAGCTGTCGCGCTCGGTTTCCAGTAGGTACTACTTGTTGGGTTGGGGTTATGCATTAAATTAGCAACAACTGGCACCGGAAGAGTACAACCGCCACTTTGGGGTTCTGCTTTTTGCGATATGTCGTATTTATAAATAATTGAAGTATCTTGTATCGTCGTTGCTTCAATGCAATAAGTTTTAGTATCACCGTTTTTATAGGTTAAGGTAACATCGCCTGAAGGCTGGAAGGTAGTTGGAATCGCAAGCGGGTACCCACTTCCGAAATTTCGGGCACTCTCCATCGCACCGGCTACTCCGTTAAGTTCACTCGTTAATTGGCTGACTGCGACATTTTTTCTCCATGCACCGTAGCCCATAACTGTAATGCCGGCAAGAATACCAATAACGGCAATTACCAACAACAACTCTACCAGAGTAAACCCCCGGTTTCGCTTAGTTGTTATTTTGGTACCTGATATGAAGTTATTCTTTCCCACTCGAAATTTCCTTATATTGTCATTCTAGCATAATCAAGATGATGTGTTCTTAAGAAAACGAATAAGTGTCTGGGCTTTCTTTTCACCTACTACGGCGCTTAGCTCAGCTTCGGTGGCGGCTTCAACGGCGCGTAAACTACCAAGCTTTTTAATAAGTGTCCGGCGGGTTGTTGGGCCAATGCCCGGAATCTCTTCAAGGATACTCGCCGTTTGCTTCTGGCGTTTGAGAACAGTGTGGTAACTAACGGCAAACCGGTGCGATTCATCACGAATGCGCTGAAATAATTTTGTTAAATCGCTGTATTTGCTAAAGGTACTGCCTTGTAAGTTTTTAGAGTGCGAAGAAGCATTCCGTTGGTCGGGGTGCAGATTTACGATATAAAAATCGTTAGATCGTTCAACAAAAATACCTGCATCGGGCGTTTTTCGCATCGACTCGATATAGGTCGTATTTATATTCGAACGTGTGGCATGAATAATAATCTCCTCTTCGCGCTTAGCAATACTAATTACCGGAATTTTCAACGAGTGAGCCTCAATGGCTTTAATAGACGATTCCAGTTGGCCCTTTCCGCCATCAATTAATAGCAATTGTGGAGTACCCCAGGCTTTGATATTTTTTGGCGATAAGCGTCGAAAAATTGTCTCGTACATATTTGCATAATCATCGTTTTGCTCAAGTTTCGTTTTATACTTCCGGTAATCGCTGCGGCTACTAACACCATTCAAAAACACTACCTGACTAGCAACCACATTCGTACCGCTCATATGCGAAATATCGAAACCTTCAATACGTACCGGCACTTTTTCCATCAGCATTAAATCGCGTAGTAAAATAAGCGCCTTGTCTTTACTGATATCCAAAAATTCTTTATCGCCAAACATAATACGTTGCTGCAAAGCCCTAAGGTCGTTTAACTTATTGCGGTACCTGGCGGCATTTTCAAAATCATGAAGTTTGGCAGCCTGTTGCATTTGTTTTTCAATGTCGCTGATAATTGCTTTGCGGCCACCTTTAAAATAACGAGTAAGTTGTTTTAAAGAATTTTTATATTCCTCACTTGGAACATCGGGTCGTGGGCTGAGGCCAATGTGCGCATCTAGGTCAGGCCGTGCGCCTGCTTTTGGTGGCTTTGTGTAGTACGGGAAAACTTTGCGTAAATAACGCAAGGCTTTTTTGATAGCAAACCCATTATAGTATGGGCCGTAATACTCTGCACCATCATCGGCAGGGTTGCGGGTATAGCAAACGGTCGGCCATTCACTTTTCATGTCTATACGAATAAACATTTGCGACTTATCGTCTCGTAGCAAAATATTATAGCGTGGCATATAACGCTTTACCATTTCGGATTCGAGAAATAGCGCATCAATTTCACTTTCGGTCTCAACCCAATCAGTGTCATGTATTTCTTCAACTAAAGCCCGTGTTTTTATGTCCATGTCGCGCTTGCTCTGAAAATACTGCCTCACACGGTTCTTTAGAACCGCCGCTTTACCTACATAAATTATTTCACCATTTTCAGATTTATGAAAATAAACCCCGGCCGAGCGTGGAAGAGTTTTAAGTTTGGCTTCGAGGACTTCGTTCATATATTTAGTATACCGTTATTATGTGATGATTTTAAAAGTTGTCTAAAGGCTTGCGTTATTCGATATTTAGTGTATAAATTATATTAATTGGTTTTTCAACAATCTGAGAGGACAGATCAATTGTACATTTCAAGAACAGGGAACATGGTGACGCACTAATGCCCAAGCAAATGATCGACAGCACCACCCAAGAAGACATAATTGAACTACTTGATTTCGAGTCGTTACTGCCGTGCGAAGGTGTCCACCACAACCGAGGTTTGAGCGGACACGATCCAGCAGAATCAGGTGGATTCATGGTTATCTCTCCATGCTGTGGACCAAAGGTAATTCAATGCTTCTCGCGTGTTAATGCGATGCGAATTTCTGGCGTGCTGTTCTGTAGCGTTTGCAAAACCGAACGCCTCACCAGCGATTACCAATTCATTCCCTTGAAAGAATGATCCTCAGTAGATAATTCGCCGTCATAGTAGGAGACAGCAGCTTTATTGCTCGCCTCCTACTATGACAATACTCACACCCTCGTTCAGGTGTTTTTTTATTTCTAAACGGTCGCGCCAATCTTTACGTTGCGTCGGCATTCATCAGTGTGGAACAATAAATCGGGGTTTTGCTTACAATTTTCGCAAATAAGCACCAGCTCATTACAGTTATTCCAGGCACAGTTTTCGAAGTTACTGGTGTTAGCTTGGCAGTGAGAACATTCACCAATTGTTTTAGTATGGTCGCTAAAGTCAACGGTCATGCGGTCATCGAATACTCGCAAGCTACCCTCCCAAAGGCCATCATCACCAAACATTTCACCGTACTTCACAATTCCACCATCTATTTGATACACATCGTTAAAGCCGCGTTTTTTCATCATGGCCGATATAACTTCACAGCGAATGCCGCCCGTACAATAGGTTACTATCTTTTTATCTTTAAGATCGTTATATTTATCGCTTTCAAGTTCAGCAATAAAATCACGCGAGGTATTGGTATTAGGAACAACCGCATTTTTGAATTTACCAATTTTTGCTTCGTTTTCGTTGCGGCCATCGAAGAAAATAACATCATCGCCAAACAATTCAATAAGTTCATGGATTTGTTTTGGCTTTAAGTGTACTCCCCCGCCAACAACACCCTTTTCATCAACCTGAAACTCGTCCTCACTGTTTTGGAAGCCAACTAATTCTCGGCGAGTTTTTACGCTCATGCGTGGAAAATCTTCGCGGGTTCCATCACTCCATTTAAATACAACGTCTTTAAAAGCCGGATAGGTTTTTGTAGCCTTGATGTATGCTTTTAAGTCATCCATCTCACCGCCAACCGTACCGTTAAGCCCTTGTTTACTAATTAGTATTCGGCCACGTAAGCGTAGACTTTCGGTAAGCGTTTTTTGCCATAGCTTAACAGCCTCAGGGTCGCTGATAGGTGAAAATTTATAATAAAGCAGAATTTTTTGCATCAACAAACAGTATACCATTTTTAATAAAATAGTTTACAATTTTTACAATCTTCGCTAAACTACAGTAACTATGACCTGCGGGTCCTCTACGTGCATACGTTTGGACGGCCAAACCAATAGCATCTACTTTTTAAACAAATTATTATCACTCAAAAGGAGGTATTTCTCGTGTCAACAAACACTACAACCGTTCGACTGTATTGGCAACAAATCAAAAAATATAAAGTTAGCTTCTTTGCCATGCTATTTGGAATTCCAATTTCAGCACTTTTAATAGACACCGCAATCCCCTACTTTTTATCACAAGCAGTTGGTACGCTCGCCTCGGGCGATTCGTCATCTCTTTGGCACTTCATCACATTGGCTAGTTGTGCTGCAGTTGTGGGGGTGGTATTTAATTTTGTCGGGTTTCAAAGTGCAATTTATCACGAAGGTCATGTACGCCATGACCTCACTATCAGTACCGCCGAGCAGTTGCTGCAAAAAGATCAGAATTTCTACTCAAATCAAAAGATTGGTGCACTAACTGGGTATTTCATATCCTTTGTAGCCTCACACGTCGATTTACAAGATTTAGTTATTATACGGACAATTTCGTTCATATTAAGCGTCGGAAGCGGTGTCGCAATTATATTCTTCCACGCGCCGCTGCTTGGTGGTATTATTTTGGCACTTATTATTGGCTTGTTGATTCAAATTCGGGTTTCAATGAAAATACGAATGCCCTACAGGCTTGAGCGCAAAAGGCTCGTAGGCGAAGTGAACGGTGCTGCGGCCGACGCTATCACAAACTCGTTGACCGTTAAGACCTTTGCAAACGAAAAAGCCGAGCAAACCACATTATCAAAACTGACCGAAAAATATCGAAACGTTTACCAAAAAGACTTCCGCATAATGTCATTCGAAGGTTCGCTTAGAATTTTAATAATGTCGGCAGTACAAATTATTGCAATAATAGTTATTGCAATACTTCTTACGAACGGTGAAATTGAACTTGGTATCGCTATCTTTGCGATTGCCTACCTTCAGCGTATCGCAAGCCAGCTATTCGGGCTTGGCGATATTATAAATGGCTACGATCGTATCTTCTTGGCAGCCGCACCAATGACTGAAATTTTATTACAAAATAATGACATTAACGACGTACCGAATGCCCAAGAACTATTAGTAACAAGCGGTGCAATTGATTTTAACAATGTCGACTATGCATATAGTGATAGCACCGACATTAATGTCCTCGAGTCGCTTTCTCTGCATATCCCTAAGGGTCAAAAAGTTGGCTTAGTAGGGACATCTGGTGCCGGAAAAACCACTCTCACAAAACTGCTGTTAAGGTTTGATGATAGCACCGCCGGAACTATCACTATTGATGGCCAACCTATTCGAGACATAACCCAGCAAAGCTTACGTAAAAACATAGCCTATGTTCCACAAGAACCAACCCTATTTCACCGCAGCCTTCGCGAAAATATTGCCTACGGTCGTTTAAATGCTAGCGACAATGAAATCCGAGAAGCCGCCAGCAAGGCACATGCACTGAGCTTTATTGAAAAACTTCCCGAAGGTCTGGATACAATTGTTGGCGAACGCGGCATCAAGTTATCTGGCGGCCAACGTCAGCGCATCGCGATAGCCCGGGCAATACTAAAAGATGCACCAATTCTTATACTTGACGAAGCAACTTCAGCTCTCGACTCCGAATCGGAAAAACTTATTCAACAAGCACTCGAAAAGCTAATGCAAGGCCGCACCAGCATTGTTATCGCCCACCGGCTTTCAACTATTGCGAAACTAGACCGAGTTATCGTTATGGACAAAGGTAAGATTGTCGAAGACGGCACCCACCTACAGCTCATAAAACAGGGCGGTATTTATGCAATGCTTTGGGCACACCAATCTGGCGGGTTTATTGAAGAATAACCTCATCTTATAAAAAACCCTGCTAGCATTTGCCAGCAGGGTTTTTATTTTGATAATCAGTTGTTTATTATTTGTTAGCGTCAACGTTAGATTGCTTTGGCTCAGCTTGGTTTTTTCCACCAGGCATCTTTTCTTCAGCTTGTGTATCTTGGGGAGTATCAGCACCATTGTCGGCTTCAACTTCACTGTCGATAGTAGCATCGCCGGCAGCAGCTTCGTTGGCAGCTTCAAGTGCAGCTGGTTCGTAGACGTTTGCAACGACTAGGTCGAGGTCTTGGTCGACATCGGCAAACTCAACACCTTCAGGAAGAGTAATGTCAGCAACGGTAATTTTGTCTTCGTCAGTTGCAAGCCCGACAATTGAGATTTCAAGTGATTCTGGTAGTGCCGCAGGCTTAGCCTTAACTTCGAGGTGTTCGATAGCTTGCAACACAATGAGCCCAGCTTTTTCAGCAACGCTTTCACCAACGCCAACAAGTACAATTGGTACTTGAGTGGTAATGACATCACTTTGCTTAATTGCGTGGAACGCAACGTGCAGAAGACCGTGGTTTACAGCATCGACTTCAACGTCTTTTATGATTGCAAGTTTTTTCTTACCGTCGATAGTAATGTGAACTGGTGTGTGCTTTCCAGCTTCGCGAACAACTTTCATTGTTTCCACCAGTGAAGATTGTGTTGATACTGGCTCATTTTGGCCACCATAGACAACACTTGGAACAATACCATCTTGGCGAAGTTTTGAAACCTTCTTACCAGTAGCAGTACGTGTATCTAATTTTAATGTAATTTCGTGCATGTGTCTCCCCTTTAAACTGTTGTAATAGACTGTCATCAATTATAGCATAATTATAGAAGTTTGACGAATAGAGTTAAAGGGGTATGCGTGCTATAATTTACACAATGATACCAGGCGTTGATTTGATCGAATTTATTAAGTGGGCCAGCATACTCGGCGTGGCGCTTATTGTGTTTGCCGAATCGGGCTTACTTATTGGTTTTTTCTTGCCAGGTGATAGTTTATTATTCGCTACTGGCTTTCTTATTAGTGCGGGTTTTCTTAATGTAAACATCCACTTAGCGGTGTTAATTGTCTTTATCGCTGCCGTTGTCGGCGATAGCGTTGGGTATACTTTTGGCCGAAAACTTGGCCCGCGGCTATTCCGTAAAAAAGATGCTCGTTTCTTCAAACAAGACTATATTAAACAGGCTCAAACCTTTTACGAGAAGCACGGCGGCAAAACCATTATTATTGCTCGCTTTATACCTATTGTTCGTACCTTTGCACCGGTTGTAGCTGGCGCAAGTGAAATGAATTATCGGCGTTTCTTAGCTTTTAACGTTATCGGCGCGCTGCTATGGGCCGCCGGTGTTACCTATGCAGGTTATTTGCTAGGTGGCGTATTTGAACATTTTGGAATTGAAATCGACACCGTCTTACTACCAATTATTGCTGTTATCATTCTTGTATCAATACTTCCGCCGGCAATCCATATTTTGAAAGTCAAAAAAAATCGTGATGCACTTTGGGACGGTACAAAACGACAATTCAAAACAATCTTTGGCCGTAAATAAATACTGCTCACAGCTTGCTAAATAGCGCTTATGCGACCATACTTATAGACAATATGGGGCATCATGCAAATAAACACCTCGGTTCAACCTTACATGATAATGGCGTCGACTTTGCGGTGTGGGCCCCGTTCGCGAAATCCGTCAACCTTTTGCTTACTGTTGAATTTGATTATAAGCAGATAGCCATGTCCGCTGATGGCAAGGGCTATTGGAGTGTTGATAATGTTGATGCCCAAGCCGGTCAATCGTATTTATACGAAATTACGACACTGACAAACGAAAAATTAAAACGTAACGACCCCTATGCCCGCCAACTTACCGATTCAGATAACGGTGCCTCAATTATCGTAGCTCGAGATTACGAATGGGAAGGTGCCGATAGCTTTAGTACAATTGGCCATAATAAAGCAATTATTTACGAACTGCACATTGGTACGTTTAACCGCCCCGATGCCTCGACCGCTGGTACTTTTTACACAGCAATCGAAAAACTCGATTACTTAGTTGAGCTAGGCATTAACTACATAGAATTGATGCCAGTAACCAGCATGGCCCAAAGCCATGGGTGGGGCTATGCACCAAACTACATTTTTTCAGTCGAACACGCCTATGGTGGCCGGCGCGGCTTACTTGATTTCGTAAAAGCTTGCCACGAAAAAGGTATTGGCGTTATTTTAGATGTCGTGTACAACCACTTCTTTAATGAAACCGACTTATGGCAATACGATGGCTGGAGCGAAAACAATCGAGGCGGTATTTATTTCTATAACGACGAGCGCGGTGTTACACCTTGGGGTGGCCGCCCCGACTATGGTCGGCCTGAAGTACGCCAATTTATTCTTGATAATGTGGCCATGTGGCTGACTGAATTTAAAATTGACGGTTTGCGGGTTGACTCAACAATTTACATGCGCAATTCCGATGGTAATAACGACAAGCCCGAACTTGATATTCCTGAAGCCTGGAGTTTACTTGGTGAAATAAATACCCTAGCCCATAAAATTAACCCAAACGCTTTAATGATAGCCGAAGATAATTCAAGCAATTCGGGTATTGTTCAGCCAATTTCTAAAAATGGCATGGGCTTTAATGCCCAATGGGAGATTGGTTTTCCTCATGTTATTCGTGATAGCTTGGCTATTACAAAAAACCCCAACCAGCTCAGGCTGGATGGTTTCGTGTATGAACTTGAACATAGCTACAATGGCGACGCTTTCGATAAAGTTATTTTTAGTGATTCTCACGATACGGCCGCCAATGGCTCGGTACGTTTAAACGAAGCGGTTACCCCCGGGAATGCTGGCAGTGTTTTTGCCCGACAGCGAACGCTTTTGGCTAGTGCTGCTGCCCTCACCGCCCCTGGTATCCCAATGCTGCTTCAAGGCCAAGAGTTTATGCAAGAGGGTGCTTTCAACGATTGGCAAATGTTGGATTGGGATAAAACGACTCAATTTGCGGGCATTGTTGAAGCACACCATCACCTCATTAACCTCCGTTTAAATAAATTCAATAATACCCGCGGTTTAACTGGCCAATTTACACATTTATTACACCGCGACGATACCAATAACGTTATCGCCTTCCATCGCTGGGATAAAGGTGGCCCACTTGACGACACGATAGTCATTATTAACTTCGATAAAAATCGTTTAAAGAAATACGAACTTACCTTACCACTAGCCGGTGAATGGCGAGTCCGTTTTAATAGTAGCTGGAAGGGTTACAGTAGAGATTTTCATGATACCCCAACTGAAACAATTCATGCCGACAATTTCAAGAAAGCTATTATTGAGATGTCGGAATTGAGTGTTTTAATTTTATCTAAAGAAGCTCTTTAAGATACTTGCCGGTAAACGAATGTGCGGCTTTAGTAATAGCTTCTGGCGTACCACTAGCAACAACCATACCGCCGCCCTGTCCACCTTCTGGGCCCATATCAATAACATGGTCGGCACTTTTTACGACATCAAGGTTGTGTTCAATAATAACCATACTGTTTCCACCTTCAACCAGTTTATGTAAAATACCCAAAAGTCGTTTCACATCGGCACTGTGCAAACCAGTTGTTGGTTCATCAAGAATATACAGTGTTTTTCCAGTCGATCGGCGAGATAATTCTGAGGCTAACTTAATACGTTGTGCTTCGCCGCCACTAAATGTTGTCGCCGGCTGGCCTAAACGAATATACCCCAGCCCAACATCAACTAACGTGTTAAGCTTACGAGCAATTGAAGGAATATTTTCAAAAAACTTGGAGCCCTCCTCTACCGTCATATCTAATATGTCGCTAATAGTTGCATCCTTAAATTTGATTTCTAGCGCTTCACGGTTATAGCGTTTTCCATTACAGACATCACACGTAACGTACACGTCAGGCAAGAAGTGCATCTCAATTTTAATAACACCATCACCCTGACAATTTTCGCAGCGGCCGCCCTTAACATTAAAACTAAAACGACCAGCTTTATACCCCCGAATATTTGCTTCAGGAGTACCGGCAAATAGTTCACGAATTGGCGTAAACACACCAGTATACGTTGCTGGGTTTGAACGCGGAGTACGACCAATTGCAGACTGGTCGATGACGATCACTTTATCAAGTTGTTCAATGCCTTCAATGTTATCGTGGGCGCCAGGAATTGAATGTGCGCGGTGCAAACGAGCCGAAAGTTCTTTAGCAAGAATGTCGTTAATAAGTGTCGATTTTCCGCTCCCGCTAACACCGCTGACGACGGTCATTAGACCAAGCGGCAAGGTAACGTCAATATTTTTTAAATTGTTCTCACGGGCACCACGAATAACTAACGCTCGGCCTTTTACAATTTTTCGACGTTTTTTTGGTATTTCAATTTTTTCGGTACCTGCTAGGTAACGACCCGTAATACTGTTGGGGTTTGCGGCAACTTCAGCCGGCGTACCGGCAGCCACAACTTCACCACCAGCTACGCCAGCACCAGGCCCTATGTCCAATAGGTAGTCGGCTTGGCGAATAGTATCTTCGTCGTGCTCAACAACCAGAACCGTATTGCCCAAGTCGCGAAGGTTTTTAAGAGTCGCAATTAAACGGTCATTATCGCGTTGGTGCAAGCCAATAGATGGTTCGTCGAGAACGTACAAAACGCCTTCTAACCCAGAGCCAATTTGTGTCGCTAAACGAATGCGCTGTGCTTCGCCACCAGAAAGAGTATTGGCTGCTCGAGAAAGCTCGAGGTAGCTTAAACCGACATCGTTCATAAAACCTAAACGAGAATGTATTTCCTTAAGAATTTGGGTGGCTATAAAAGCTTCCTGCTCATCCAATTTAAGCGTATTCGCAAACAGGTCGAGGGCATCTTCAACACCAAGCGTACAAATATCCATAATGTTTAAGCCATGAATTGTAACCGCCAAAACAACCGGCTTTAAACGGGCACCATGACAAGCCGTACATTCACGGTTGCGCATAAAGCGTTCGATGTCTTTACGCATAAAGTCGCTATCGGTTTCTTTATAGCGGCGTTCTAGGTTGGGGATTACACCTTCGTACGTTGATTCGTACGACCGTCCATCACCAAGTGAAATACTATATTTTTCGTCGCCAGTTCCATAAAGAACTTTTTGAAGCGCTTCGGCAGACATTTCCTTAACAGGAATTTTTAAATTAAAGTCGTGCGCATCGGCCACTGCCTGCAATCGCTTCATGTACCAGGCGTCACTATTTACCCGGTTATATGGTCGAATTGCACCTTCGGTAACCGTTAAGCTAGGGTTAAACACTAACTCTGGGTCAACCTCTAAACGACTACCTAAGCCAGTACATACTGGGCAGGCACCCTGAGGCGCGTTAAAGCTAAACAGCCGTGGCTCAAGCTCGGGAATTTCTTCATTAGGGTGGTCCACACAGGCGTATCGCTGGCTGTAAATATGTGTTTCCTCAGCATCAACATCTAAAATTTCGACAATGCCACCGGCAACATCCAAGGCTTGCTCAACAGATTGCGTTACGCGACCACGAACATCCTCAGACATAGCAATACGGTCGACAACAATTTCAATGTTGTGTTTGTATTTTTTATCAAGCTCAGGGTATTCGTCAAGTGAATACACGACGCCATCTACCCGTGCGCGGGCAAAACCAAGCCGACGATACTGCTCGGGAACGTGGGCAAATTCACCTTTTTTATCTTTGGCAATTGGCGCCAAAATCATTAAACGAGCACCCACTTCGCGCTTCATAATTTCATCAATAATATCTTGTGGTGTTCGGCGACTAACCGCCTTGCCGCAAATAGGACAGTGCGGAATGCCAATGCGAGCATAAAGTAAACGTAAATAATCGTAAATTTCCGTTACGGTTGCCACAGTTGAACGTGGGTTCCGACTGGTAGATTTTTGGTCAATACTAATTGCTGGGCTTAAGCCAGTAATTTGGTCGACGTCGGGTTTTTCCATAAGCCCCAAAAATTGCCGAGCGTAACTTGAAAGGCTTTCAACGTAACGGCGTTGGCCTTCGGCATAAATGGTATCAAAAGCTAAGCTCGATTTTCCTGAGCCACTTAAACCCGTAATAACTACGAGTTTGTTGCGCGGAATCTCAACACTAATATTCTTTAGGTTGTGCTCGCGGGCACCTGTAACACGAATAACCTCTGACATAACCGTCTAATTATACTCTTTTTTCGCCCTTTTTTCTAGTATGCGTGCATTACGCACATGCTTGCAGTAGTCCTAACGGAGATGTTATATTCTTAAGAACTTACTAGCTCAAAAACGAAGACAATAACGAACAAACCTATGAAAAAAACAATTGCAATTACCCTTACCATTTTCTCACTGCTGCTTATTTTAGACAGCTTTAATTTCGGACATGTCTTGATGATGTTTTATTTAGCTGGTATTATCCCAGGCACAAATATTGCAATCGGCGCCACTCAAATGCTTGAATTTTTTGCACTCATTACAGGCTTCACGGTTGCCCGAGTTATGACTTACCTTCTTCGTTCATTTATGCCAAACCTGACAGCTATCTCTCGCGCTCAAGCTTAGTACGCAAAACGTATACAGTTAGTTTTCGTCGATCGGTACGATGCTCTCAGCCCACAGCTGTAATTCTTGTAAAATAAACTGCTTAGACTCGTCGGTCGTTGTAGCTGCTACTTGGTTGAGGCGGGCAACAAAACTTGGTAATGTGGCTTTTATATGGGCACTACGCCACTCTTCCCAGGCCTCGGCTTCATCCTCGGCCAAACTTTTTGGATAATTGCGTGCTTTGTAATGAAGTAGCAAACCGCCTAATCGCTCATCCACAAAATCAGGATGCAAATCAGCAAGCTGTTGCTCGTTGCTATTTCGAACTTTCTCGATACGCAAAGTGTCGGTATCCGAGACAAAACCGTCATATAATTGCGCCTCGGGGTCGGTAGCTTTTTTATAGTCTGGCTTGTTTTCAAATAGCGTTCGGATATTTTCAGCAAAAGTGGGTGATGATAAAAGAATTGCCCGGTGATTTTTGACCGTAGCTTCATCAAGCCCAATAC
>Ga0326733_1000067_pt1 | contig 38082 bp, 35 predicted proteins | sample 14_GP2_308_FD_207946 | JGI IMG/M metagenome (GOLD analysis project Ga0326733, IMG submission 207946) | Glacier ice microbial communities from Ngari, Tibet, China - 14_GP2_30.8 | ecosystem: Environmental > Aquatic > Freshwater > Ice > Glacier | place: China: Ngari, Tibet | collected 2018-07-17
GTACTGTAACTGGTCCCACTGGACAGACTGGATCGACTGGCGCAGCAAGTACTGTAACTGGTCCCACTGGACAGACTGGATCGACTGGCGCAGCAAGTACTGTTACTGGTCCGACTGGGCAGACTGGATCGATTGGTGCAGCAAGCACTGTTACTGGTCCGACTGGACAGACTGGATTGACTGGCGCAGCAAGTACTGTCACCGGTCCCACTGGACAGACTGGATCGACTGGTGCAGCAAGTACTGTAACTGGTCCCACTGGACAGATTGGATCGACTGGCGCAGCGAGTACTGTAACTGGTCCCACTGGACAGACTGGGTCGACTGGCGCAGCAAGCACTGTTACTGGCCCTACTGGACAGACTGGGTCGACTGGCGCTGCAAGCACTGTTACTGGTCCCACTGGACAGACTGGGTCGACTGGCGCTGCAAGCACTGTTACTGGTCCCACTGGACAGACTGGGTCGACTGGCGCAGCAAGCACTGTTACTGGTCCCACTGGACAGACTGGGTCGACTGGCGCTGCAAGCACTGTAACTGGTCCCACTGGACAGACTGGATTGACTGGCGCAGCAAGCACTGTTACTGGCCCTACTGGACAGACTGGGTCGACTGGAGCAGCAAGTACAGTCACTGGCCCTACTGGACAAACTGGATCCACTGGAGCAGCAAGCACTGTAACTGGTCCCACTGGACAGACTGGGTCGACTGGCGCAGCAAGTACAGTCACCGGTCCCACTGGACAGACTGGATCGACTGGTGCAGCAAGTACAGTCACCGGTCCCACTGGGCAGACTGGATTGACTGGCGCAGCAAGCACTGTTACTGGCCCTACTGGACAGATTGGATCGACTGGTGCAGCAAGTACTGTAACTGGTCCCACTGGATCGACTGGTGCAGCAAGTACTGTAACTGGTCCCACTGGACAGATTGGATTGACTGGCGCAGCAAGTACTGTAACTGGTCCCACTGGACAGACTGGGTCGACTGGCGCAGCAAGCACTGTTACTGGCCCTACTGGACAGACTGGGTCGACTGGCGCAGCAAGTACAGTCACCGGTCCCACTGGACAGACTGGATCGACTGGTGCAGCAAGTACTGTAACTGGTCCCACTGGATCGACTGGTGCAGCAAGTACTGTAACTGGTCCCACTGGACAGATTGGATCGACTGGTGCAGCAAGTACTGTAACTGGTCCCACTGGATCGACTGGTGCAGCAAGTACTGTAACTGGTCCCACTGGACAGATTGGATCCACTGGTGCAGCAAGTACGGTCACTGGCCCTACTGGACAGACTGGGTCGACTGGAGCAGAAAGCACTGTTACTGGCCCTACTGGACAGACTGGGTCGACTGGAGCAGCAAGTACAGTTACGGGCCCTACTGGACAGACTGGGTCGACTGGAGCAGCAAGTACAGTCACTGGCCCTACTGGACAAATTGGATCCACTGGTGCAGCAAGTACAGTCACTGGCCCTACTGGACAGACTGGGTCGACTGGAGCAGCAAGTACAGTCACTGGTCCTACTGGACAAACTGGATCCACTGGTGCAGCAAGCACTGTAACTGGTCCCACTGGGCAGACTGGATCGACTGGTGCAGCAAGTACAGTCACTGGTCCTACTGGACAAACTGGATCAACTGGAGCAGCAAGTACAGTTACTGGCCCTACTGGACAAACTGGGTCGACTGGTGCAGCAAGTACAATCGCTGGTCCAACTGGCGCTACTGGTGCGACTGGAGCGACTGGAGCGACTGGACCAAATGGAATTGGTCAAGTCATCAACTTCAGAGATCAGAGACCGTCTGGTACGGCTGGGCAGACATCGGCGATCAGTACATGGAACGTTCGCCATTTGACTGCATTTGACCAACCAGCCTTACCAACTTGGATCACGAGTTTTACTCCATCGCTTAACACTGGTCTTGCTCCCCCGACTGCAGGCACAGCAATATTCAGTCTGGCGCCTGGCTCATATGAGGTACAAGCCATAGGCATGGCTGCCAACGGAGTAGAGGGAAATATGTTGAGATTAAATATTGGAACTGCTGTTTCTGGTGGTGCTGGTCCTTCTCAGATTATATATGGTACATCTGGCCTCATTGGACCAAACAATACAACAACCAATAGTGTCATATCAACTTTTGTACTTATCACAACTACATCCACAGTACAATTGCAGCATTGGACTACCAAATCAGGTCCGTTAGGATTGGCATCTGGCAATAATATCGGACTTGAAATTTATTCCATTGTGAGTGTATTTAAATTGGCCTAATAGTACATACATACACTTATTTGATTAAAAGAAACATCCAGACTTGTTGTCGCTAACTACAGTCATTGCATTGCGAGCGGCGTTGCGCTTGCCTGGTCCTGTGGCTTTTTCAGATCTCTTTTGCGTAGGCTCTTGTTTTTCATCATCATCATCTTCACTTTCGTCGTCTTCATCACTGTCTTGCTTCACATCCACAGTTTCATATGTGAATGTGTATCCCAACTTGCTGAAATATCTCCAATTCTTGTTGGCCAATCCTTGTAAGATTCCAAAGGATTCTTTGAGATAAATTAGTTTTGGAATGTTTTCCATATTCTCGATTTCAGTTCGAAGAATACGTCCACTCGATTGTTCTGGATCTCCTTGGAGATAACCAAATATGACTGTGTCAAAGCCAACGGCATCCACGCCTTCTTTCATCATACTTGGAGAAGTTATCAAGATGTCATGCGACAATTTTTCTTCTCTTTCCTTTGTCTTGATTCGACCGGAATACTCAACGACATCCAAGGGTTTTTTCCAATTCTTGGTTCGTCTTTCTAAAGACTGTATCAATATGTCCATATGATCATGATAGTCTGTAAAGACGATAATTCTTCGACCTTCAAGAGAATGTTTGATGATTTGATCAACAATCACATTCGTCCTTTTCCAATCATACATCAAGCGTTTCTTCAAAAGTGTATATGCATAATTCTTGTTCTTAGTCTTGATCTCCTTTTCATTCTTCTTGTTGTTGTAATTGATGCAGTGAACATGAACAGTTTGGGGCGGTCTCTCACATTGAAAAGCAATCTTTCCAACAAGGTAAAAGATCAGATCTGTGGTTCCATCTCTTCGTCGAGGCGTAGCCGACAATCCAATGACATTATGAGCGCAGAATCTACCAGAAATGGTCGAATACTGAGGACTAGATATATGATGTACCTCATCAACGATTACCGTACCAAATTGCGCTCGGAATTCATCACTAAACTTGCGTGACAGCAGCGTCTGTGAACTTGCCATGACGACGTCCATTCCTTCAACCTCGCATCGATCCTCCTGTATCCATCCCACACGCACACCGGGAATATTGTCTTCAAACGTCTTCTTGGCCTGTATCAGCAATGACGATAGATGCGCTACCCAAAGCGTCTTACGACCCAATTTGAGACATGTGTATGCCGTTGTCCTTGATTTCCCACTTCCGCAACACATTGTTAACACACCTGAGTAACACTTTTTGAGTTGTTCTAGAACAGCCTTGTTGGCACTTTGTTGAGGTCGTAATTCAGTTTCTGAAATTTCACCTACAAATACCAAATCAGGATTCATTGGTTCTCCCAAACTTGTCTGATCACTTGCCGGAATGCCATATAAATCGATACCCAACGCTCTTGGAATGCGTAACCACGATCCATCTTCTTGATAACAAATACGTACAGATCCAGAAGCACCGGCAGCCGCGTCGCCGGGTTTGTTTTCTCCGCCGAAACTTTCAATGTTGAAGGTCAACATCTCTTTGACTTTGCGATCACTCAGATGAGACATCCCCAAGTCAAACAGGCTTGTTGGGATGGAATATTTGCCGTCAATCACAGAATACTTGGCAACATGTTGCTTCCAAATCTTGGATTGTTTCAATGGATCACCCGTCAATTCAGTCAATTGCTTTTTCAATGCTGCAAGTTCATCGGGTGTTGGCAAGACATTGGCGATTCGATGCAAAGTCTCGACATGAACAACTTTCTCCTTGGCAACTTTTGGCTCCTTGGGTTTTGTCGTCTTGCGTTTCTTCTTGGGTGCTGCAGTGACGATAGATGTATTAGCACTTTCTTGAATTATATTGTCATCACTTGTAGACTTTGCCTTGCGTTTGTTGGACACTTTGGGTGGTGGTGACGGCGGAGGGTTGTTTAGAAGATGCTGAACCCAATTGAATGTCGCGGATGTTCCTTGGGACAATCCGTCGGTCATTCCGGTAGACATTTCGGAAATCCGTACGTTGTTGTGCGTTGCTTCAAGTGTTGTATTTAGTACACTGAATGAAAAATCTAAAGAAACTTTTTTGATTTCCGTTCTAACATCAAGCACTGTTTTTGACATTTTGTACAACTGAAACAAATACTTGATGTCTGGATCAACAGTATTTCCACCAATCAAAACTGCATGTATCGTTGTTGGTATTATTGCTGCAATGTCTTTACTCAGCAGGGTCACTTCAAAGAATACAGGTTATTCACCTCAATTCATCAAGCACTGTCAACGGTTGGTGAAACAAGCATTACACTTTCACTCGGTAGCCAAACAAGATAAACTTCCACTAGTTGCGTTACTTCATGCAAATCAGGCGCTATCTTACGCTAGGATTGCCAAGAGTTTGACATCCAATCCAAAAGACTTGTCCAAAATCAGCAAGGTCAACATAACTCAACTGATTCGGTTGCTGGAAGAAGATTTAGAAATAAGGCAAAGAAACATCAAAAAGGTTTGTCCAAGTCTTAAAGCGGATAACTATCGACCTGTTTCGGGCGGCATCATGTAACTCTGTTGTTTCCATAGGATAATTATATTTCAACTTCGATAACAAACGACAACTTTGCAGTGCGCGCATCCATTAAGCGTTTGCGGCAAGTCGCTAGAGTATGTAAAGCAGTTGACATTGGAATATACGATATCAATCAACAGGGGATTGCGTTGCGTGAATTAATTCATATCCATGGGTATTTCGGTGCAAGTTTTTTGGCTGCCCAATGCTTTGGCCTAATTCTTTCATGACAGTCTTTTGAGTCGTGAAGTGATGTCACATCAAGAGAATTCCTCTCGCATAATCTTCGTCTGTTTCCAACCAAGGAATGGTATTCCAATTAAAATGATCGAGTGAATCCATTGCAACGTCAGGGATTTTTGCGGTTTGGGGTTTGGACGCCTGTACGTCGGCTTCCTTGCGTGCGAATACCTTGTCAGAATTCATCAATGGAAACAGTCGATGTGCATGATATCGTAACAACTTCAGTGTCATCTTGTCAATACCAAGTGGGATATTGGCTCGACCCATAGTCTTGAAAGCAAAGATCAATTGGGGCTTGGTCAACACATCCAGAAGATCGTATGTAAGTTTCCGATTTTTAGACATTTTCCGATTGATACTTGAAACTTCGGAAATACACAAACAGTCAACTTGTTGATTCAAAATTAGAAATCGAAAGATCAAGTGGTGACAACCAAACTTTTTGTATTTTCGTTTTTGCACAATTGTCGAGCCACGAGTGAAACATTTTGCGAGTCAAAGTGAATTGAAAATATAATCGGAAATGTCCAAGATTCCGATTTCAAAAGTTGATGTTGAAACATATGATCCAATGTATGTTGGTCAACGGAAATTGTACAATATTGGAATCAAAGAAGATCCAATTGTTGGTAAAAAGGTAGGTAAAGGCATCCAGCATCACAATAGTAGTTTCTGGGTCCGAGACCTAGGCTTTTGGATTGACTCAAATATTGACCAAATTTGTGATATTTTGGAAACCGCAAGCGAGTACCATGGAGGATCCCGCTGTTATTTCCTCAATCTCTGCAACACCTATTTCATGGAATCGGAAAATCAAGGTTTGTCTAGTAAAGAATTTCTGTTTGCATCTTGGTTGGCTATGATGGCGGCAGAAGTGGATTCGTTTCAATTCTCAAGATATACAGACTCTGAGCGTACGTCCAACAAGGAGACCGTATTTAAAAGATATCGACAGACGTTGGCAGAGAGACAACCGCCCGATGTGAAACAGATACCTCTATGTCGCGTCGACTTGATTCCTCCCATTGCAATGGAACGATTGTGTCTTCACAACGAATTATGTTCATTGACATCCAGAAATCCTTTGGAATGGAAAAGGAATGGGTTTTTGATTGTGAATCGCGTCGACAGCCTCAAAAGGCATCTGGACGCTTCCCATCTCAACGACCCTACCGAAGACCATTTGGCTCATTTATGTTGGAATTTTATGGCGATTTATCACGTTTCAGTTGTGTTTCCTCATTGTAACACGTTGGTCAACTATGAAAAGGAACGAAAATACAATATTTGCGCACAAGTACTGTAAACAAATAATTTCAATTTTTCAAATGTAGTAAGCAAACACTAGGCTAGAGTTATAAGCATGTCCCTGTACGCTATTCGAGTTATTCATGACGATGCATTGGCCTACATCGAATTCATCATGTCGTACGATACTGATCTTGCTCGTATCACAGACAATTTCCATTCACTCACCAAGGATGATATCGACGGTACATTGATTCAGATTCAACTTGTTTCACTTTCGACTGGGACGGCGTCTCGCAACGCAAATTGTTGGCCTATTGTGGATACACTGGCCGAGAAAAGTTTCAAGAACGACGATTCGGAAGAGTAACGGTTGAATGTCTCAAACCACAGTTCATTTTCTACATTCACCCTCGTCGTTTCCGTACGTAAATGGCAAGGAATTTTCCGAAAGCAACAATGATTGATCCAGAAGGTTGTGGTTGTTTGGATTGTATCCTCAAGGAGAGTGTGCCTTTTGATATATGGTTGAGAGACGCCAATTGTTACGACCTTTTGGAACTGGCAGATGGAGAGATGACCATTTCTATCGAGGATTGTACCGTCCATGAGTTGTTGTGCGACTATGAGTACGCAACAAAAAGTGCATACAAATTTTGCAATCAGTACAAAGAAGCACGCCTGCAGAAAAACAAAGATTGTGCAAGGAAGTACGGTGTCTCTTTGAGCGACTGTGACGACAATTGATTCCGACATTGTATAGCAATGAAGAATTCTAGAAACTACTTTTCTTGATACATTGGCTATTCAGTTTTTTGATCAACTTATTTACAAACTTATAATCCGACAAATGAGTAATCCCGACGACTCTGGTCCGATGGGCACGCTTGTTGCTGAACCAAAACCTGAACTTGAAGCATTCAAATTTCCATCGGCTCAAACCATAGTCAAGAGAAATTACAAGCGTGCTCGTGATGAAACAGACGCATTAAGAGACTCTATTTTGACCAAGATCAACTCTTCGCGATGTCGTCCATTCGTTCACCAAGAGTATGATTTGGATCGCATAGGATATAAGAACAAGTTCAAGATTGAACAGGAACTTAGAAATCAAGGCTGGACATATGAAACCGAATATAAAAAACGCACCGGTGATACAGCCACAGGCAAAGAGGACCAAGAGTATGCTATATGGCGCATTAGCGTAAGCAATTGGATTGATGATCCCGAAGCGAAAGCGTTGCTCCAAGAATTTTAGTAAACGACAATTATATCATAAATCAACAAACTAAGCATCTTACAATCCGATTCAATCAACTCATCATGTCGATTTTATATATATTGCCTGACAATCCTCAATATTACGACGTTTATCACGATCCACAAAGGCATAACGAATCCGGAATTCCGTGTAGGAATCATGAATGGGCAAGAATAAGCCTGGTAGATGCGGTAACACTTCATATGTTGGTAGGTGATCAAAGTTGCCTGGAATGTTATCATTATATGCTAGTTGAATTGCGAGGAGCGGACTTAGTGATGTAGGTAAATAGTTGTATTTTTCCATGTTTTCACAAGTCCAAAGAGGTTGGAGATTTGTATAGTGACTCGCACGCAATACTTGTTGAATGTCTCGAACATCATACATTGATAACGCTATAATATGATCAATCTGCCAAGTTTTTTCACCACGTCCCCAATTGAAAAACGTCATGACCATTCTTGGCGCCTCGGGTGGACCTTGTTCTTGAAATTGAGAACTGATGAATTGTGCAAATTCGGCTCTTGTCAATCCAATCAGTTTCTCAGCGCTTGGAATTTGACGTCTTGTTTCAATAATCTGATCGGGATGATATGCTACACGAGCACGAATTGTAGTAAACATACGCTTGACAATTTCATCGATCAACTTGGCATTGTTTGCCAGCGTATTCATATCTATCGCTCAAACTTTAACAAGTCTGACAGTTATCAATTGTATGCTTTTGGATATTTAATTCGAGATTTGTTTTGCTCGTTGTGCAACACAACCTCTTTGGTCACAGTACGACAATATGTCAAACTGTAGAAAAAGTTATCCAATCTATGGTAACAAAACTAGATATGACTGCAGCGTTCAATATTGACAATATACATTGCTTGTGTATGATTACCAGATTACATGGCAGGCTCAAATTCAATTGGTACTACACCATGTCCTGGAATCTTTGTGAGACCTGGATACGTTGCGAATCTCTTTTTGGTGTAGAAAAACGCGTATCCTGATCCATCGGTTAAAATTTCAATTCCCGGCTCATGAGCGAGGTCATTCAATCCCTTGGTTTCTTCGACTATCTTTGTAAATAGTGCCTCATCAAATCCCGCATCACATCGAAGCGAAAAGACGTCACCATCCTTGGTAGATGTTTCGCCAAGACATCGTATCTGTGGAAGACGGATCTGCGCTTTGAGTAGGTCTTGATGCTCTGAAGTAGATGACATGTTGATCGGAATACGCAGTAATTTGGGTTGAATTTGTGACCTATTGGCTGAATCGATAGCCAGATATGTCTGCTTCCGTCACCGTGAAGATCGGATACGGAATTCATTGATTTGATTTCCCATAGGATTGTAATTAATTTCCAGGGTTGATATGTTGAATCAACCCCTAGTAGTTGTCTGGTAAACGTGTAATAATGAGTTATATCGTTAAACTTGGAGTGGATACTACGTGTGGTACAATGTATATCATCATGAGTTCATTCGCAACTTATGATGATTTCCGCCAGTATGAAAATGGCGATTATCACGGTTGTCGAGTTCAGATTCAATAATGGATGGCTAGGCATTTTCCTGACCAACAGTTGAGTCGTGAAAGAGAGTATGCTGGAACGTGTGATTGGTTCACAGCCATTGCTGAATTTGAAGACGACGTCCTGGGATATGGACCATTTGTTACATGTACACCCCTCTCTGATGATGATCAATGAGAAGGAATTAGTGCAAATATTTGTAATTTCTTCTTTCAAGGTTGTAATATACTATAAGAGGCATCTGATCTTTCATACAACATGACGTCTCCAGTTGTATTGCCATTCAAGTTGAATTGTCGACGACCTGCGCAGGTTGCTGGTGCTATGTCAGTCGTACAGACAGTTGATTTCAGCAAGTTTTTGGTTCCATCAACAACGTCCGCACCGGTATTACCTTTTCAAGTTTCATTAAGGAAAGATTTTCCTGTAATTATGGACCAAGGTCCGCAAGGCGATGGTACGTCGTTTGTTATCGCTTCACTTTGTCAATATGCACTCAAGTCACTGAGACTAAGTCCACAATGGTTGCATTACATCGTACGAAAGGCCCGAGGACAAGTTGGTCAAGATATTGGGTCAAGTGTTACCGATAATGTTATGATTGCATGTAGTCATGGTATTTGTAGTGAACGTGCATGGCCTTATGATATGACCAAGCGAGACATTGTACCACCACAAAGTTGCTTTGATCAGGCTCTGTGTTATAAACTTTTGAGAAAGTCCCAAGTGACTCAGACCCTCCAGAGTTTGAAACATTGCTTACATGCCATGTGGCCTGTGGCGTGTGGTTTCACAATATATCCTTCCTTTTTATTATCAAAGTCGAATGGAGGTATTGTAAGTATGCCCGATCTGACCAAGGAACAACCTATAGGAGGACATGCATTTACACTCATTGGTTATGATGACAAGAAAAGTTGTTTTGAAGTGCGAACGACGTTTGGAGACAAATGGGGAGATCAAGGTTGTGTCTGGGTTCCTTACGATTATGTCACTACCTCACTCGCGTGGGACTTTTGGCAAGTCAATGCAATTGAAGATTCAACTATTTTGATGCCACTCACTCCACCCCTTGCGATTCCTACACCTCCTCAACCACCGCCCGTCGTCATTCCTCCTCCAATTGTTGCACCACCTGTAGTGATTCCTCCACCTGTCGTTGCACCACCAGCAGTTGTTGCACCACCTGTCGTTTTTCCTCCGTCTAACGTCGTTGGCTTGTTACCCGAGGTTTGGATGATTACTTCGAATATCAACAACTCGCATCTGGTAGAAGGTCAACTTCAGACACCAGATATGAACATGAAGACAACAATGGACTTTGTAATTCATATTCGACGTCAATCTGGACATGCCTTTATTGTGCTGGTGGAAACGTCGATTCTCACTCAGGATCAAATCAACCAATTGACATTGGTGGGAGTGAATCGAATTGTGTCGTTGGGATATTCGTTGGTTCTCAACATGGTCAAAGTTTTGACTCCTCTCAAAGGAGCAGAATCTGCAAGCAAGATTGCCGAGACTTATGCATTTTATCGAGGAATGATGGACCTATTATCAATGGAGATGACTTGTAAGAGTGTTAATTTTTATACGGGTACATTTCGAATGACACTGGCAAGTAATGAAAATGGCAAGGGTTCATTAGGATGGTCTCTGAAGCCATCCACAGGAACATATTGGCGTGATCGATATACTTGGATGTCAAACTCTTTCGATTCATATACACGCGAAATCACGAATGCATAAATTAGTCTTTCATTTCCTAGAACTGTACTCCTCTCAAGTACGAGTTGACGAAACGTAAAGGATTCTCGTGGACAATAGTTTTTCCATACATAACTATGGGCCAAGAACGTACCAGTTTAGTGGATACTTCTTTCCTCGAAATCACTTGTTCTTTTTCCGTTGGAGAATTCCAATAAACGGCACAATATGCACCATCGGAATCTACAAGTACTTCGATTGATGCCGGAGATGCCATGATTGTTTGGAAGAATGATAAATGTTTGTACGGAATAGTTCTGTCAACATAGATTGTATTACGATTACTTGACATACGATATTACGAATGCATAATTTAATCCAAATATACATAGATATAAACTTTCACTTGATGATTATCGATTTGTCATATCTGGTTGAAAAATATAGTATTGATATTACTGGTGTATTACATGTAGGTGCACATTTATGTGAAGAAAGAGATGCTTATAAGACACAAGGTATTTTGGATTCAAATATAATATGGATTGAAGCAGATCCAAATCTAGTTTGTCATCATGAAAACAACAATCTGAAGGTCTATCAAGCCGTTATTTCGGACAATGATGATGAATGGATTGATTTCATAATGACAAATAACAATGGCGAAAGTTCAAGTATGCTCGAGTTGGATATACATACAAGTATGTATCCAGAAGTTGTGGAATGTCATCGACTCAGGTTACAAACAACTACCATAGATACATTTTTTCAACATCATTCTGAAATTGATAAATCAGTCATAAACTTTGCAAACATTGTGGTTCAAGGAGTCGAACTCAAGGTATTACTTGGAATGACTTCTTTGTTTGAATCTCAACAGTTGAAAGCCGTATATATCAAAGTGTTGACAAAATATCTATACAAAGACTGTTGTCTCTTGTGGCAGATTGATGAATTCTTTGCAAAATATTCATTTAAGCGCGTTGAACTCAAGATGACACAGTTGGGTTGGGGAGATGCTCTATATCTTGTCCAGCCTTCCACTTCACATACATTGTCTTGATACAATATAACATGGTTTTGTATCCCTCCAAGATTGCTGTTGCTTGTCGGGAAGCACTTTCTAGAGGTTGATATATCCTTGATCCTACCTTGTGTTTCTTGATGACAAGTTTCGAAAGATTGGTACAGCACATCAAAGTCTTGCTTTGATGGATTCCAAGTCCATCCAAGGCATTATCATTTTTGTCAGACAATTGAATCCATGTGGTACAATAAATATACCATGCCTGTCGATCTGGATTCGACTGCAAATGTGAATAGTCCATCAGTGGATTGATAATGTTTTCAACGTGATGTAATGCATTGACTACTGTACTAGCCGTTTTGGTACCTAGTCTTACATATACACCTCGACATTCATAAATTGCATCAATGACATTGGCAAATGCTTCTAGAAATTGTTTCTCCATATCGTTTTCCGATGCTAAAGCCACCCGTTTACGGATATCTTCGGAATAGGACATTTGCGACGATGTTTTCGCTTCAATGTTTAATGGTTTGAGAAAGAAACTTGAATGATCGGTTGTGCATTCAACCAAGATCTTGTAGTATTCTTCAAAACTCGGATAGATACCTTGAAATATTTGTTTATACGTCATGCGATGAAGCGACCGTTGATCCGAATCTGACATTGTTCGGAAAATATTATGTGGTGGCAATAGAAATGAGGAAACTGATCTGAAAGAAATGATGCGATTCGCTTTGGTTTCCTCTTTTCTTATCACAGATGCATAAACAGTTGTTTTGCAAGATGACTTCAGAATAGGAATATCTCGTGCAATTGAAGCAGCAACAACAAACCTTGCTGCTTCAATTGCGACCCATAGTGGATAAGATTAGGGATGTTGAAGGTTTACAATCTCAACGCTTGCAGTTGATTCATACAAAAAAATCTGGGTTGTTTGTAGTCAAAGAATTTAAATAAGCAAAAACATCTATTTGACAACTATATCATCTCTCTCTATATATATAAGTGTATTCAATTCAACAGAATGAGCAACATTTCTACATTGGATAAACCTTTGAAATTCAATAGAAAGAGAGAAGGAGGACAACAACGTGCTGAACAGGATAGTAACAGATCTCAACCTATCAGTAGAAATCAAGACATTGAGCAGGTTCAAGAATTATGTAAGGATTTTTCAACATTACCTGTACAAAACATACGAGAACTCTTGAATGATTTGGTACATAGAAAACGTCTCCCAGTATGGGATTCTAAATCTACCAGATTTGCGACAGTCGCAAGTGCTGACAAGAAAACATTGTGTCGATATCTAAAGATGCATCTTTTGTTACCGGTTGAAGAAATGGATCAAGTTCGTGAATTGTGTTCCACGTTGAACAAAGAATCAGTAGTAAATTTGAGGAAAATGTACACCGAGATTATGCCTAGTACAAACGTCAAAGCATCTAGTCTTACCAAGGACAAGTTATGTCAAACTCTGAGTCAGGCGCTGTCCACTGGGCAAGTACACAAGATCAGTACATTTGATAGAGACAATGAATATGAAAAGATCATTGAAAATGATGATGCAGTTGATTTGCCAGAATGGAGCAAGGATGCTGTTTCAGGAGAATTAATGATTCAACCAGTTGTTCTCGCAAATGGACAATCGTATGACAGATCTACCATTGTTGGATGTATGAAGAGCGCTAATCCAAAATGTCCATTGACGCGTAAACCCATCACAACTTTCGAGCCTAATGTTATGCTCACACAAGCAATCGAAGAATGGCTCATGAAACATTTTGGAGTATCTTTGGATATATTACGCACATTTCGATTACAAAAGGAAGAAGGACAAAGGCTAAAAGGCGTACCTGCTGCGCTTCAAGTGAGAAGATTACAAGAAGAAAGACAACAACAACAAATGCAAATTGATCAAGATGTTTATGCTGAATTACAAGAACAACTGAATATATCACAAGAACAAGATGCTTATGGTGCAAGTTTATTACAATCCCAATCAGATTATTCTGATGAAGATTATTCTGATGATGAGTGATGAGAGATAACATTACGGCTTACTACTAATTGTATTTACACGTCTTAAAGTAAGACAATTGCAAAATGTTACATCTGAATCCAACCGATATGACACGGAAATAAATTGCATATTGCAATCCTTCAAAGTCTTCCAATAGACACATTTTCAGAGTTACTATTTGTTAGATTTCCGAATTTGAATGCACGACATGTCTGTCCAATCCGTCAATCTTGCTGCAACTCTCAATCTTCCTTCCAAGGCTGTTGAGTTTCTCGACGGAATTTCCATCGAATGTTATGTTTCGGATGAACTAAATTCCAAGAGTTTGACGATGGATTTGTCGGATGGTAAATCTTCATCGATATTATTCGTTATCTCATCAACTCCACGACGCACGCGATCTAAGCCAGTCGATCAACCGTGGGATTGTACATTCAAGGCTGCGTGGTCCTCGTACAATCACGTTGTGACGGGAACCGCGTCAAGTGTCTGGTCATTGATGACTAGTCCAGAGATGGTCAAGTTTGGTCAATGTTCGTTGTTTCGGGGTGATTCTATCAGCCTACCACTGGGCTCCTTTAACATTTATCAAGTGGATGGACCTTTCCAGGGACATTGGAAAAAATCGTTTGAGCAGTGGGATGCTAATTTGTTTGTCTTGACAAATGATATTTGGGATGCTTTGATTGACGATGGATGGCTTCCCGAATATTTGGTCATTTTGGCTTTTGCAGGAGCCATGGAAAATAACAAAGGAGATTGGCCCGAACTAGTGCTGGATTAAACGCAATAATGTAATATTTCTAGTGTATTATGTACAACATACATTCATTCAACATGTCTTGTTCAAATGAATATATTGTTCGTGACTTGGGCGACGAAAAAAGGGTGCCATTCTTCGACATCCGCAAATTATCAAAAACAGAAGACATGGCTCCCGGATCTCAGCAATATTTTCATGGAATACTATCTCCATACGGATGAGATCCATGTTTTGCATGAACAAGACATCCGTCTACACTTTTTGGTTATTTGACTACAAACACGACGTAAAATGAATTAATTTGTACTCCTTGTTGATATATAAAATCACATTGTTTTCAACATGTCTGCTGCCGCCGCCTCTGCTTCATCGGCTGCTGCTGCATCAGCGGCGCCTAAACGAAAACGTCAAGCGCAACAAGGTGGCGAACAATCTTCTTCTTCAAAACCTAGCAATCGTCAACAAGATATTGAGCGTGCACAAGAAATGTGTAAAGATTTACAATCATTGCTTCCAGTTCAACAGGTGAGAAATCTTGTCGATGAGATGATCAAGAAAAACCGTGTACCCAAATGGTCTGATGGTACAGTTGCAAGTGCTGACAAGAGAACTTTATGTCGTTATCTCAAGGTGAATCTCATGTTGACTGTTGGTGAAGAAGTTGCACAAGTTCGTCAATGGTGTTCCACATTGAGCAAGGAATCTGTATCCAATCTACGTAAATTGTATACTGAGGTCATGCCTAGTACCAATGTTAAGGCGTCGAGTCTTACCAAGGAAAAGTTGTGTCAAACTCTGAGCCATGCCCTTGTCATTAGTCAAAACGACCGTATAGATTACAATGGTGACACCGAATACGAAAAGATTATTGAGAATGATGATCAAGTGGATTTGCCAGAATGGAGCAAGGATGTTGTGTCAAAACAACTGATGGTTCAGCCAGTTGTTCTTCCAAACGGACAATCATTTGACAAGTCTACTATTATCGAATGTAAAAAGAGTGAAAATCCCAAGTGTCCATTGACACGCGAACCAATCACAAGGTCAGAACCAAATATTTTGCTCACACAAGCAATTGAAGAATGGCTGTTGAGTAATTTTGGCGTCACTCTAGACGTGTTGCATCAATTCAGAATGAGAAAAGAAGCAGAACAAAATGCAAATGGAAATGCTGCTGCTCTCCGAGCACGATTAGTCCAAGAAGAACAAGAAGAACGTAGGGAGCAAATGGATCGGGATGAGCGTCTGGCAAATGCATTAGAACCACAACCACTTGCACCAACAATAGAACAAAGAACCGCTGCAGAAATTCTCGAAAGAGATTACTATCGATCGCAAATCAATACCATCCAATCCTATATGGCTGCTAGGCTGTTGAGTATGAATGGTGTGGGTACGCTCGCTCTGGACGACGAAAAAATTTCCCGACTCAGAAGCCTCAAACGAAATCTTACAAATCCTTTGCTTCAAACATTGGTTGATATGCAAATAGCAGATATCATATTTCCTAGACTATTAACAAACCAGAGGTTACGCCAGTATCATCTCCAGATACAAGCCATTGCATCTGATATAATAGCAAGATGGGATTATCGACCACATGCAAACAACGATGCTTTGGATCAAGAGGAGATTAATCGAGCAATTGCTATTCGAGAATCATTCATGATGACACATCCTCAATTAAGATCGCGGTTTGAAACAGAATTAGCACGCCCGTAATTGCGTACTTGATCTTCAACAGTTTATATAACATATTGTTGTCCAATAATTTTGTTTGTAATTCATATTAATATACAAAAGCAGTTTGTTCTCGACATATCATCATGTCTGCTGCCGCCGCCTCTGCTTCATCGGCTGCTGCTGTATCAGCGGCGCCTAAACGAAAACGTCAAGCGCAACAAGGTGATGATAACTCATCTTCTTCTAAACCAAGCAATCGTCAACAAGATATTGAGCGCGCACAAGAGATGTGTAAAGACATACAATCAATGCTTCCAGTTCAACAAGTGAGAAATCTCGTAGATGAGATGATCAATAAAAACCGTGTACCTAAATGGTCTGATGGTACAGTTGCAAGTGCCGACAAGAAAACTTTATGTCGCTATCTCAAGGTGCATCTAATGTTGACTGTTGGTGAAGAAGTTGCACAAGTTCGTAAATGGTGTTCCACATTGAGCAAGGAATCGGTAGCAAATCTTCGTAAATTGTATACTGAGGTCATGCCTAGTACCAATGTTAAGGCATCGAGTCTTACCAAGGAAAAGTTGTGTCAAACGCTCAGTCGGGCTCTTGTCATTGGTCAAAACGACCGTATAAATTACAATGGTGACGCCGAATACGAAAAGATCATTGAGAATGATGATCAAGTGGATTTGCCAGAATGGAGCAAGGATGTTGTCTCACAACAACTTATGGTTCAACCAGTTGTTCTCCCAAATGGACAATCATTTGACAAGTCTACTATTATCGGATGTAAAAAGAGTGAAAATCCCAAGTGTCCATTGACACGCGAACCAATCACTAGGTCAGAACCAAATGTTTTTCTCACACAAGCAATTGAAGAATGGCTGTTGAGTAATTTTGGAGTCACTCTAGACGTGTTGCATCAATTCAGAATGAAAAAAGAAGCAGAACAAAATGCAAGCGGAAGTGCTGCTGCTCTCCAAGCACGAATAGTCCAAGAACAGCAAGAACAACGTAGAGGACAAATGGAACGTGATGAGCGTCTGGCAAATGCATTGCAACCACCACCACTTGCACCAACAATAGAACAAAGAACCGCTGCAGAAATTGTGGAATGGAATTACTTCAACTCGCAAATCCTCATGATCAATTCATATGCACTTACAATGCGAGTAGGCCTCGATAGTGTGGGTAGGTACGCTTTAACCGACGAAATATTATCTCGTTTAAAAAGCCTTAAACGAGATCTTACCAATCCCTTGCTTCAAACACTGATTGATACGCAAATAGAAAATACCATATTTGCTGGACTATTAACACATCCAAGTTTTCACCGCCAATATACTTCACTGATAAGAATCAATTCATTGGATATAGAAGCAAGATTGGATCGTCGACTACACTCCAACAACAATGCTTTATATCAAGAAAAAATCAATGGAGAAAGGGCTATACGAGAATCAATGATGGACCAACTTGCTCAATTAAGACCACGCTTTGTACGAGAACTATCCCGCGAGTATTTGCGTACTTGATTTGTCAATGTTATCAAGATTAATTTGTAATATATTTATATATATATATATAAACACCAGTTGTTGTCAACATGTCTTATATTACCGCCGCCGCTGCTTCGTCGGCTGCTGCTGCTGCGCCTAAACTAAAGCGTCAACTGCAACAAGGTGGCGAAGAGTCTTCTTCTTCGAAACCTAGCAATCGTCAACAAGATATTGAGCGCGCACAAGAAATGTGTAAAGACATACAATCGATGCTTCCAGTTCAACAGGTAAGGAATCTTGTCGATGAGATGATCAAGAAAAATCGTGTACCAAAATGGTCTGATGGTACAGTTGCAAGTGCCGACAAGAGAATGTTATGTCGTTATCTCAAAGTACATCTCATGTTGACTGTTGATGAAGAAGTGACTCAGGTTCGTCAATGGTGTTCTACATTGAGCAAGGAATCAGTAGCAAATCTTCGTAAATTGTATACTGAGGTCATGCCTAGTACCAATGTTAAGGCATCGAGTCTTACCAAGGAAAAGTTGTGTCAAACTCTGAGCCATGCTCTTGTCATTAGTCAGAACGAACATATAGATTACAATGGTGACGACGAATACGAAAAGATCATTGAGAATGATGATCAAGTGGATTTGCCAGAATGGAGCAAGGATGTTGTCTCACAACAACTTATGGTTCAACCAGTTGTTCTCCCAAATGGACAATCATTTGACAAGTCTACTATTATCGGATGTAAAAAGAGTGAAAATCCCAAGTGTCCATTGACACGCGAACCAATCACTAGGTCAGAACCAAATGTTTTTCTCACACAAGCAATTGAAGAATGGCTGTTGAGTAATTTTGGAGTCACTCTAGACGTGTTGCATCAATTCAGAATGAAAAAAGAAGCAGAACAAAATGCAAGCGGAAGTGCTGCTGCTCTCCAAGCACGAATAGTCCAAGAACAGCAAGAACAACGTAGAGGTCAAATGGCGAGCGATGAGCGTCTCGCAAATGCATTACAACCACCAACAATACCACAAATAACCGCAGCAGAAATTGAAGAAGAAAATTATTATGAATCACAAGTCAGGAGTATCAATTCGGATATTGCTTCAATGCCTGTAGCATCAGATCGTGCGAGTTTGGATGCATTGAATCAAGTATTTGTCACTCGAATGACCAGACTTCGTCGAGATGTAAGAATTACAAGCCCCACAATTTTAACATTGATCATTATGCAAATCGAAAATGTTGTATTTAGGAGGCTACTCACACCGCGGATGTTCAGAAGATATAATAACCAATATGTTGCCAATTCATATGATATAGTTGCAAGATTTGATAATAGACCAGGAGTAAACAACGGCGCATTGTACCAAGAAGAATTTGATATGGCAACCGCACTTCGAGAAACAATTATGAGCACCAATCCTCAATTAAGAACAGACTTTGAAAGAGAGTTAGCACGCCTGTAGTTACGTATTATTTTATAGTGATTAAATTGTACTTTTAAACGATATAAAGAGAAATTTTTAAATATCATCATGTCTGCTGCCTCTGCTTCATCGGCGCTTTTGAATCTCAAGCGAAAACGTCAATCACAGCAAGGGGATGAAGACTCATCCTCTTCAAAACCAAGCAATCGTCAACATGATATTGAGCGCGCACAAGAGATGTGCAAGGATATTCAATCGATGCTTCCAGTTCAGAAAGTAAGAAATCTTGTCGATGAGATGATCAAGAAAAACCGTGTACCAAAATGGTCTAATGGTACAGTTGAAAGTGCTGACAAGAGAAGTTTATGTCGCTATCTCAAGGTACATCTAATGTTGACTGTTGGTGAAGAAGTTGCACAAGTCCGTCAATGGTGTTCTACATTGAGCAAGGAATCTGTTGTAAATCTTCGTAAATTGTATACTGAGGTCATGCCTAATAATAATGTCAAGGCGTCGAGTCTTACCAAGGAAAAGTTGTGTCAAACTTTAAGCCAGGCTCTTATCATTGGTCAAAACGAACGTATAGATTATAATGGTGACACCGAATACGAAAAGATTATTGAGAATGATGATCGAGTGGATTTGCCAGAATGGAGCAAAGATGTTGTCTCAAAACAACTTATGGTACAACCAGTTGTTCTCCCAAATGGACAATCATTTGACAAGTCTACTATTATCGAATGTAACAAGAGTGAAAATCCCAAGTGTCCATTGACACGCGAACCAATTACAAGATCGGAGCCAAATGTTTTTCTCACCCAAGCAATTGAAGAATGGCTGTTGAGCAATTTTGGAGTCACTTTGAAAGTGTTGCACCAATTTAGATTAAAAAAAGAAGCAGAACAAAATGCAAATGGAAGAGTTGCTGCTCTTCAAGCACGAATAGTCCAAGAACAGCAAGAAGAACGTGATGAGCGTCTGGCAAATGCAGTACAACCACCAACAATAGAACAAAGAACCGCTGCCGAAAGATACTATTATCAATTACAAATCAACATCATCAACGAGAACATTTCTACAAGGAGAGGCAGTTTGACCTCCCACACTAACGAAATCATCTCTCAATTTAACAACCTTCGGGGACATATCACAATCCCCATACTTTTGAGGGCAATTGATGTCCAAATAGCAGATGTTTTGTTTCGTAGACTATTGACACGTGAAATCTTGATGGAGTATAGTTTACAAATACAAGACAACGCATCTATTCGATCAAGATGGGATCATCGGCCACAAGCAGATAACGATGTATTGTTCCAAGAGGAGATCGATAGGACAACCGCTATCCGAGAATTAATCATGAGTAGTAATCCTCAATTAAGAACAGACTTTGAACGAGAATTAGCGCGCCTGTGAAACAATTATTCTCGTCTTGTAAATACATCAAAGAACTCATTCATTCTTGATTCTCAGCAATGTCTGTCCCAATAATGCCTTGGTCATTTGTTGTGGAAGGTGCACAGATCGTTCCATCTAAGATTGATTGGACAGATGCAGAGTTGAGAGGATGGGATAGTTATTGTCCTACAGTTCATGCACCATATTGTCCACCACTTACAACTTGGTCGAGTCTTGAAGCCAAGGAGAACTTTCGTAGGGTTCTTATGACTCAGATGATTGATAATGACTACAAGGATTACAAGACATATCATTCAACTACTCGAATCAATTTGATGGCAAAAACAACCATTGATGGCTCCTTCTCACTTGCCGAAATGATGAATACTATAAGTTGGGCACTTTGCGAATCCTATGTCAATAATTATAGAACAAAAATAGATCCAAAAGCAATTGGATTTGACATGTCACAGGTTCCATGGCTGAGTCTACCCAATGTAGCCACTGCTGTGAAATGGCTTATGGATTACCTCGACGTGTTTTATGCAAAACAAATACTTGATTTCAATGCACAACAGACCGATCCTTCTCAAAATCCTTCCACGATCAGTTTGTATGGTTACTTTAAGTTTACCAGTGCACCAGTGGTAGCACGAGACCCTTCATGGAAAGTGTACCTGTTTGTAATGTTGCACTGTCATTATGCACATCTCATGACTTCGGACAGACTGATATTGTCTAGAAAGCATATTCGTGCCTTGTACACATCACTTCGACACAACAATCTCAACTATTGGCCAGAAGATGGAACTCATACAACAATGGCACAATATATGAATAATGTTGTTGGTACAATGTTGTGTACATCCTTCTTGCTTCAATCCCAAAGCATTCTTCTGAAACAAGGTATTCGGGTCCCCGACACTTTTATGGATCTTACAGCGCCTGATTGGAAAAAAGGTGAATGGACCGCCAAAGAAGCACTTGAATATGCAGAGTACATGGTAACACGACTAGTAACTCAAATGACGACTACTGGAACGATGGAATTTGGTGGTTCGTATACTCATTGGCATACCAACCTACTTGGAATGGCAATGTCTCACGCATGTAGTGCCAGGGCATTTGCATTGATGGAGAAATTGTGGATTCAGGTTTGGACAGACAATATCAGCAATTATCTGGCAGAGGCTGGTTGTATGTCGGGACCAACAGCGAGATGTTATAATCTTTATGACATTCAACATCAACTTTGGGATCGTTTGGATGCACAATTGTTTATCAATAGTCTTCTTCGTCCAAATCGTACTACAACTACCGGTAGCCTTGTGACGGATCAATCTATTCCATTGTTGAAGTACATAGATCCTTTGGTGATTCACTGGGATTCTGTGCGTGACGATTTCAACATGCGTTTGTTGGGAGGTGGTGTTGGGTTTCTTCCCGAGACCTTGGTAGATTCGATTCTCATCAAAATGCAAAACAGGGTCACTATTCAGAAACATGGTACGGGACGTGGTCAGATTCGATACAATTATCTCACGCCCGATTTTAGTATTGGCAATAGTGGAGTTGGTATTAATGAACTTTCTATTAGTTCCAATATTGTTGCAAGATTCAGTCCTACGTTACGAGATCCTGCATCAAATCAATCTAATTCCATCTTTCGTTTGATGCTGGAGAACAATGACAATCCGTTTTCGACTGGATCCGATTCGAGGGTTCCTGGAAATGGAGTTCAACTCCATCCTCGTCTGGTCTCCGTTCAAGATAAACATCTATTGCTTATAACGTCTCTTGCATTTAGTCCATCCACTCCCGAGAAATGTTTGAACAGTGACATGTTTGCACCTCTCAATGTTGATAGTATTGAGTGGATTAGTAACAAGAATCAAAAGTCAATTTCTCTCCAGTTTAAAACTGGACCAAACGATCTCATCCAGACAATACTTCCTAGTGGACCAGATAATTTGTTGATTGTAACACGTGACAAGAAGACGTTTGTTGGCAAGTTGTTAATCTTTGATGTTGATTCTGATGTTCCTATCGAACCTACAAATGCTCGATCACAATCATTTGCAGTGAATTCAGGCCGTGAACCTTGTGCATTGATGTGGCAAGTTGGAAAAGATGAACGTACAAGTGGAGTAGGTCGATTTATCGTGCATCATAGAAATACTGGATCACCTGCTTCTGTCAAGGCATATAGGGTTGCTTGGTTGTGGAGCATGTGGTCATCGAATGCATTGGTGGCAGGCAATGAACCGAAACAAGTTGCGATCGATTTAATCCAGTCTGCGAAAGTAGCAATTTTGTACCCAGTGTTGGACAAGTGGGACTACAAGACACCTCTGGGAACAATGAAATGGGGAGTCAGCGTATCCTTGTCTGGAATAGAATTTTCAGTTGATCGTACAGACTTGTATGAACCCAAATGGAATAACCCTTCCGTTTATGAAAAGATTGATTCGCAAGTTCAACAACCACCCATCGCAACAAAATTTGAAAAGCGTGTGAATGGTATTGACGTTGATAAGATTCACGCAAGTCAAACAGTCATGTCTATCAATTCAGTAGCATTGTAACTAGCCATAATATTGATAATTATTATATCGCTTTCATAGATTAAGAAATGTCATCTCCAATGTTCACCAGACAACAACAAGTTGTGCCATGTATATTTCCCGATTTGGTTCTAGAAGAAGAACTTGAAAAATCTTGTCCAACAAAATACGCCTTGTTGACCACAGATACGTGTACTAAGACGACAAACAGACAACGTCCCGTCGATCCTGTGAGTCTTGAACCAATTCCTGAGAGTCAATTGATAAGACTTCGTATCAATGGGGTGCTTACATGTTACAATGTGAACACTCTCATACATATTGTCAAAGATGCCCATGTTACAAACACCCCTGTCAAAGAGCCTCTATCCAGATATACATTTACTACCTCTCAAGTGTCTAGGATTATGAACTTTGCATCGTTACGTGATCGAAGAAGTATGTTCAAGGTATCTCTGAGTCTGTTTATTCAATTTCTTCAAAAAATTCAATCACTGACAAACACAACAACTCGATATAGCCAGGATGATATCGACCATCTTCATGAGAGTGTAAATGCATTCTGTTCCGCTAGTAAAACGTGGTGGGTCAATCGCTGGCCCGTACAAAACATGCAGTTGCAGACAGATGTCGCGTGGAGAGGACATGCTGGACCAACACCATCACATATTTTAATTTCTCTATTGGTGTTGAGTTCTATGTTGCCAATAGATCTCATGCTTACCACAACTTATCAACACAATATGCTACTGGTCTTATTAGAACCCATTATTATCGACGTATCCATCAAAGAATATGAAGCAGAGGAAAAATATGATAAATTTAAAATTTCAGATTTCTGATGATCTACAACTCAAAGTTCATAGTTTAATGGAACACATTTTGCACAATGCTCGTGTCCGTCTTTCATCATCGATCCAGAATCATAATGATTGACAACTCGACACTTGTGACAACGAAATAGTTCGCGATCAAATTCATTGTCTTCACCGTTTGGATGTTCATCGCACCAAAATGTATTGGGAGCCGACTCATCTTCGCAATTTTGAAATAAACACATCCAATCTGGTTTTGACATATCTTCATCATAATGAGACTCGCATCTGACGCCGCTTCCGTTGCCAAGATGTTTGACATTACATCCAGGATACACGCATAAACTACGATCTTTGGTCTCTCCTCGTACAACATTTTTTAGACGATCCATCGCTACAAACTTGTTACATGTGTCGCCTTTGACGTCGGTCTTGGTTTCTGCCAACACAACATCTTTGTGTAGACGAGTTTCCAGTTTGTCCAAGAATTCAGACAACTCAGAATCATCCATCGCTACAAACTTGTTACATGTGTCGCCTTTGACGTCGGTCTTGGTCTCTCCTCGCACAACATTTTCCATATGATCATTCATCGCAAATAAACCGTCACCTACGTCAACCGTGTCCTTGGTATCTTGTTCTACTTTAACCTTCTTCTCGAGATGGTGTGTTACTTCAGTGTCTGTCGGTGAAGTTTTTCTCTTGACTACTAGTTCTGGATGATACTCTGGTTCGAAAGCAAGTGTTGCGACTGGAGACGTGGGGTTTTGAGACATGTTGTCGGAATTGTGATCAACAAAAAACAATGTCGACGCTTTGTGAGCAAGTTTTCGTGAACTTAGTAACTAATCCGAAGAAAGTAATATTAGGATTATTTAACGAAAAAACGGATTGTTACTTTTGAATTGACATGGGTCGAGAGACGAGTCGTTAGAACTGTTTGCATACAGGTATATATGAATATTCATGTTTTACAATTGATAGAGTGCGACGCGAAGTTTCCGTGTGTCTATTCCTACACAAGTTTGCTATCACATTCTTTCAAACAAGGACAAGTGGGATTCTTTTGTAGAGAATGTTTCGAATGTTGGAAAGTTAATCACATCGACAGGGAAAAGGGTAACACGCCCAGCAATTGCCAGTGTCTAGGCACCATAGAAAAAACTTACTATTTTGACACTGGCAATTGTTGGATGTGTTACTATTTTGACAATTGGAACTGAAGAGATCATGACGACAGGGGCATCTTTGACAATATCTCCATGGTACGTCAAGTCGACCCGGAGCGACATCGAGCCAACACTCCCGATTCTGCGACCAGACACTAACACGTTGACACTTGCCACACACTCCAGATGGATAATCATCATCTCCCGACATCACGATTGGCGTTTGACAATACGGACATTCCGTATTGCTTATTATTCTAATCGTCTTGACGAAACTCATCTCTAGACAAAGTTAAAAACGGATTGGGTCGTTCCGTTGTTTGGAAAATGTTGTTTGTGGAATTCTTTTGTGTTTTACGTTCATAGAAATAACAACACGTCATCACAAAATTCCGATCTCAAATGGCTACCACTGCTGTGCTAAATTTGCCTGATTCAGGACCGACATTGGTGCTGAATATGATTGTGAAGAATGAGTCTAAGATTATCACTCGTCTCATTGATTCAGTTGCTTCAGTGATTGATTCGTACGCCATTTGTGATACGGGGTCCACCGATGGAACTCCTAAGATAATTCAAGATCACTTTAAGAACAAATATCCTCATATCAAAGGTACTGTCTTTACCCATGCATGGAAGAATTTCGGACACAATCGAACCAAGGCTCTCAAGTCAGCCAAGGGTCTTGGGGATTATGCTCTATTGGTAGATGCTGATATGATTGTTAATATCACCAATGAGTTTGATAAAAAGACATTGAATCAAAAGACTCATTGGGTTAAACAAATGGATGGAGAATTAGTCTACTACATTCCTCGTATTGTACGTACGGATGCTGATCTCAAGTACGTTTGTTATACTCACGAATATCTGGATTCGAACACGGATGCAGCAACTGCTCCACATGCCAAGGGTATTTGGATTACTCATGTAGGAGATGGTGGTGCCAAGGCAGATAAGTTTGAACGTGACCTTGTCTTGTTGGAGAAGCAACGCAAGGACAATATTTGTCCAAGCCGTACTGAATTTTATTTGGGTCAAACGTATCTCTGTAAAGGAGACTACAAAAAAGCGATTGAAGCGTATCACAAACGAATTGAGCATGGTGGTTGGGATGAAGAGATTTGGTACAGTTGGTATCAGATTGGAAATTGCTACCGCAACCTCAAAGATATGCCCAATGCCATTAATGCTTGGTTGACTGCATATCAAGTCATCCCTCAGCGATCGGAGAATATATATCAAATTTGCAAACACTATCAAGAAACGAGTCAATATCATCTGGCGTATCAAATGTATCTTTGGGGGAAACAAATTGCTTACCCAGTCATTCATACTCTGTTTATTGAATCCGATATTTACAATTGGGGATTTGATTGGCTCTATTCTATCATGGCTGCATATGCAAATCCCGGAGATCAAGATGTACCAATAGTATTCAAGAGACTACTTGGTAGCAAGTGTCCATACCAAGACACTATCAAGAGCAACTTTCAATACTATCGACATTCGTGTGCACTCCAGACTGCTGTGGGTTGTCAGATCACTGCAGTGTCATTTGATGATACTTTCTGTCAAGACATCCAAAATATTGAATGTATTCCAATGTCTCATAGTACACCCTCAATTGTAAATCTAAAGAATGGCAACTATGGAGTAAACGTAAGACTTCACAACTATTCGGTATCTGATAAATGTGAATATACTATCCACGACAAAAATCAACAAATTACAACCATCAACAAGTATATTGAACTTGATGGAACTGATTTGAACAAGCGTGTCAAGGAACACATGTTTGAAGAAGCACCGACCGATCTAAAATACAAGGGTATCGAAGACCTTCGGCTTTTTCAAAGAGAAAGTGACTCGGTTATCGTTTATGCTGGAAATACTAATATGCATGGACATATGCGTGTGAGTACTGGAATTTACGATCCGTCCAAGAGTACTCTTTCGAGAATCGAAAGTCCAAGCCCTAGTGTACCACCCAGAGATTGTGAAAAGAATTGGGTCTTTGTGGGGGATGCTACAAATCGTATGATTCGAGATTGGCGAAATTCACAAGGGGTGATGGATATTGGAGTAGTGGATGAAAAGACTGGAATATTTGAAACCACGTCAAATCCATCAGTTCCTTCGCTTTTTCAACATTTTAGAGGATCTACCAACGGATGTCTCTTTGGAAAAGACCTGTTTTATGTTGTCCATATTGTTTCTCATGAAAAGAGTCTAAGAAAGTATTATCATATGATGGTTACCTTGGATCACAAAACATTGGAAGTGAAGCAAACGTCCAATCTCTTTACATTTGAGAATTGCGACATTGAATACTGTCTTGGATTGGTTGTAGAATACGATCGAGTTAGTATGACGTATAGTACTTGGGACAAGACGAGTCATTTGGCAGTCTATGACAAGAACAATTTGTTTGCACAGATTTGCTTGCAGTAAATTGTAATCTTAAAACTTGATCTTATAGTATATAAGAGATTGCAAACGTTTTATCTTGAAACTTTATTGAACCATCATGGCATCCTCACGTGTGAAAGCCCCAACTCTGGCATCTATGGATCGTAATATGTTGAATGTGCTCAAGTATTTGGATGGCGATCAGTTGAACTCTATGATACAATTATCAAAACAATCTCGAGAATCTCTCCTACATGCCAACATGCAATGTACAAGTAGAACAAAAAATGGTACAAGATGTATGAAGATGATACAATCTGGTGATTCTGATGATTGTGCTGGCTTTTGCAAGGTACATCTGATCAAAGCAGCCAGCACTTATTATGAAACTAAAAAGGGTATACATTATTTAAAGTTGGTCATTCCTCTTCAAGGTGACGACAAATTCACAATTACGGTGGATGATGTTGGTCTCCGGGTGGGCATACCTGGGGGCATTGGTGACGATAAGTGGTGGGATTGGGTACGCCAAGAAACACAGGATATAATCGATGGACTGGCTAAATTTGGAGCCCCAGTCAATCGCATGATGTTTGGTACATATTCCCTGGTTCATAACAGAACCAATGCATCGCGTGATCGCATGTTGACATATCTCCTTATCAAATATGGTGGTGTCATCGAATCCATCCAGGTGAATGAATGGAGTAAGGAGAATAAAATGGTTGTAGCAACCATGCTTGAGACATTATTCCCCAACAAATCTGTCCTAATAGTGCCTCACTTTTTGAATGGATATTCGCTGGTTCAACTACAACAGTGGGAACGTGAAAATTTAGAGGCGTGAAAACGGCCTCTTAAGTTTCCCAAAACATCAGTAAATAGCAAGGCAAGCAAAATGAGCATGAAAACGACATTACACACATCATGAAATAGGTGCACGTTGTCAAACGGAAAACTAATAGTCAAAAGTTTGATACAATTGTAAAAACAATTTTAATATCTTGTCATTGTTGAATCAATTCGACGATACAAACTCGGAATTCAATACTGTATTTTCCGATTGTAATGTCTACATCACAGTTAGGTAAAGTGACATGTCAGCGTCGTGGTGATGCTGGACAACTTGGTAACCGCATGTTTCAGGTGGCTGCTGCATACGTTGTGAGTCAAAATGCATCAATCCCATGTATGCTTGTATTGCCTACCAGATGGACTGCGTGGACTGCAATGTTCCATAAAGGTATATTGATTGATGATTTGGTTGGATTGAATGTGACTGACGTTGATCAAAACGCATCAACATCTCATGATACCATTATTCATGCTGGAGGTCTACTCGAAAAAACTGGAGATGTGGTGAATCTACAAGGTTACTTTCAGTCATGGACGCACATTCTACCACATACTGAGGGGATACGTGACCTATTCCGTCTAAACAAGGATGACGAGCAACGTCTGCATTGCAAATACATCGATGGACACGCCATCACATTAGCAATACATGTGCGACGTGGAGATTTTCTCCATGCATCGGCATATATAGAATTGACTAAATCATGGTATGCTCGCGCAATCGACACGATTATGGTATCAAGTAGACTTCAAGGACCTGTTCATATCGTCGTGTGTAGCGATGATATCGAATGGTGCCGCCTGCATCTTTCATCAGTCGTTGAAAAGATCATCCCCAATGTATCTATACAATTTTCAAGTGAAACTCAGGACATATTTGACATGTATGTGATGAGTTATTGCACACACAAAATTATTAGCAATTCAACATTTTCCTGGTGGTCAGCGTTCCTGGGAGGTGATCGTCCGGGGCTTGTTGTTGCCCCGGACAGGTGGTTCACCACAGATGGTCCTCTAGACATTGGTGAACAAGATTTACTGATTCCCACATGGCTCCAGTGTCCGGTGACTACACTCACTAGATGCAACGCAGTCCTGCAACTGGAAACCAATTCCATCCCATGCATTTCAAATCAACACGATCCAACATTTTCAGACATATTCTTGACACCTGATCGACGTCTGGTGATGGTGGGACGGTGCCGATTGACCAAACAGGATATCACCGTTACCGTGGCGTCTGTGAAACTTGTTATGATGGAAATCAATGACCCCGAGTTACATACACGCTTACTGGTGTCAAACGAGTCAATCACTGTGGATCAATGTGTTTGTATTGAGGTCAATGGTCATCGAGTATACCCAAATGTCCTAGGTGGTAATACTGTTGGCAAGGTTGTTCTTGCAACATTGGTGAAAAACTCTTCGCATCTCGTACTACCATGGATCAAATATCATTTGGCACGGGGTGTTGATTATATAGCAGTGTACGACAATGGAAGCAAGGATATTATGCACTTGGAAGAGATTCTTGCACCATGGATTAAATTGGGACAAGTTGCCATGTACAACTGGCCTTATCAATATACTCATTCATACAGTGGTCATTCGGGTCAGACCACCCAACAGAATCATGCATTGTATGGTTTTCGTGACGCCATCTGGCTGGGCTTCATTGATATTGATGAATATTTCGTACCTCAGTTGGACGAATTTCCACATGATGTGCGTGGTCTATTGGATCGACTATTGATACATCATAATGTCAATTCTCAGATCATTGGTGGGTGCTCCTTTGAGACATTGACCTTTAACAACATTGCTGGTCAATCACATATAAACCACGATTTTTTCTCTATTGTTTCGTGTAAATCACACACGGAAGGACCTTGCTCGCGCCAAAAAGTATTTGTGATTCCTTCAAACGTTCAACTATTTACGGTGCACCGCATTACACTCGGACTCCCTGTATTGTTTGTGCCACCTAATGATGGTTTATTGAATCATTACATGTTTCTTAATAAATCAGTCGCTGGTGGAAAAGAAATCTTTCCAGCAACAAATACACGTATTCAAAAATATCTTTCAAACATGCATGAACCATCCACTAACTTGTCGTTATCTATGTTATTCTCATTTTGCCTTTTTGGTAGCGACCAAAAGTATGTTGGTGGTATGACACGTAACATTGAATGTATTCGTCAGGCGTTCCCTGATGCATACGTTCGTATCTATGTTGGTTTGCCATTACCTCCACAAAAGATACTGGATGATTTTGTCAGATGTACACGTGTGGATGTGGTTTTTACTGGAGTCGAGGGCTTCAAAAACTGTATATCACGTTGGTTGCCATTGATGGATGATCGAGTACAATCGTGTTTTGTAAGAGACGCCGATTCTCGTGTATCGGCACGTGATGTATGGTGTATCAAACAGTTTTTGGCATCTCCCTATTGCTTTCATGTGATTCGAGACAATCACTGGCATCGTCGCAAGATCATGGCTGGACTGGGTGGATGGGTGCGTGATGCGAACAAGGGATATCCTATGGAATTTGACTTCTCCAAATCATGGGATACATTTCTCACAAATGAAACTTTGGTATATGGTTCAGACGAGAAGTTTCTTGCAGAAAGAGTAGCACCCTATTTTGACAAACTCACAATGGTACACACAAACATATCGGCTTTAAAAGATGAAGTGTCCTTTCCTATCGAAATCCCCATGCATGATGCGACAGACTTTGTAGGTAACGTATATATATTTGATTCAAATGGTGGCGAACGGGGACAATTTCTGGCGGGTGACAGTTTGGACGTATCAAGTCAACGTGAATGGTTGTTGAGCCAGAATCAATATCAAATGGCCACGACATTCGAATCTCAGTTGAAGCCAATCACCAAAATCCAATTGGCGTCGTTGACTTGGAAAGAGATTTGCCTCAAATATGATGGCGCGGAATGTTGGGATCTCTCTGAAATGAGCATCCAACAGTCCAACCAAGATTTGTTTGCAAGTGGGTACACTATAGTTGCTACCACTGACGTGAACCATGTCCCAAGAGAGGATGAGATTATCATCGTATATGGTAATTATCCCTTGTGGCGCGACAGTCTTCCTATAGTAAGTAGAATTCTCTTTCGACATGCTAAATTCTTTTATGATCTGAAGCACTTTCAAGTTCACAGCGATCCATGTTTTGATCAATTCAAAATGATACGGATTATCAGTCTGGAAGGTCGTGACGATAGGTATCTCGCAACCCTACTCGAACTGTGTCGTGTGCATGCTCCACTTGATATTGTTGCCAAGTACATTGCACGCAAGGTAGATGGAATATCACCATATGAAGGTGCGACGCAGAATCACGTCGATGTTATTCAAGAATATGTCGATAGTGGCCAAACTGGTTACTGTATGGTACTTGAGGACGATTTTTCATTTGTGGATCTTCAGGAGTTGATCAAATCATCGCTGAATCAACTAATTGCCAGCAAACCCAAGTTTGATGTGTGCTTTATGGCAGCGAGTCGGTTTCATTCACGTGAACCATACAATGATTTATTGATACGAAGTCTTCAAGAGTGTACGACCTCGTCTGGGTATATATTGTCAAGCGATACTGCTTCACAAGTTCTATCATGTACACGACAGGGTTTGGAAAACATGCAGCGCACCGGAGATACCCACATCAACTGCATCGATCGCTATTGGAGTCGCCTAAGTGACATGTTTATCTTTCGGCGCAAGTTGGGGTTCCAGCGCGCTACATGGAGTAACTTAACCAACAAAGTGACCAACTACTTGGACTAACTAAGCGTATTTATAAAATAGACAATCCGGCATGTGAGTTCACGTGGGTGTATGTAAAACATAATTGTAAAGACGTTGAATTTTTTCAAATAGAACTCTAAATAATAATTGATCTTGACGCTTAAATTTGCCATGTCTTTTTCAGAGGGTCCTTCGGACATGTTTTCGTCTCGACAAGTTGATCAGTATGCTAAATGTTATATCCACGATGGACATGAAGAAATTGAAAAGTTTGACATTATACTGTATCTTTCTCAATTAGAAGATAGTTGCAACAGCATTACACAACCACTGATGACATGTCTAAGGGAGCCTCTTTGCGATTGTAAAGAGGATGAACAAGGTAATGTCATATGCGATTGTGACCATGATGAGGTATCTTTGGTGAAAAAAATATCTTTTAATATGATGAGCAATTGCATGTACCACTTTACTTTGAGTTTAGACAATCGGTTATATCCAGTGAAACAATCTAAGAAACCCAAAAAGAGTAAAACAGGTCCCAAACAAGAGGATCTTGACGAGGGCAAGGAAGATTGCACCATCCGTATCTTTGCTCTAAATTGCGAGACCTTACACGAGACACCTTGGTTTGACATTGACAAGTTCAACAACAAGGTTGTCTTTTATCAGGATCCTCGTCTCGAGTTTGATTTGGATGAAGAACCCACTCATCATGGTCATCAAGTCGAATTCAAAGTCAATTACATGCATTACACAATTCAAGGCATTCACAGACCTCGGTGCAACGACGCAAACGAACAAGACAGCAATAGCGAGAGCAACAAGGACAAGGATTCCGACACCGATGTTGACTTGGATTTTAATGATCTAGATAATCTTCGCTCGGGAATTTAACAAGATAAAAATTCACTTGTTGGATCGCACATTCCACAAAGGCATTGAGTATTCGATTCACATTTCCGTTTGATCATGTCCTCCCTTGCAATCGTCATTCCTGATGCAACATCACCCGCACAAGAAGCAATCCTATTGATTCTTACAAGCACTCAAAAGGCTGTAACTTGGTGTGAGGCCAAAGTTCAAGCGAATGATTTGATCAAGACAAGCACTTTTGGAGAATTTGATGGAGGCCCGCGAATGAGTGAACAGGATAAAAATTTCTACATCAGTCGACGAGATGCAGCCAAAAAGGCTTATGACTCTGCGCTCAAGATGTACTCTGCGCACAATGGCTATTTTCTGGGACATGAGAAACCAGGCTCTTGTTATGACGGACATGTTGCAAGTACAATGATGGCTTGTATGAACCTTCGCTACAAGGCGCATGCCATGTCACCCGAAGCAGAACTATTCAACCCTTTGATTGCATGCTGTCAGTTTGTCGCCACATATGTACCGATGAAGGCATATAACAAAATTTAAACATTTCGACTTTGGGGAATATTCCCCAATGAGTTAACAAGGTTGAAACTATGAACGTTGCATTGTTCAATCTTTCCAAAATGATACATTGATTCTTTCAACATCATCGTTCTTGGATACAAGTTCTGTAACTTTGGACAGATGATCAGGATACTTGTTTCCCACGACAATAACATTGTAATTGGTAACAGTTTCTGGAATCGTTTCGTTTGAATCTGTCTCGTAAACTTTCAGAGATGACAAATTACTTGCAATGAAACTTTTGCCAGTACATGATGGACCTTGAAAAACGTACACAGGGCGGCGCGTAATCGCGCGCATGGTCTTGACAAAAAGTTTGGGGTCAAATAGGGCTATTGAACTACATGGACCGTCGGACGTCACCCATGCGATTCGCACACCGTCCATTGTACGTATTTCTAATTTGACATAATCGATAATCACTTGTTGATTATGAACTTTGGGAACCCAATGCAATGTACCAACGTCTTCAACAGATTTGATGTCTGACAATTCACCCCGAGTAGAGGGTATGAACTCAGGATCACTACAATCATAAAAATTTTCCATTGTGATTGTATAAATTTGATATAGGTCACTTCGAAGAAAGATAGTATATTGACTCATCTCCCTTGAATCATACAGAGCAGTTTGACTGTTGCGAAATTCTCGGATTCCTATCAATCGATATTCAAGAGAAGCCATGGTCGGAAGTTATTCAAAGGAGACGAAATTGATAACCAAGTCGGTTCCCTTGTGGGATTCAAACGGATTTGTTAATTGTGTCACTGGGGAAATTAAATTATGATATTGTTTAGTGATAAGAAGAACTTCAAAACCTGTCTTGAGAAATGTCAAATTTGGAAGCGCCAAGTTCGCTAGCGCCACCGTTGTTTTCACCAATACATGAGTCACCTGATAATATAATGCCTATAGATGAATGGACTCTCAAGTTGTTCATGTTAAGAATTTTCGCAGCCACAATTCAGGGTTTACAAAACTATTTTGTTACAAATCCGCAGGGATTTCAGCCATTCAAATATTTTACAACATTCAACGCAAAGATTGAAGATTCCGATTGGGGACCAAGTTATCTTACCTCTGGTTTTGAAGCCAACCAAACCACCCCATCAGATGCATCTGATGATTCTTGGAGAATATCAAAGAATAACAGATGTTTTTTTGTGACCAAAAGACACAAGTGGCAAGGGTACTTCTTCACCAAGTCATATCGCGAGGCAGATACTCAATTTGTAACATGGACAAGGGATGGATACAATCCACAAATGTTTGAAATCAAACTTACTCGTTGTGGTTTCATTGATCTGCCTCGTCTCGTAATCGAAATAAAGACAATGTCTGCTACACAAACTATGATTCAAATATTAACGAATCATCCAAATAATCTTCCATTTCAATATGTCAATCAAGTAATTGAAAAAGACAGTGAATGGTCAATACTGCAAACTAATGTCCTAATCGAACGTGAAAGAGATATGCGCAAACAAGTTTTATTGAAATATGGCAAAGATCGTCGCAAACCTGCAAACTTGGCGGACGAACAAAAGCAGGAACGAATACTTATCGAACAAAAACGACTGAAACAAATGAACTACAAATTTGATCAAACCCAAGCATTAGCAGGTATACTCAAGTATGGATCTCATGAAGATGTGATGCATGCATTAGAGGGACAATCTATGGTTAAATATGGTATGGCGGAATCAATCAAACGATCTAATGCTGGCAAATCAATTACCATACAGAACCCAGGATATTCTTTAAAGATGGCCGATGAAACTAATGTGGTATGTGCAGATGCACTTCGGGCGACTGAAAAGGGGCGGTTGCTTGATATTGCAAAGTCTCTGGGAATAAAAGTTGTATCTCGTGATCTAAAACCCGTGCTCTGTGAAAAGATCATGCGTCATCTGCATATTCAAGACAACAATGTACCATCGTCGATCGATTATGAAAACCAAATTGAACCTCTTGGTTAAAGAAATCCGTTATTAGGAAACACATTTACAACAAGAAACTTATTTTTAATTTTCACAATCCAATTGACCTTTTTGTTTTATCTGTCATGTCTTTATCCGATTCAACCATGCTATTTACATTGATTGGTATCCGAGAATATAGACTGAAGATGTGTTCAGGCAAGAAAACTAGTCAATTCTCGGTGTATATGAGACGTGAAGGGCAAGTGTACACATTCACCCTGTGCAATACTCTTGGTGGTGCATGCTTTACATCTGTCGTACCTACAGACGAACCCAATCCCACCGATATAGCAAGGGATCTCTACTTTTGGATACCAAAAACAGAGAATGTTCAAGTATTTCTGGATGTATCACAATTCTATGGAAACTTATGGACAACCAAGGGAGAAAAGATTGCTTGGTTCAATAGATGCCCATGTGACCCTGACCAAAATAGTCTTGCAGACTTTGATAAACAATTTTTTGTCCATCGTGAGCCCGTTTTTCTTTCGACCCTCTATGTTATAACTGGTGGGACACAAACATTCATTGACACATTCATCAATCCCAAACTCAAAATCTACAACACTGATTCTGCACGATTGATTCCACGTGATATAACTAAATATGATGCAGTAATTGTGGGAACTAAATTTCCAGGACATTTTGAAAGGATTCAACAATTAGTCTCTTGTAATCTGACTGTTGATGCAATCTCTGTTTCACTCGCTGACACATCAAAATCACAATAAGAGTGCTATTGTAGCAGCAGATGCTTTTTGTTGAGTCGAATACATTGAATTTGAAACTTGGCATTATTGTGAATATATGTATGAAGTGTATACAATCAAGTAACATTTGTTTTCAAAACGACACTATAATGGCAGTCCAAAATGAGATGATACCAGGCGGATGGACAAATTGGACTCTTATCAAAGAGGGACATGGAGACGTTTATGGGCTTGCCATGAGACTCAAACATACCGTCGAACTCAACATTGGGGAAAAATTAACAATTTATCATCCACGCGCGTATAAATCACAAGTTGTTGCCGGGATGAATTATCACATACTTATTCAAACAAGCAATACCAAAGGTTTGAAGATATCTGTTTATGAAGTTCCTTGGAAAGATTTCATCCAAGTTACTAGCGTAACGAAAGGTAATATGGTTGATTTACTCCATTAGAGTATTGTGTGCAGATAAATTAATTCATAAATAACTATCGAAATTTGTTCAACTTTGAAAGTTAGCGCCTACAATAATCAAAACTTTAATGTATGTATATAAAAACATTTTACAGACTTGCGACACTACCGCGTTCTCTTTATGAGCATTGAAAAATGATTGCCCCAGATCCTCCATTCCCTCCAGCACCACCAATACCAACCGAGTTTTGGCTCTGGCTTTGTGCGGCTCCACCACCACCCCCTCCACCAGCACCAGGAGATTGTCCTATCCCACCATTACCACCATTGATAGTCACACTCGTGCCACCAGCACCCCCGTCACTGGTTATGGTAGAACCACCCTTTCCACCCGCTGCACTGATACTCCAAGTTGCACTTGAAGACCCGTTGTACGTTCCCCCCGCTTGAGACGCTGAAGGTGGATATAGAAACGTCAACCCACCAGTGGCAACTCCCCCACTGGAACCTAATGGGCCAGCAGCACTGCCATCCAGTCCTGCACTGCCTGCCTGACCACCTTGTGATACAAGTGCATTAGATGCATTTGCAGTACTATCTGGATTGAATGAACTTGCAACACCAGGTTGACCATTTGTAGCACCTACACCTGTAGATGTAGACTGTCCTCCTAAACCTCCCGTACCAACTATAAAAGTATATGGTGTTGATTTAGGATTTGTAATGGTCATTGTTCCATATGCACCGGCACTACCTCCAGATCCACCACTTCCAGGGACGCCCAAGGCACTGTATCCACCACCCCCACCGCCACCACCACCAATGACATGGACCGTTATCAGCGTTGTTCCAGTAGGCACAGTGAATGTTTGTTGTGCAGAGTTTGCCAGCGAACCGAAACGAACAATGGTAGACCCCCTTGCACCAGTAGGACCAAATGAACCAGTTGGACCGACGACAGTACTTGCTGCACCGGTAGTGCCCGTAGCCCCATTTGCTCCAGTCTGTCCAACGATACCACTTGCTCCAGTTGGTCCAGTTGGTCCAGGAACAGTGCTATTGGTTCCAGTTGGTCCAGTCTGTCCAACGATGCCACTCGCTCCGGTTGGTCCAGGAACAGTGCTATTGGCTCCAGTTGGCCCAGTCTGTCCAGCAATGCCACTCGCTCCACTTGCACCAGTTGGTCCAGCAATACCAGTCGCTCCACTCGCTCCAGTTGGTCCGGGAACAGTGCTATCGGCTCCACTCGCTCCAGTTGGTCCGGGAACAGTGCTATCGGCTCCACTCGCTCCAGTTGGTC
>Ga0326733_1000068_pt1 | contig 37054 bp, 50 predicted proteins | sample 14_GP2_308_FD_207946 | JGI IMG/M metagenome (GOLD analysis project Ga0326733, IMG submission 207946) | Glacier ice microbial communities from Ngari, Tibet, China - 14_GP2_30.8 | ecosystem: Environmental > Aquatic > Freshwater > Ice > Glacier | place: China: Ngari, Tibet | collected 2018-07-17
GGTGGAAACAACTTCTCGCAAGTCAACAACATTACCATCCAGTCTTCTGGCGACGGAGACAGCGACAAGCAACAAGCTGACATGGTTGCAGCTGCAATCGACAAGAAGTTCGCAGAAAACATGGCGCGTGCAAACCGCCCAGGTGGCATGAATAATCGTGCTTCACTTCAACTTTAAGGAATAACATGGCGACACCATTTCCTGCAGTCCAGGTAAGCCAAGCTTCATCACGCACAACAACCAACGACATTAACGTTGTGCGTTTTGGAGGCGGCTATGAACAGAGGGTGCCTATGGGCATCAACTACAAGCGTGACAAGTGGTCCGTTGTTTGGGACAAAATTACCTTGTCACAGAAAATCACAATCGAGAACTTCATCCAATCCGTCTCAAACGGGTCTGTCATCACATGGCAATCACCTCTTGACACCGGTGAGAAGAGCTGGGTAATGGAAGGTGACTGGAACATCGCTGACACCGGCGGTAACCTCTACACAATTCAACTGACCCTTCGCCAGGTCTTCGACTTGGGTGAATATTACGCGCCACCTCCAATTGACCCGGGCGAGCCTGGTGGCGGAACCACGTACGTACCAATGGCTCTCCCATCTCCTGTGTTGGCATCATACTTTACGGGTTGGAAGCCGGCAATTGGTGGCCAACGTATTACTGCCATTCCTGCAGCATACAATCAAATTTACATCTTCCACGCTGTGCCAAACGGCTCATCTGGTGCATTTAAGTTTGAATACTATTCCGCGGTTACGGCTGATGAAATTGATGTAGCACACTCCAAAGGCCAGCGCGTTGTTCTTTCTGTTGGTGGAGCTAATGCACGCTTCTACTTTGAGACACGCACACAGTCTCAAGCATTCTTGAACTCTTTCATTACCATCCGTAATGCATTGGGCGGCAAGATTGACGGCATCGACTTCAACACATTTGAACAGATGTCTTCACCTGCAACTGACGGTGGAGTCTACCCACCTCTTGCTGACGGTTCAGACAACCCTGCATGGGCAGCATGCATCACTGAAATGATTTGGATTGCTCAATCGCTGAAGAACCTTTACGGCCCAACATTTTCTGTATGTGCACCTCCGCACCCAGGTCGTTACTACGCCCCATTCGACTGGAAGCTGATGAAAGCAATGGTTGATGCAAATGTACTCGACTACGCAATCCCTCAGTATTACGATTCACCAGACTTCCTTACAGCTGCGGCAATTGAAGAGTACGTAAACATTTGGATTGCTCACCTTGGTGCATCGAAGGTTGGTATTGGTTTCGGTTCTAACTACATAGCTGAACCTGGCCCAACATACACGGTTTCAACAGCTGTGGCACGACAAGTGTGGACAAATATTCGTCAATACAACCCGACATTGAAAGCTGCATTTGGTTTCTCTGCTCAACACGACTACGAAGCAACAACGCCTTGGTCATTTGGTACTGGTATGCGTGCAGAAATGGACTTGCCATATGTACCACCGCCAACAATCTTCTCAACTGCATGGTTCTCGCCAACAGTAGGAGCAGGTGGCGGCTGGACTACACCTGGTGCAATTACTGCTTCTGATGACAGCCGAGCTACTCGTACCTTGGCAACCGCAGGTGAAGGTGGTGCGCTGTTTGCATACAACTTCAGTGGAATTTCTGTGCCTGCAGGTGCAACCATCAAGGGTATTGAGGTTCGTATTGAGGGTTCGCAAACCGGAACACCGGACTACACGTACTGCTTCTTGACAACAGGCGAAACATACGGCCCAGGTCCGCGGTCAGTTGCTGCTAAAGGTATGCCACTGGTTGCTGCTGAAGGTGTCATCACTCTAGGTTCTACAAGTGATGTTTGGGGTGGTGTAAGTACAGCTGCTCCTTCGTCCTCAATGGAACGTGCATGGTCACCAGCTGACTTCAACTCTGCATTCTCAGTGTTGATGGCGTTTGCATCCAATGGAACGTCGCTCACAAACAGTATTGACCATGTGCAGGTTCGTATTTCCTACACGACGTAAATAGAAACACACACGGGAGAGGGCAATGTACTCTCTCCCGATTTAAAGGAGTGCAGCATGACAATTACCCAAGAACTCAAGAAGGCCACCGTTACCAGCCCCTACGTAGAAATGCTGTGGATTGATGGAACGACAGTAAATGCCGGTCTGAATTTCTACTTGACAAATTCCTCGGACTATGCTTTCAGTTTCAACGGCAAACAATATGTTCCGTTCCCTTACAAACTTGAGGGCATGGAAAGCACCACTGGTCAACCACCACGTCCTAAGCTCATCATTGCCAATGTCAACAAGCTTATTCAACCGTACCTGCAACAATACCAGGATTTGAAGCGTGTTAAGGTTTCCCGCATTCGTACATTGGCCAAGCATCTCGATGGTGGTACAGCAGCAGACCCAACAATGACGCTGCCAATTGACGAGTACTACATCAATGCAATGACCCTCATGGACCGTACATCAGTACAATTCGAACTCGCCAACATACTTGACATGCCTAATGTTATGCTTCCAGCTGCTCAGGCGTTGAAAGACAACCTTGGTACCAAAGACCTGTACGCACCTGGTTTGTCGTCTGTACGTTTCCGCGGCTAATATGTTAGCTGAAAACTACATCCAAAATTGGGATGAGGTTGTCAAACATGTACTCGAATGCTACCCAAATGAAGCGGGTGGTATTGTAACAACTGACAACATCTTCCACCCAATTGCAAACGTTTCTGAGACACCGCTTACTGGCTTCGAGTTTCATCCACGTGAGATGATTGAGAAAGATGTCAAGTGCATTCTTCACTCGCACCCATACGACCCAAATGCCGCACCTGAAGATGACCCTCGGATTCCGTCCAAGTGTGACCTTGAAGGACAAATCAACACTGACATTGAGTGGGCGATTGTGGTAACAGAGGGAGAGAATGTAACCCCTCCTATTTTCTGGGGTGACTATGACCATCGACCAGACTTGTTCAACCGGGAATTTATTCACTCTGTACAAGACTGCCTTGCTTTCATGTGTGACTGGCAGTACAAGGAATATGGTTTGAAGTTGCCAATGTTCCCAAGACACTTCGACTGGTTCCAAGAAGGTGAAGACCACATGGAACAACAGTATGAAGGTTGGGGTTTCAAAGATGTGTCTCATTTGCCACAAGAAAAAGGAGACGTAGTCTTCTACCGCATTCAAAGTCAAGTGGTAAATCACGTGGCAGTGGTAGCTGAACCCAATGTGGTTGTGCACCAACTGTACGGGCGGTTCCCTAAAACTGAACCTTATGAAGTATGGGCTAAATACATCGTAAAAAGAATTCGACATTCCTCTCATCCTAGTTTCAAAACTGCCTAAATAGCACTGTTAAGAGGATTTGGCAATGACCGGTCCCGACGAAATAAAAGGAGTAGCATTATGCTAAGAACAATCCACCTAGTGGGCAAGTTGTCCCGCTTCAGCAAGAAACCAGTGCAAATTGATGCCGACACGACCCAAATGGTCATGCAAGGTCTCATTGCCATGTTCGGCCCATCTTTTAAGCAGATGGTTCGCGAAGGCGAATGGCACGTCACCCGCAACAAGAAACCAAAAGAGTGCAAAACTCTCGATGACAGCATCGGTGAAGAAGAACTCGCATTCGGCCTCGGCAACACAATTGAAATCTGGTTTGCACCGGCGGTCAAAGCTCTGTCGGCTGTAGTTCGTATTGTGGTTGGTGTGGTGCTCATTGTTGCAGGTATTTTCTTCAAGATGCCATTCCTCGTCAAGATGGGTGCCATGCTGGTACTTGGTGGTGTCAGCGAACTGTTGGCTCCTAAACCATCTGTCGGGCAGCAATCTCAGTCTGGGCAAAACCCGTCCTTCCTCTTCAACGGCACAGTAAATGTTACTGAACAAGGTGGTCCTGTACCAATTGTTTATGGACGTGTACGCCGCGCATCCTCGCTGGTTCTCTCAGCAGGCATCTCAACAGAAAATATGACAGTTACAGACACTGCACGTGGTAACACAACTACACGCGGCGGTACATACAAGAACGGTCAAGACTTCGTCCTGGAAGTATAATGGAAATCAAAAACGAAAACATTGTAGCAGCTGGTGGTTGCTTCCCAGCTGGAACGAAAATCAACACACCAATCGGCTACCGTCTCATTGAAGACTTGAAAGCCGGTGATGAGGTGTTTGCATTTACACTGGCACCACTCGAAGCTGGTATGCCTGACGAACAGCCAGGTCGTACATTCACAAAGACGATTACTGAAACTTTCAAGCACACATTTGGCGAGGTTGGCTACACATCACCTCTGCTGGAAATTACCTACCACGGTATTGCAGAACACGGTGCAATCCATGACGGGTTGTTGCTGGTTACCGGTAACCACTACATTCTGACACCTTCTCGCCAGTCAGCTGAAACTGACCCTGGCTTTGCACGTGCTGATGAGTTGCAAGTTGGTGACAAGCTGTGGACAGAATATGGCGATGCAGTTGAAATCGTTGCAATTACCCCAGCAGGTGAGTACGACTTCGTCTACAACTTTGAAGTTGCTGACTTCTCTACCTACATTGCTAGTGGCATCCGTGTCCACAACGGTGGTAGTGGTAAGAAACAACGTACACCAGTGCAGGCTCCTAACTCGGTTCGTACCAAGCAAGTTATTCGTGCTCTCTTCTGCCCAGGCGAAGGTGAGAGTGGTGGTCTGTTTAACTCAACTGACATTGCACAATCGGTTTACTTCGATGGTACACCACTGAAGAACTCTGATGGAACATACAACTTCAACAACATTTCAGTTGAACAACGTGTAGGTCTGCCTGACCAATCCATCATCAATGGCTTCTCAGCTGTTGAAGGCGAAGTTTTACTCGGTCTGCCAATTACTGCAGCTACACCAGCAACTCGTACTGTTTCTTCTGGTGCAATCGACGCAGTTCGCATCACCATTGAATTCCCACAAGGTTTGCAGAAGATTGACAAGAAAACAGGCGACGCTAACGGCGCAACTGTAAACTTCGTCATCCAACGCCGTGTTGTAAACGGCACTTGGGAAACTGTCATCAGCCCAATCGTAACGGAAATGAGTTCTGGCCCGTTCACCGCAGCATTCCACATTGCTCGCCCTGCTTCTACTGGTCCATGGGAATTCCGTGTTCAGCGTACTACACCTGACACCACCGCAAACGAAATCATCGACGACACAGTTCTTGACAGCTACACTGAAATTCAAGACGTTAAACTGCCGTACAACAACCGTAGTCTTGTTGCAATTACTGTAGGCGCAGACAGCACCAACGGCAAAATCCCGTCAGTTGCATTTGACTGGGTTGGTGTCAAGGTAAAAGTTCCATCAAACTACAATGCGACAACTCGTGTGTACACTGGTGCATGGAACGGAACCTGGTCGACAACTCTAGTTTCGTCAGACAACCCTGCATGGGTCATCTACGACTTGCTGACACACACTCGTTACGGCCAGGGCGAGCGCTTCAAAGAAAGCCAGCTGGACAAGTGGTCGTTCTACGAAGCTGCAAAGTACTGTGACGAACTCGTAAACGACGGTAAAGGTACTGGTACATTTGAACCACGCTTCACATTCAACGCACAGTTGATGGTTCGTGAGAATGCATGGAAGACTCTGAACACCATCGCTGCGACGATGAACGCGAAGCTGTACATGCACGCTGGTTTCGTCCGCGTGGCTCAAGACCGCCCTGCCACTCCGACACGCATCATTGCAAATTCGAATGCTCTAGAAGGTTTGTTCTCGTACTCGTCATCGTCTGTTGATGAAACCTACACGATGTGCAATGTCACATACAACGACCCACTTGACAACTTCCTGCCGAAGACTGTCAGCGAAGTAGCTGCGACTGCTGACTTGACGCGCTATGGACTCAGCTCCGTCGACCTGGCTGCATACGGTGCAACCACCGAAGGCCAAGCTCGCCGCGCTGCAAAATGGGTAATCGACACCTCGCTTCGTCAAACCAGCATGGTAAACTTTGGTGTTTCGCTGGAGAATGCTGCATTTGAGCCGAACGAAATCTTCTACCTGATGGACTCAGACTACTCGCAGACAACTCAGGAAGGTCGTCTGGCAAACATTGCCGGTACCTCGCTGACACTTGACAAGTCCATCAACAAGACTGGTACAGGTACTTGGACGATTACCGTCTACGCAGCTGATGGTAACACGATGGAAACCCGCACGATTACATCTGCAAACGGTGTTTCTGCCAACATTACTGTCAACGCAGCAATTACATCTGTAAAGGGCGCAGTCTACATCATTACTGGTTCTGTGTCTCCGCGTCAGTTCCGTATGGTAGGCATGACAGACAACGGCGACCTAACATACACGGTCACTGCGCTTCAACACGACCCTAACAAGTATGCTCGCATTGAACAAGGCATCATTCTTCCGGATGATGTGTACTGGCAGCCACCTAGTCTCAACAGCGTTAATGTACCAACAGGTTTGGTCATTGAACCACAAAGCGCAATCAACGAAGACGGGCAAGTTTTCCGCTTCCTGAACCTTTCGTGGAACCCACCAGCAGATGGCACGGCTCAACGTTACACTGTTCAGTGGCGTCGTAACCTACAACCGTTTACTATTGAGACGGTCAAGGACCCATTTGCTCGTATTACCAGCGATTTCTCGGGCAGCTACCAGTTCTACATCAATGCAGTCAACTCAGCAAACGTAGCTTCGCCTACATTGTCGGGAACATATGTGTTCGAGTTTACTGGTGTTGGCTCACCAGTTTCTGTGCTTGGCCCAGTGTCTGCGCTGCAAATTGCTGGCGGTGGTACAATCTGGGACGGCGGTATTATGCGCGTCCAGTGGTTGGCACCAACAGAGATTGCCGGTGCAACACTCAAGGATTACAAGGTAGAACTTCAGACTCCAGGTGGAGCCGTGTTCAAAACGTTCTACACGAATGATGTCGGCTTCGCATACACTTACGAACAGAACTTGGCTGATGGTGGTCCTCGTACAACGATTCGTGTGAATGTATACGCACGTGACACATTGAACCGCGTCTCAACACAGACAACTTCAACCTTCAGCAGCCAAGCACCACAGACTATTACGAACCTTCAAGTTCGTGGTACTGGTGGAACTGTGTTCACAACTCTTGACCTCGATGTTGAATGGACTGCAAACACTGTTGGTGGCCAACCATGGAAGAATGACCCGAACTTTGGTTACTTCAAGGTTGAGATTCTGAGTGGAACAACTGTTCGCCGTACTGACCAAGTGTACGACAACAACTATGTTTACACTTATGCTGACAACATCAAGGACAACGGGGCAGAAACACCGTTGACTTCCATCATTGTTCGCGTCAGTGTTGTAACCAAGGCTGGTCTTGCTGGGCCATCTGGTTCTGCGACATTCACACCTGCTGCACCCCCGCAACCAACTAATCTCCAACTTGTCGGTGGTGGAACCGCAATTTCAACTGAAGACATCAGTGTTGAATGGACCGCTCTGTCTAATGGCTCAGCATACCATACACTTGACCTGTTCAAGTTCTACAAAGTTGAAGTTCTTGTTGGCACCACTGTCATGCGCACTGTGAACGTAACTGATGGTGCTCGCTACACCTACCGTTTCGATGACAATATGAAGGACAATGGTCTTGGAACTCCTTCAGGCAACATTACGATTCGTGTAACCACAGTAAGTAAGTTCGGTGTTTCAAGCGCTCCAACCAGCACACTATTCACGGTCAAAGTTCCACCAACCGTAACCAATCTGACAATGAAGGGTGGTGGGTCGACGTACGCAGGTGAAGACCTGGAAGTTGTCTGGGATTGTTTAGACGAGAACGGAAAGCAGTTCGAAACCTACACTGCGTTCAAACACTACCGTGTAATCGTTTACAAAGGTGCTGGAACTACACCTCTTCGTACAGAGCTGGTACGAGTGCGTAACTTTGTTTACAGTCTGGCAATGAACCAGATTGACAACGGCGGCACAGCTATGAACAACCCCACAATTGAGGTTGTTGGTGTTAACACATTTAATGTCATCGGTGCAGAAGCTCAAATCAACTTCTCCAACCCACCTCCGTCTGCACCAGTCATCGACTGCGAAGCTGGTGTCGAGATGGTGTTTGTCGATGTTGTACCAAACACTGCTGACAAAGATGTAATCGGTATTGAAGTACATGTGTCACAAACCGCGGGGTTCACACCATCCGGTAATACTGCTGGTGTAGGCACTTGTGTTTACAAAGGTAACGGTACTAGCTACTCGTTCAAAGCAACGCCAGGCACCTACTACGTTCGCGTGGCTTGCTACGACATGTTCAACACCACAGGTCTTAACTACTCTGCACAAGCCATTGTGGTTGTTGCCGCGCCAATTACGTCCACCGATTACGAATTCCTAGGCTTCACTTGGACACCTAACAGCCCTACAACTAATTCAATTGGTTGGACTTCTGGCACCGTTCAGAAACGTGCTGGTGCATCAGGTGTTGGTACAACTTGGAACGTAACTGCAGGTTCGGCTGCTTGGTCATCTGCGTCGCTATACATCTACTGGGATGCAAACGTAACACCTACGACTTTCAAGAGTACGACTGACCTAGCCATTGCAACAGGTATTGACAAGCGCATAGTTGCTTTGTATAAAGGTGGAACACAGCTGTTCTCGACTGATGGTAACCGTTTGATTGATGCATCAACAACAATCATCCCTAACACCATCTCTGCACCATTGTTGGTGACAGGTGCAGCTGTAATTACTGGCACAGCACAGATTGCTGATTTGATTGTTACCGACGCGAAACTTGCTAATCTGACTGTTACAGCTGCAAAAATTGCAAATGCCGCAATTACAAACGCGAAGATTGGTAATGCACAGATTGACACGCTGAAGTTGACAAATGGCGCGGTTAATGACATCAAAACTGTTGTTACCTACCCGTACAGCAACTATTACAACATTGGTTTTAACACCACGGACAACTACTCAGTATACAGTTCGCCTTGGGCTACACCAGCACCAGCGGGTCTGCCAGGACCATTTAAGCAAACTGTGCTTATTCAATTGTTGATGCCACGTGTTATTTTCTTCCAAACCATGTGCATCCATACAGTATTTGCTTATGTTGAGTTCTTTGATGGTGCTTCATGGTTCAGCGGCCCAGGGCTACGTGGTAACAAAACCGTGGTTAACCCAGCAGCTACAAATGCAACATACACCTCTGGAAATGATGCAAATGAGTTCTACCAAATTACACATGACGCAACACCAGGAATGCAGTACCGTATTAGATTTGACATTACGTTCCACCAAACTATGACATCCACACCGCCACCTTATACCACGTCGGCTCGCTTCGACCACACTAACACGGTCACTGCTATTACGCAGATGAAATAAAAATGATTAATTACATCGTATTCATCACCGCAACAGGTGAAATTGTTACAAACATCTCAATGCTCGAGGAGGCTCTACTTGACACGGTCACTGCCAGCGTAACAGCTGGTCGTGATTACCTTGCTGTTGCAGGAAACAGGAACACACAATATGTCGTTACAGGTGTTGTAACAGCACGTCCTGCGTTGAGTGTTGTGGCTACTTGGTCAGCCACAACTATTGCTTCAGGAGTAACAGCCACACTTGGAACAACACTTCCAGTAGAAACAGTTGTTACAGTTGTTGCAAGCGGTGCAGTTCAATTGCTTGGAGGCCGAGGACACAGCGTTGTCTTTGTGAATGATGGTTCATTTGAGTTCTCATCGACTATTCCTGGCACATACACTGTTTCAGTGGAATGCTTCCCGTACCTTAACACCACTTACACAATCACGGTGACCTAATGGCTTCTCTTAATCTAACACCAATTGCAGCTCCAGCAGTTACTGGTCTCTCAATCCAGACTGGTAACCATACAGCTAACTTGTTCTGGGATGAGCCAATTGACCCGGAAACAATGTTCGAGGTGTGGTCAAATACGACCAATGTCATCGGCACAGCCACAAAGCTAGCGTACACTGCATCCAACTCGTTCACACCAACTGGTTTGGTGGGTCAACGTTACTTCTGGGTCCGCTCGATGAACCGCTTCGGTGTGTTCGGTGTGTTCACAGCTTCTGTTGTGACCACTCTGCCAACTCTTACTGTTTCGCCGACTGCAGGTTCAGCTGTTGCTACACCTGTCATCCCAACGGTAGCGGTTTACAATACATGGTACTCAGTTGGAAGTATTGTTTGGACTGCAGCAGACACTGACATTATTACTTGTACTGGTTTCGTAACCACCGCGATTACAAATGTCATGTCCGTGCTTACCGACCGCATTGTAGTCTTTGTCCGTTCACGGTTGTTCAATGTTACCACTGGTGCAGAGGTCTGGGCAGGTGTTCAAACACAACTCATCTACGACCGCCATGGAGCCACTGACTACGGTCCATTAAACAACGTAACATCTGAAAACGACACATTTATGGCTGGTTCTCCTGGTCTTCTTCGCCCTGGTACGCAATACCGTTGGACGATTGAAGTAAAAAAGCAGCAGGTCATAGGTACCCCAACACTGGATTTGACAGTTATTGATTCATCTTGCTTTGCAGACGCCGCAAGTGTGACCGCGTAATCCAATATTCGCTAAATAGACACCAAGGAGCACACATGCCAATCACAACCGTAAACTTAGCAGCAGCAACACGAAATTTTGCCATTGAACAGGGAGCTTCTGTTGAACTCCCATTTGCTGGCACACAATCTGGTGCACCGCTGAATATGAATGGTTATACCTTGAACATGCAGGTACGCCGTACTTATGCCTCAACTGAAGTCCTCATCAACTGTACCGTTGCAAACGGCAGGTTAGTGTGGGTCAACCAGGCACAAGGCACCTTCAAACTTATTTTGACACCTGATGCCACATCTGTACTTCGCTTTACAACAGAAGAACTTTCTACTGGTGCAATCGAAGCTGTTTATGACCTTGAAATCCAAAACCCTACAACGGGTGGTGTGGTTTACAAAGGCGTCAAAGGTTCATTTACCATTTACCGCGAAATCACTCGCGTGTAATACCGATTACTACTTCACTAAGGACCCACTAAAATGCCGATTTCCTACTACGAAGCAAACAAAGTTCTTGACCACGAAAATGGCAAGACTGCGTACATCATGCCACAAGTTTTTGTGGGTCTGTCTTCGACTACCCCAACGCAAGGTGCTCCAGTTACAACCGTGACTGAGCCAACCGGTGGCGCATACGCTCGTGTTGCTACGACTGGTGCTAGCTGGAACGCTGCTGCTACTGGTGCAACGTCGAACGCTACTGCAATTACCTTCCCTACAGCCACCGCTGACTGGGCTGCTGGTGCCAACTTGACCCACTTCGTGTTCTACGATGCTGCTACCGTTGGAAACATCCTCGGTTACGCACCTCTGACTACCGCAAAGAATGCACTGAACGGAGACACTCTCTCCTTCGCTGCTGGCGCGGTTACTCGTACCCTGGCTTAATTTAGACTGGGCTGGCTTCGGCTAGCCCTTCTTGATTATGAGCAACCCATGTCGGATTCCGCCTCCGCGCGGCCCACTCGTACCCCCTTTGTCTTGTCTTCGCCGACAATCTGGCAAAGGTGGAGGTGCGTCTGGAAACACGCGCCGTTATGTTGGTCTGGCAAGTATGCCCTCCAGCAACTACTACACGCCTCCTCCGCAACGAGTTGTCATACCAATTCCAGTGCCACCGCTTCCACAACCAAAGCCGAGACCTAATATGATTCAATACACACGCCTGATGAATGCTCTCAAGGCAGGACAAGAACTTCCAGTTCTGACTCTAACCGAGTACACAACACTAATCGAAGAGATTACCGCAATGACGACTCTCTCCGAATTCGACAAAAAAGAGATGCTCGAAAACGGGCGCTTCTACGGTCACGGCTTTGCTGTAGACTACAACAAGGAATAAGACATGGCTGACAATGTAAATATTAAAGACTTCGCGGGACTGGTTGCAACAGTTCTTACTGACGAAGTTATTGGCTCGGCATTCGGCGCTGGACAAGTTCAAGTTTTTAAACAGATGGACGGCACTGCTGGTTCAACAAACCTCGCAATTGTAAATGCTGCAGGTGCTGCGTTGTCTGCTACAGCGGATGGTGCAGGTGCGCTGATTAACTCGCTGACTGCCGGTGCAGGACAAAACGGTCTGATGACTGCCATTGGTGCAACGAACTTCGTTTCAAGTGCTGGTAACTCAACTACCGCGCAGCTTCTTGGTGGTGCTACGTTCACAGGAACAATCGAGTCCATCTTCAACCAACAAGACATCTCCATCCTCCTGACCTCTGACCAGTCAGGCACATTGATTATGCGTCAATACATCGACTCAGGTGGAACCCGTGTGGCTTCTACTTGGACATTCTTTGTTGTTGCTGGTGTACCATACTCGAGGTCCTTCGTCGGAAACGGTAACTTCTTCAACTTGACGTTCCAAAATACTGCCGCGACTCTTTCCACCACGCTCAACATCAACACCGCTTATGGTACGTTGTCCTCTTCAACGAACCAAGGTAACCATCCTGTGTCGCTGGCTGAGAGCTCAGTTGCAAGCGTTGTTAACAGCTCTGTTACCAATCTAGCCGCTGCCGCTGTGTTTACTGGACCTGCTGAAGACATTTTGGAATATGCTGAAGTTCGCGTGTTCGCATATTCGAGTCATACATCTGCAGTTGACGGCCTGTCTTTGCAACAATCTGTTGACGGTACAACGTGGTTCCAAACTGACACGTGGACAATCGGTGCAACAACTGCCAAGACGTTTGGCGTTGGTGCGTCTGCAAGGTATTTCCGTGTGGTTTACACCAACGGTGCGACTGCAACTACCACTCTTCAACTGCAAACAATCTTCCACAAGCACGCAACGAAGCCAACGGCTCAGCGTCCTTCAGATGGTTACACCAACGAATTTGACGGCGAACAACAAATCTCGTACCAGATGGTTTACAACGGAACGACTTGGGACCGCCAACAAGGTTCTGCTGGTTCAATGAACGTTCGCCAACCAGATGCAACTGCTTCTGCCTCCCTTGCTGCAGCTGCCGCTACCGCTACTCTGGCTGTAAATGGTGCTTCTGGAACTGCAATTCAAATCACCGGAACTTTCGTTGCAACTCTTCAGTTTGAAGGTACTGTTGACGGCACCAACTGGGTCTCGCTGTTCTCGACGCCTAACGGTACTGCCACAACTGTAACCTCTGCAACTGCTGTAGGTGTGTGGCTTGGTAAATCAGGTGGTTTTAGCTCAATTCGCGTTCGTGCTTCAGCATACACCTCTGGTACTGCTGTTGTAACAATTCGCGCTGGTCAAGGCACTGGTAACATAACAGTTGATGCACCAGTTCGTCTCAACCAGACACGCGCTCTGTCCGACAGCCAAGGTACAACTTGTACTACGACTGCTGCGACCACCGTTCTGGCAGCTGGTGGTGTTGGTGTGTTCCATGACCTGACCAACATTACCATCGCAAACGGTGCTGCGACTGCAACTGTTGCTACTCTGTCGGATGGAACCAAGACGTACCTGTACCCATTGGCTGCAGGTATTGGTTCTGGTGTGGTGGTTTCCTTGCCAACACCACGCAAAGCAACTACCGCAAACGTAGCATGGACAGTCGCTCTGTCTGTGGCATCTACTGTTCAAGTACACCTCGACTATGTAAAGAACTCATAATATGGCAATCGGCGCTGTTACTCTAATGGTTTCAGGTGCAGATGTAGCGACAACAACGAATAACATCGTTACAGCGTCGTTTACCTGCACTGCTGGCCGACTGTATTTGTTGATGTTGTCTGAAAGTACCACGTGCAGTGGTGTAACTGCTGGTCAGAACGCATCTACCAACTGGGCTTACCAGAAGACACAGACGAACGGTACTGGTATTATTGTCGAAGTATTCGGTGGTATTTGCACGACTACAACAACTGCCACAATGACTATTTCTTGGGCTGGTGCAACAACAGCTTCGTATGCGGTCATTGAAGTTCAGCAACCTAAAGCTGCAAATACAATTGTTCAGAAGTTGTCTGCGGCTGCTGCGACCGTTACGATGGGTGCTCGTTCCCCAACTGGTGATGACCCTGCAATTTTTGTGTGTGCGCGTAACACCAACGCCATGTCACCTAAAACACTCTACGTAGCGACAGCCAACATTGGGGTCACCCATCGTTTGCTTTGTAGTTACAACAGCATCTTTGACACGGCTCCTTCATTTAGCGGAACACTTGCTGCCAGCGCAATCATCGGGCTTGAAGTTGGTTCTATTGCGCTGCCGGGAACTGCTACACCGGGTGGGTTGAAAATGACAGGGTATGGTGCACCATGAGTCTACTTCTATTCTTTAACGGCACAAGCGAAGCCGCAGGTGCCATTAAGGAGCTTGCAGGTGCTTTGCTTGAAGCTGCAACTCTTGCTGGTAACCTCAGCCGTGGCCGACCTTTATTCGGAACTTTGTCTGAGAGCGAAACAATCTCTGCAGCTCTTGTGCGCGTTCGCACAATGTCAGGTTCCTTGTCTCAGACGGAAACGATTGTTGGTAACTACAATCGCCTTCGCGCAATCATTGGCACTCTCGCTGAGGTTGAAACCCTAACTGCCACAATCGGTCGTTCGCGTCCTATTGCTGGAACTCTCGCTGAGGTAGAAACCCTCTCGGCTGCTTTGTCTCGTGCAAAGAATATTGCTGGTTCATTTACTGAGAACGAAACCCTTGCAGGTGCTGTGCTTCGTGCTCGAGCATTAACAGGTGCTCTTGCAGAAGCCGAGGCCTTAGCTGCCAATCTACGTCGGTCGCGAAGCGTTGCTGGTTCATTGGCAGAGTTGGAAACTATTTCAGGTGCTTTGAATCGTGCGAAAACAGTTGCTGGTAACCTGACAGAAGCAGAAACCTTGGCAGCTGTGATGTCGCGCACTCGTGCAATTGCTGCTTCGTTGGCTGAAGTTGAGACACTGGCAGCTGCAGTGAGTCGTGCTCGTACAATTGCAGGAACTCTTTCTGAAATCGAAACACTGCTTGGTGCAATCGACAAACTGAAGGTACTTGCTGGAGCGTTGCTCCAAAGTGAAACAATTTCAGGTTCTGTAGTACGTGGCCGTGGATTGATTGCACTGCTAGCTGAAGTTCAAATTTTGTCTGGCAATACAAACCGTGGACGGGCTGTTACTGGCTTATTGTCAGAAGTTGAAACTCTTGCTGGTGTGAATAGCCGTGTCAGAGATGTAAATGGAACGCTGGTAGAAAATGAAGCATTCACTGCATCGACTGTTCGCAATCGTCAGTTGGTGGCATTGTTGTCTGAAGTCGAGACACTTTCTGCTTCGATTGTACGAGGCAAGAACGTTCAAGGTTCCCTTACAGAAGTTGAAACTCTTGTTGCTGAGTTTAACCGTCTTCGTGTGCTTACTGCTGAGCTGAACGAAGTAACAAACGCTGCTGGTTCGTTGTCACGACTTCGCACACTTGCTGGCGAGCTTGTTGAAATTGAAACGCTGAATGATGCTGCGCTTGTCAAAATCAAGTTGTTGGCTGGTGCTTTAATCGAGGCATCTTTCTTGGCGGGTGACTTTACACGTAACCGAGGTTTGGCTGGGTTGTTTGTCGAAAATAGTGGGTTGAACGGTTACACTGCACGCCTGCGCGAAATTTCATCGACGATGAATGAAACATCTACAATTTCAAATGTTTCAATGTCCCGTCTTCGTAATGTAATTGGTTCGCTTAACCAGAACGAAACACTTTTGGGTCTACTCATTAAAACGAGTGGTCTTGCTGGTGAGCTGACAGGTGTTCTTTCTCAGACAGAAGTATTGGTTGGTGCGATGCAACGTCTGCGCAACATGGCTGGTGCAATTCTAGAAACAGAAACATTCTCACCTGCTTTGTTGGAACGTGTTCGAGGTCTTGTTGGTGATTTAGAACAGTTTGAAACAATTTCTGGCACAGTAACAGTAACCATCACCACAGTAGATGTTGGGTCATTCTCGCTCACCGCAACCTGGTACGAGTGGGTTGATGATGGGCGCACCTTTGACCAGGTAATGAAGACTTCTACTTGGACAGTGGCTCGTCAAGGACCATTGCAGAACTTCGACATTCCTGTTGGCGAAACAGTCACGTTGACGTTCGATTTGCCAGAAACTGTGTCGTTTGAAGTGGCTACTGCATCTGTACAGGCCTTCGAAATACCTGTTGCGGCATGAAAGCCACTAAATAAACCTTAACAGACGAGCATAGGAGTTTAATATGCCTAATACTAACCACAATAACAGAGGTACTGACAATGATGGGCCGGGACGTAGAGCTTATGACAGCTCTACGATTATTCAACCTGTCATCATTAATCAGCACTCAGGGGATGACAAAATGGCTGAAACTAGCGAACGCGTAGCAGTTGTAGAAACGATTGCCAAGCGCAACGAGCAAAGCATTGAGCGTCTCATAGAAGAGAACTCAACGATGAAAGCAAACAACGCAAGTCTTTTTGCCGAGGTAAATCAAGGATTGATGCTGTTGAAGCAGACTGTTGAAGTTCAATGCCGAACACAGGAGGCAATTGCTGGTCGTGTAGACAGCGTTGTTACTCGGGTGGGAGCCCTAGAAGTTGGGCTTGCCCATCACAAGAACGAGGTGGACAAGGGCCACCAGGTATTGCATGTAAAGATTGATGGTGTAGATTCCAGCTGGCGCGGAGAGAAAGCTCGTCTCCTTGCCTGGGCCGGTGGTATTACATTCGTCATCTCAGGACTTTGGACAGTTTTCGGTGGTACTGTGAAGACGTTCCTCGGCCAATAAGTTTATTTCTGAAGCACGACGCGACTCTGTCGCAAGCTCGGAGTTTTCACTCCTTTTACTTTGTCTTCGAGTGCTCTGCTTCAGTATTTTTATTCTCTTGTGTTGGTACTACAAAAATTATTACCGCTGACAAGAACATGTAGGCAACCAGTGAAAATGATGCGTAGCTCTCGTTAATAAACCACGAGCAGATTGTAATCATCATCAGGGCGGTTGTCATCCAGTATTTGTGTTGCAGGGTCATGGTGTTACTCCTTTAAGGGTTAATGTTGTTCTCTTAGTGGAACATTATAATTCGTTTGCTACATCCATCAGACGGTTAATTGTCTCCAGGATGAGCTTGTCTAACTTCTTCAGTTTCTCTTCTTGTCCGCCCATTTCAATGAGCAGAATTCTTGCAGTTCGTAATTGGCTGATGAGATTCACAGAATACCCTTCATGTAAGTTTTAGCATCCTTCTCATTACCCTCAGCAAACAACTCGAGGATTTGAAGGGTGTCATTATTGAAAGCATCTTGGCTTTCGTTCTTGTCAAACCAGTTCTGCAGGTTCTTTGCGAACGCATAGGTAAACTGAAGCTTGTCCCAATTAGTGTCAATTGTCTTTAGCGTTTCCCAATATTGTTCATTCGCATACTGCATTTCTTCAACGTCGTAGTGGGAAGCAAGAATTCCGAGGATTTCGTAGTCAGTATTCGTCTTGCATCCTGGTACCCACTTGTTGCGGGTGAGCACCGCGAAACAATTACCCTGCATTTGCTTCTTGAACTTCTTCCATTTCGGCTTTGAAATCTGTGATTCGTCATTCATCTTACGTGCATACTTGAACCGAGTTCTGTCGTTCGACATCCAGACGAAACTCAGTGAGATGTTGCCCATGTCTTTTAGTACCTTAGTTTGTTCCATGTGTGACTCCTTAGTTGGTGTGTTGTTCTCTTTGCTTCATTCTTATTTATATAGAATGGGAGAAAACACACCAACTTTTTAGTCATCTTCGCACTCAACGTCAAAAAGAGTTTGACCAAATTCCCAGTTGTCAATTGGAATGTCGCTCTCCCATGGACGTCGCATAATATGTTCGTCAGGGTACTCTAGACCGAATGCTTCCATAACCACGCTGTTAAACATAGCATCGGCAGCGCGTTCACAATCTCGCATCCAATGTTCACGAGTCTCGTGCATGTTGACTAATTCCTCAGCAAATTCCGAGGAAAAATCGGTTATTTTTTCCGGGTCACATTCTTCGAGCAGTTTGTTGTAGGTTAATAAAAAGGCAGAATTAAAGGCGCGAGCTTCCCGTTGATTGAGGAAGCTGCAGAGGTGCTGGGCTGGTTTAAAGCCCATACCGGAAGAAGTGTTTGTGCTGTAAGCGTGTACTAGGAAAGCGTGGGTTGTGCCAGGTTCTAGATGGTCTTTGAACTCCTTCCAACGCTCCATTTTGAACTCAATTCGTTCCAATGGTTTATTAAGGAAGCAGAAGGCAGGAGTAGCGTGATGCGTAACCGTAATGAATATAAGCGAATAACACATGTCGCCGTATTTTACGTTTCGTAGAGTTTGGCTCATACAAGTTTCGACCAAGAAATACGTGGAGCTTCGCCACGTTCGAGTTGCTTCAGGTTCAGCATGTGCTTTGCGCTGCGAGTAGCTGGGTCAACAACACGACCTGGTGGTTGGCCATTGACTGTCCTCCGAAGATGTTTACCTTTGAATTTACCGTGAACACTATTCAGAAGTCGACCAGAAGGAAGGAGGTGCTCGAAGGTTACGACCCGTGTTTTGATTGCCAGTTCTCGGTCATATGTGTCAGTGATGACTGTTGCAATTGGTACGTTTTTCAGTGTCCTGAGCCACTGAGAAAGCAGCGAATTGTAACCGTTTGCATATTCATGACCGCGTGAAATGGACATGATGTCTGACAGACGTTTCGGAATTGTTTGAGTTGTGAACCCAACATAGCGAATGTCGTTGATGTCGTCTGGGTTCGAGAGTGTGAATACTGTGTAAATCATTATTTTAATCCTTTTGTTGTGAGGTGCCATTTTTTGCAGTGTGGGCATTTGTATGTGCGCCATTGCCCGTCAGGGTTACCGCGTGGGCTTTCAAGTTTGTTAGCAGCGGCCATTGCTTCTTTCTCATGACCCCATGCTCCTGTCTTCTTCAGACATGCGCTGACTTCTTGTTGGTCCTCTGATGAGAACATTGTCTTACCTGGATGAGACCAGGCTGTGTGTTGCTTGTTTCGTACCGACTTGCCCATTATGCTACTCCTTCTTTCTTTGTGAATTTTGCCTTGATTTTGTCGACGTAGTACAAAGCACAGATGATGCTGATGCCGCCAACCTTGATGTAAGTCCAAATTTCTACGATGTCCATTGTATTTCCCTTTGTATATGTTTCTGAGTCTGCATCTATTTATATAGAAATCCCATAATACCATATTTATTGAACGCGCAAAAAGAAAGCACAGGTCGAACTTAATCGAGCCTGTGCTTTAAACTAACCCTTAGGAGGGGTGTACTATTTACAGTGGTTTACCTGGTGCAGGATTTGGTGTCTGCACGTACTCATCTGGCGGAAGCGGAATCCGGTCATTATGAATACCAGGTACTTCTTCAGGTGCACCTGCTGGTAGACGAGGCGCAGGAATTACTGGGTCAACATCCGGCTTGGCAGGTTGAGTAGGGTATTTCGTCTCGGACGGAAGTTGCCCGTCACGTACGATTTTGTCCTTGTCAGTCATGATTAAGCCTTGTTAGGCAATTCAGGAACAGCAGGAGTGGATGTGTCAGCACGTTCTTGGTCCTTGTAATGCGGAACCTGTGCACCGTCAGTCGTTGCGTATTCAGCCTTCTTGACAGCTTCTGGTACACCACCTTTAGGGGTGTTGAAGTATGTCTGAACAACTTCAAGGTTCATGTCGAAGTTCTTGCCGTAGTTTGCAGGTGACCAAGCCATGTAGCGGTCATGCTCGCTCATAACACTAGCATCAGAATACAGATGGTCAGCAAAACCTTGACCGCGCACAAAAGCACGAGCGTTCGTAAGTCGCTTGTTGTGGTCCAAACCTTCAGGCGAGTTGTCAGGCTGTGCCATTGGTTCAACTGGTTCCGACAACGAAGCATAACGCTTCTTGCCAGTGTCAGTTGTTTCGAGCAAGCTTGCTGTGTCAGCGCCGAGAGCTTCTGTGCTTTCACCCAGAATACCCTTGTTTGTTTTTGGGTCAGCATTCACGGTGCTTTCTGTTGTTTGGTCTACGGTTGGTGCGTCTGTCTTAACGATTTCAATACCGTCCGCAGAGAAAACGCTGTTGTCAACTGAAGTGTCAGAAGCCGGAACTGGGCCGGAGTACGCGTTTGTTGCTTGGGTTGCCTTGTCAGGCGAGGTTGATTTTGTCATTAGTAGTTCTCCTTGAATATTCATTGGAATGAGGTATTAGGCTCACTCCTTCTATTTAGTTGCTTCAGTCGAGTTGTAGGGTAGAAATTAATTGAGCTTTGATTTCATCCAGGCGGTCGGTCATGACCTGCCAAGCTTGTTCTTCTTCCTCGGTTACTTCAACTGGTGTTGGTTGGTCTTCGTTCATGATTTATTCCTTAATGGTTGGTGCTGCGCGAAGGACCATTTGGGCAAACGCTATGAGTGCTGGGTCGATTATTTCGGTATGGGTCATAATTTGTTTGTTCGAGTTCTGGTCAGTTGCAAGGCGAGTAAACAGTTGTGGAACATTCTTGCAGTAGTAGATTGGTGGCATTGTGTTGTATTCGGTCATTTTGACTCCTTTTGCGTGAGCGAGAGCTTCGGTGAGGGTAATTGGATTCTCGAAGATGGTGCCTGCATGTTTTGGCGGGTAAATCGTACCAATGTGATTACCACCAGTAGGTGCGTCGAACAATTCAATCGACACAATTTTGCTGCAAAACTGGCCATCTACTGGAGGTAATGTAATTTCTTGGTTGTTGAATTCAGTCATGGTGTTACTCCTTTTAGTTTGGGTCAGCAGCTGTCAAGCAACACGAATGTTTTGCTGACCCTAATTCTTTTAGTTTTGTGATGCGATGGTGATTACTTCTTGGATGACAGCATACACCTTTGTGTATTTCGGCTGAGAGAGGTAGTCGTGCTGTGTTGCAACAGACAAAATGATGTAACCGTCTTCGGATTTCTCAACCATGTCATTGAGAGCGCGTAACACATTTGGGTGCAGCAATTCGTGGGCTATTGGTGCCCAGTGTTTAATATGTTTATAGCGTTGCTCACCCTGGACTTTCTTTGTTGGTACTTCTACCCAGGTTTCGATGGAGACTGTTCCGAGACGTTTCATGATGTTATTCCTTAAAGCGCGGCAATAATGTGTGTCATAATTGTGCGGGCGCGCTTGACGTCTCCGTTGTCAATTATTGTAACAAGGTCAGCAAGATGACCCTTAACACCAATTTTAGTGTTCAGGTGGTTCTGTCCTTCTTCTGCCAGTGCAACCTTGTAGATTTCGATGAGGTCAGTTTTGTCTTGCAACTCTTGGCGAAGTGCGTTGATGGTAAAATCTTTGATGCCTTCGCTGAGTGGCTTTGCTGACTTGTTAGATTTGATGATGGTCATTGATGTTTTCCTTTTAGATTGCGTTTTTGAGTTCTGCTTCAGCTTTTGCCATTACTTGGCGACCAAGGTGGCGGGTCAAGCTGTTTGCGTTTTGGTGGTAACCACCTGTAATGAGACCTCGCTGGATTGCTTCAGCGGTAAGTGCTGCGTACAATGCTGCGAGTTCAAGGTTTGTCATTTGCTGAGTATTCATATGGGCATGCTCCGTTTCGTTGTGTTGTTATATTATATATAGACTTTACCATATTATACGAGAACTTTGGGGATGTTTTCGGCGTTGAACTTGATTAATTTCCAGTGGTGCCCCTAAGTCCTTGATTCTTAAGGGAAAACAACTTGATTAATTTCTGCATGGGCCTCAATTTTGATTAATTACAAGTCGACTTTTAAGTTCCTTTAAAATCAAGGACTTAGACTTGATTAAATAAAGTCGACTTTTCTAGTCACAATCGACAACAGGAAGACCAAGCTCTTGACGAATTTTAGCCTCTTCCAATTCAAACAACGTCTGGTCGAGTGCACCCTTGTAGGCATCAAGTGAGATTTCAAGTTCCTCAGCACGTTGTTTGTAATCGATTTCGTCTGGGCGAGAGCTAATTTTGGCCATTATGCGAGAGCACGACGTGCTTCAGCAGCCTCGACAGCGGCGAGACGAGCTTCTGTGTCATCCCAAATAACACCCATTTTTTTCATCTTACGAGCTTTTTTCTTTTCTAACGTAGCGTCAACACGCTGCATCATTGCATGAGGCGGGAACCACACTTCAGGCAAGTTTTTTACATCATGACCAAGATGTTGAATGAGTTTTAGTATGAATCCGTATTTTGCAAGATTCAAAGACCAACAAGTTGGTGTTCCCTTCCCGTTTGCCATCTTGTAACCAATTTGCTTGACAGTGAAGAAAGACATCCATTCTGAAAGACCTTCTTTGCCGTATGCAATTTCAATGTGACACTTGCTGATTTCAACTTCCAGGTACCGTTCGCCATATTCGTTTGGTTCACAGTTGAACGCTTGTACAAACGCTGGAAACAACAGCTCGTCAAGCATATTTTTGCGGCGTTCAGCGTCACGTGCCAAGCGTAGTTCGATGGACATTGGCTTGCGACCTGAATTTTTGCGGGCACCACCGTGTTGTTTTTCTTCTTGCTGAATAATTTCTTGTTGCATGTTAAGCTCCTCTTGGTTTGTCTAAGTTATTTATAGCAAAATCAAGAATGACCACAACTTTTTTGTGGTCAACGCGAATTTGACAGAGACCGGGTCAACTTGATTAAACTGAGCTTAAGTAATAGAAAGTCGACTTTTTTTAATCAAGTTGTGAAATCGACAGAAAACAAGACCGTCGATTTCACCCGAAAATTTTTTGTGGTTGCAAGACACTACCAAAATACACGAACCGGGTCAACTTGATTAAACTGAGCTTAAGTAATAGAAAGTCGACTTTTTTTAATCAAGTTGTGTCTGTTGATGACTGGGTGAAAAGATGTCGGCGATGAACCTGCCTCCACTTTTCACCAGAAAAATTATTCTCCACGTGAAATACACGAGACCAATCTCCTTCTCAGCTGAGTTCGCCGCAAGCGGCTCACAGCGGATGCACGTTGCTCTCGGGTGAAGACGAGCAGAGACCAGGCCCGCTCGTCTTCACCCGCTCACACGTACCCCGCTTTCCCTTCGCGAAATTTTGTTTTCAGGTGCAAGTCGAACACCAGTTACCTCGTTCTGTACAAATTGCCCTAAATACACACATCGAATACGAAAGACCCATATGACACCCCTTGTAACTTACACGTTGCTCCTTCTCCTCTTCGTAATTTCGAGCTGGTTCATCTACCACATCCGCAAAGACAAACGAGCGAATCCGCTCGACTTGATTACCACCCCTGACACAGGTCGACTTTCAGCTGCCAAAATTGGTCAACTGACAGGCGTACTCGTTTCCACCTGGGTAGTCATCTCATCTGCCTCCTCTGGCAAATTAACCAGCGAAATTTTCCTTTTGTACCTGACGTACACAGCTGGTGTCGACCTGTTCGGCAAATTCCTCCGTTACAAACAAACTGTGCCACCTGCAGCTGAACCAGTACCAGCAGAAGAAATACCCATAACAAATAAGGAAGGCGAATAGCAAAGACCCATATGAAACCAATATTCACACACATAACCAGCAACATAATGTTTTACTTCAAATTGGCTGCCATTGTTCTGCTCCTCGGAGTTGGTTACATGGCAGCCCATTTCTACCTCAAATACGAGGAAGCGAAAGGTAAAATTCAGGAACTTTCAGCTCAAATCGAATTCAACAAGAAACAGAAGGAAAAATCAGACAAGGCAAACGCCGACTTGCAAATTGCTCTCAACAAGCAACAAGAGGTAGTCACGCGAACAATCACTAAGATTGTGAAGATGCCGGTCACCGTACAAGAGAAATGTATGTCTGATGTATTGCGTGAATCTCTTAAGGAGACTCAATATGGTGAATAGCAGAGACGTGGATGAACTTTCGCCACTTGCAAAAATGTACGCAATTCGTTTCCTCAACGAAGCTGCTGTGCAAAACATTCCGGTTCTAATTACCTGTACCTACAGGGACAGTGAATTTCAGGACTACCTGTATGCACAAGGACGCACTCGACCAGGCAACAAAGTAACCAAGGCGAAAGGTGGGCAATCTGCCCACAACTTCAGGGTGGCTTTCGATTTTTGCCCCCTAAATGTGTTTGGTAAACCTGACTGGAACAACCTGGATGCTTTCAAGAAGCTGGGTGCCATTGGCAAGAAGGTTGGGTTAGAGTGGGGCGGAAACTGGACCTCGTTTCCGGACATGCCTCACATGCAGGTGCCTGGTTTCAAAATTCCAGTGGCGAAAAAATAATGGAACTCACCTCTACCTCCTACCGAGTTCTGTCACTGTTACCATTCCAGCATACCGTCATCCTCATCTCGTCAGAGGCGGAATGGGATGACATTAAAGCTGACCTGGAAAGCAGCTCGGAAAATTGGCTTGCAGGTGGTGCAGCTTGTGTTCGCAATCGCGAATCGAGCAGCATTGTTTGCATCAACCCAACCGGCGAGTTGCACACATTTGTCGGTTACATTGCACACGAAGCAACTCACGTCTTCCAGAACCTGTGCATACAAGCATGCGAACCCGACCCCAGCCATGAATTCGAAGCCTACTACATCGGCTACATTACCGGCTGGCTCCTACAAGAAACAATCCTCGAATTCATGGAGAATCAGGAAATATGAAAACTTCATCAAAAAAGATGCTTTTTGCAGCCACCCTGTCAGTGTCAGCAATTATGGCCTCAGGATGCAGCACAATCGCTGTGAAAAATGAACAAATCATCACCAAAGCGATGGTAATTCAACCGCCCCGACCAGTAGCTCCATCTCCAGAAACAGCCTCTCAGAGGGATGTAGCAGTCTACATTACCCTCCTTCGTGGATGGGGCAATGCCATGTCGCTGCAATTGAAGGCAATCGAAGAACTCATTACCTCCGAAAGCGAGGGTAAGTAATTGCTAGCTGTACATACCCAACTGCATACTCTCGTTGTCTATTACAACCGAGACAAGAAAGCAACTAAGATTAGTCGTTTTAATGACCCTGCAAAAGCCAAGAAGGCAGCAATGGACAGTTTGCTTATTGGTATGCACGCTGAAATCATCGCCACTGACATTGCCTACAACGAAGCACAAAGCCTCATCTACTTCCATCGCAAGGAAATCAGTCTAAACTTTCCCAAAAAACGACCTGAACCAAAACCCCGTCCAACCAAACCTGTCAAGGTTGCTGTCCTTCGCCTGACTAAAGGACGACCAAAAGCACCTCCTCGCATTCGCACACGTCAAGAAACCAATGAGTATGGTACCTTCACTGTCAATACAACCAAAGCCAGATTCATTCCCGTATAATCTATAAATAATCCTATGAACATTCTAATCGACTCCTTCCCATACTCATTGACACTTGACGACAGCCAAGACTATTCTGCTAACGTTGAAATTTACCACAATCCTGGCTGGATGGGACCTACCTCACCTGAAATTGAAGCAAGCCGGATTCAAGGAGTCAAAGACAGCTGGGTTGGTGCAAATGACCGGCGCTCAAAGGCAGCTGCTGACATGTCTGCTCGTCACCCAATGCGACGCGCAACTGAACTTTCCATTACACACAAAGCCAACATTGGCTTGGGTATGATGGGCAATCAGAACAAACTTGGCAAGCGTGGTGGAAATCAACATACGAAAAAGAAACAACTGGCGGAATCCGCTAAATAGAAAATCAAACTGAACGGCGTTCGGTTTCCGCAATACCCTTAGTACTCGGAGAGCACTAAATGACAGTAAAAAACTTAAGCCAGGCTGGCGAAAGTGACGTATTCGTAACATACCGAACTTCACATCCGACAGGACACTACTACGTAGGCAAGTCCTCGCTTCGTCGCATCCAAAAAGGTTACCAAGGCTCCGGCCCACGTTTTAAATGTGCACTGCACGTACCTGGCTTTGAAGCACACACCTGGCACACTGAAATTCTCTCCACACACCAACACGAAGGCGATGCATACGCAACTGAAGCTATGCTGGTTACCCTCAACATGCTGGCTGACCCATACTGTCTCAACACGACGCTCGGTGGCAAAACCCGCTGCTGGGGTTCGCCATACACCAAATTCTTGAAGACTTTTACCACACCTCGCGCTAAGAAGCCAACAACTAAAGGTAAACTACCAAAAGGAATGACAAAATGAATAAAGCAGTTAAATTCTCCATCGACAATGGCGCCCGCAAAACACCACAAAACTTGGCTGGCCTATTGGATGAAGCTTTAGTTCACGTTAGCTCTATGGAAGGCCCAGGCAAACGTCGCGCACTACACTTGATTGAAGTCGTTCAACTGTATGTGTTGCATGGCATGTCGACTCAAACAACCTATGCTGAGTACGGTAACATGACTAAGGAAGCAGTCATGGCCGCAATAGAGGCTAGTTGATTAACACTTTTCACACCTGGGAGGATTTCCAATGAAATCTGATGACATAGACCTCCATGACGACACCGTATTTGATGTTGTCCTTGAAAGCATACCTGACGAGATGGTTGACCTTGAGCATACTAAGTTCGGCACCATTCGTCTGCACCGTCGTGGCATCTTCAAGATGTGCTCACGTGGTGCATCTGTGCGAGACTTGGCAAATATTTTCGGTGTGTCGGAACCTACCCTGTATGCACACGTTGGCTATGAGATGAAGGCAGGTAAAAGCTTTATTGGCCCTCGCCTGAAGTACAACCTGTTGAAGCAGGCGTACCGCGAAGACAAAACCAATGCAGCTTTGCTCATCTTTGCACTGAAAAACTGGACAGAACTTACCGAAGACGGTCATAACGATGTCGAAGAGTTTGATGGTAAGCCGGAATGGAAGGTCAACCCACCTAAGTTTGACCATAAACAGACGCTGACTGACAGTGAGCGCGAAGAAATTGAAGGTGACGACGAATGAAAATCAACTCCCGCCCAGCACCAGGTGCTATGTCATACCTTACCAACATGCTGATTGCTGTTGGTGTACCTGCTGAACATCTTGAAAAGATTGCACACGTCCGAATTAAGGGTAGTGGCAAGGGCCATGCACTGGTTAGTGTTACACATGTGAGTGGTGTGGGGTTTACAGAACTTACCTATGAAACAACAGATTACTTTATGGGCTGAACATGAACCTTGAGCTGACACCACAATTGTACCAAGCTGAAGCACTGCTTGACTTCGACACGCCCATCATCGGCATCGCAGCAGGCAAGCGCTCTGGTAAGTCACACATCTGCATCGTGCAGAAGGTGTTGCTGGCTAGTAGCATTCATGCAGGTTACACTTTCCTGGTTGCCAGCCCAACGTACGGCATGTCTCGTCGTAACCTTTTCCCATTGTTCCACGCTGAATGTACACGGATGGGGTTGAAGGTAGAAGGCCTTACTTCAAAGTCTCCAAGTGAAATCAAAATCCATTGGGGTGACAAGGTTTCGACCATCATCTTTGACGTAACAGTTGAAAACTATTCACGCATGAACGGACTGTCCCTTGCTGGCATCTTCGTGGACGAGATTGACAAGGCACGATTCACAGACGCTGAAGCTTTCCTCGAAGAAGCATTGATTCGACTCTCCAAGCCAGCACCAGGTCACGTTGCCCAGCTGGTAGTCTGTGGTGCACCTGAACTGAACGGTTACATGGCGGAATTCTTCATCGAGAAGGCTGGCCCTGACCGTAAGTTGTACAAATGGAGCATGATGCAGAACGGTGCACTCTCCGACGAGTACAAGGCATTACAGCTGGCAAACATACCAGAAAGTAAACAAGGCGGATGGGTTCATGGCGAGTTCATGTACAGTGCAGATGGTTTGGTCTACGACAGCTATGACCCTGAAGAGAACCACACTGACATGACGTTGGCTGATGTACACGCAATTGAAGACATTCATGTCTCATGGGACATTAACGATGGTGGTTGCAATGCTCACATGTCAGTTCGCCGCGGTCAATTTACCTTTGTGGTAGACGAATGGCCGAAGATGGCGAGCACCGAAGCAGTCATCGAGAAGGCAAAAAAACAACCATGGGCGAAACAAGTTGTACTTACATGTGACCCAGCATGTACACAAGTATTCCCGTACATCCAGAAATCTGGTCTGCGCTACAAAATTATGAAGGCCGCACCAGAAATTGAATGGCGTGTTACCAGCTTGAACATTGGTTTCGGTACCAAGGCTGAGTACCAACCAGGTGTTATGAAGCGGAAATTGCTCGTCAACACAAAGAAATGCAAGATTTTAAACCGTTGTCTCATGCGCCAAGGCTATGTCAAAGGTGCGCCAGACAAGAAGACGTGGATTGAGGATGCAGGTACAGACATCTCCGGTCCATTGGACGGTATTGGTTACTTCTACTATAGGGAATTTCCTTACAATCCCACTAACCCATCCAAGCGAATCGAAATGCGCGGATTTTAAGAAAGAATAACAAAATGATTAACGACACACTCGACCCTTCGACCGAACACCCTGGCTACGCTGACATTGCACGTCGTTACCATGTCTCTCTTGACGCTTTCACAGGCAATGTCAAGGACTACGTACCTGCACTGCAAGGTGCTTCACGCTCTGACCACGAACAGTACCTGCAACGTGCGGCCTACTTCGGCGTAGTTGAACGTACCACAGCAGCAATCATCGGCGCAATGACACGCAAACCTTTCACGCTGACTGGACAATTCCCAGCAACTGAATATGGTTCGGCTGACCTGTTCCTGCAATACCAATACCGCGACCTGCTTCTGGGTGGCCGCAGCGCAATCCTCGTCGATGTAGGTACAGACGGCAAGTCACGCCTGGTCAACTATGACGCTGATGACATCATCAACTGGTCGGAAGACTTTGTGATGGTTCGTGAGACGATGTTGGTAAGGGATGCAAAGAATCCGTACAAACTGGTAGAAGAAACCAAGTACCGCGAAATGTACCTGGAAGATGACCAGTACCTTGTGCGCCTCTGGACACAGGTTGATGGCAAGTGGCGCAGCGAAGACCAGGAACAGATGTTGGTCAAAGGTAAGCCATTGTCCTACATTCCAATCTTCCCGGTTACACCATACGACAATAGCTGGGACCAGTACAACCCACCACTGTTCGTACAGGCTACACTGAACATCCAACACTTCAAGCAAGCATTGGACCAGGGTCACTTCATGCACTTCATGGCTCTGCCAACCTTCGTAGTTGTTGGTGACCTGGCTGAGCACGAAGAAGACATGACGGACTACACAGTTGCTGGTTTCGCTACAGAATCTGGCCGAAACATCGTAACTCGTCGAGCTTCGTTCAAGATTGGCTCGACTACCGAACCTCTGCACCTGAAAGAAGGTAGCACAGGTCAATGGGTACAAATCGATGCTGGTGCTGCAGCCGCAATCCAGGTTCAACTGGAGAAAATTGAAGAACGTATGTTCATCTCTGGCTCACGTTTGCTGACCACCAAGAAGGGCGTCGAGTCTGTTGAAGCGCTCCAGGTTCGTGCTGGTGCTGAAGGCGCAGTGCTGGAGACCATTACCAACGCAGTCGAGTCAGCCCTCAACAACGCTCTGGAACTCTGCGGCCAAATCGATGGTGGCCAACAAGTCAAGATTGAGCTGAACAAAGACTTCTCAGGTGGTGCAATGGAGCCAGCACGCGTCAAATCTCTGCTGGAATTGTTTACCGCAAACGCAATTTCGCTGGAACAATTGACCGCTGAACTGTACGACAATGAGGTAGTTCAACAACCTGTTACAAAACCTGTATAACATCTAAGAAATTCGCTAAATACCATTAACATTTCCGGAGGAAATAAATTATGTTGAAGTACCTTGAAACAAACGTCCCGGCGGGACTAGAAACTTACTACACTGACAACGGCGACGGCACATTCCGCCTCCAAGTTGAAGGAGTTGTACCAGAGTCTGAAGTTGTGGCTCTGAAAGCAAAGAACAAAGAATTCCGAGAAGCTAACATCGGTCTGTTGAAGACCAACGAATCGCTCTCGTCGTTCGAAAAGGTTTTTGGCACAGGTAATGTAACACCTGATGGCATTAACGCACGAATTGAAACCCTGGCAACTGAACGTGCCACCTTGCTTAGCGAGAACGCTGTCAAGGCTGCACACGAACGTGTCAAGGAGCTTGAAACCGGACTGTCTACCAAACAACAGAAGCTGTCGAAGCTTATGCTGGGTGAAGCAGTCCAGAAAGCCGGAACGAAACACGGAGTGGTTCCTACGGCGTTTGACGATGTATTGCGTCGTGCTGAGTCTGACTTCGAAGTCACTGACGAAGGTCTTAAATTCCGCCAGGAGAAACTGGATGTTGAAGGAAAGGCTTACACAGTTGACAGCTGGATGGCAGAACAAGCACAAGCCGCACCACATCTTTTCGCCCAATCGCAAGGTACAAGCGCAGCTCGTCCTTCGAAACCGGGAACTGCGACAACACAGAACAGCGCACCAAAATCTGCGTCTGAACTGATTGCTTCAGGACTTAACCAAATGAACTCGACTGGCGCTGCTCGTCGATTGAACTAAAACCCTCAGGAGAAATAACTCATGGCAACATTTACCCTCGCAGAAGCTCAGAAACTGGGTCTTAACGACCTCCAGGCTGGCGTTGCAACCACAATCAATACCGTTGCACCTGCAATCGGTAACATTCCATTCGTCCGCGTTGCTGGTAACGCTTACACCTTCAACCGCGAACTGACCAACGTTTCCGGCGAAGTCGTAGCTGCTGACGGTACCATCACTGACTCGACTCAGCTGACGGTAACTCCAGTGACTGTCTCCCTGACCAGCCTGTCTGGCCAATCGGACATTCCTAACGCCATCCTGCGTCAAGCTGTTGGTGCAAACGGTGGTAACGACATCAAGGGCATGCACATCGCATCGGCTGCTAAGGCTGTCGGTATGAAGTTCCTGGACCGTATGGTTAACGGCACTGTTGCTGCAAACGGTTGGGACGGCCTCAAGGCTATGTTCTCGCAGGCTGCATTCGCAGGTCAAGTTGTTGACGCAAACGACGCTGCATTCTCGCTCGACCTGGTTGACGAAGCAATCTCGAAGGTCAACATCGGTGGTCAGAAAGTCCTGATGGGCAATGCTAAGGCAGAAGCGAAGTTCAAAGCTGCAATGCGCGCTGCTGGTGGTACTGACTCGACGGAACTGAACGGTAAGTTCTTCAGCTCGTACGATGGTGTTCCATTCATCCGTAACGACTACATCGCGAACGACCAAGACGGCGTAACCGCTGGTAACCAGTCGGACATCTACGTTCTCACCTTCGGTGACGGCGTTGACGGTGGTGTTGTTGCTCTGACATCGGCTAACGGTGACTTGTTCAACCTGACCGAGTTCCCAGCTCTGGAAATGAAGGACGCAACCCGTGTTCGCGTCATCATGGACGGCGCAATGATTGTTCGCTCGCCACTGGCAGTAGCAATCCTCAAGTCAGTAACGGTCTAAGCCTAACTGCTAGCCCCTCAAACGAGGGGTGAAAACGATTTAGGGGTGCAATGCAATTAAGCCTTGCACCCCTTTTTAGCATTAGGAGACACACAAATGGCACTACTTACTACCGAAACATACATCACCATCGCCGGCGCTCAAGCTTATGCTGCCAAGATGGGGTTGGAACTACCAGTCGATGTGACAGAACTAGAAACTCTGCTTCGTCGTGCTGCAATCTACCTTGACCGCATCTATGGCCCACGCTACATTGGCGAGACCATCAGCACGACCCAACTGCTTGCATTCCCTCGTTACAATGTAACAGGAATCCCAACACAAATTGGCGAAGCTCAAACCGAACTGGCTGCATTACTCTATGCCAACGGTGGTGTACTTCCTGAAGTTGCACCTCGAGTGAAGAAAACGGTCATCAAACTGGAAGGTATTGAAACGTCCCTGGAGTACGCTGACGTGTACGGCTACGGTCTCAATCCTTACGAAACAATTGACAAAATGTTGTTTGCATACTTGGTCGACACCTCTGGTGATGGTACCATCCGTCGTAAGCTGACAATGACACGAGGTTACTAATGGACTTCTCAGGAACTCGCTCAGCAATTGACGACATGATTCGCTCATTCGGTACCTCTTGCAAGCTGGAAAAGGTTGATGGCACATCTGCAACCACCATCGGCGTTCTCCTGTCTGGTCAAACTGCATCTACACCTCAGGCAAGCAACAGCTTTGTGACGAAAGTCAACAAGATTTGCTACCTTTCTGGCAAGATTACGCAGGTTCCAAAGCCAGGTGACGCAGTTACCTTCAAGCCAAATACGTACGTCATCAAGCAGGTGCGAGCAATTGCAGTCGGCGAAGGTAAGACAAACGTATTCGCTTACAAATTGGAGCTGTCCACATGAGCCTTGCAATCGTACGCCAACATCTACTCACAACTTTCCGCGGTGTGGCAGGCGACATGCCTGTTGTTCCGGAAGGCGAGAACTTCCAACCGGAAGGATTGCAAGACTACCCTTGGGCACGCTTTGCAATCTTGCCTGTCGAAAGCCAAATTCGAGGTCTGAGCACCGACCAAACATTGCGAGGTCTGGCAGCAATCACCTTGTACTTCACACGCACTACGAACAATGTAACAGACGCGCTGGTACTCGCGGAGATGGTACGGGAAAACTTCCCAATCCAGAACACGGTACTTGTTGGAGGCACCCAAATGTTGGTGACCGCCTCTTGGGTTGAAGCTGTACGGCATGATGAGGATGGATTCTTTGTTCCAATCTTCGTTCGCTGGACCTACTTCGACTGAACTATTCACTAAATACTAGCATTAATTCTTAAAGGAAAACACCATGGCATTTGCATCTGGCTCACGTGTTCGTCTGGCCTACGTTCCAGAAGTAACATTCAATACTACTCCTGCGCTGCCGGAGCTTGTGGAACTGCCAAAACAGTCCATAACTCTCGACCTCAGCAAGGAAACTTTCAACGACCCAACCATCACCAGCGACCGTATGGAAGCTGACGAACGCCATGGCAACATCATGGTTGGTGGCGAAGTTGTTGCAACTCTTCAACACGGTCAATTCGACGACTGGCTCCAAGCTGCACTCGGTGGTACCTGGACAACCAACGTACTCAAGGTCGGTGTCATTCCACGCTCATTCACCATCGAACAAGGTTTCCTGGACATTGGACAATACCGTCGCTTTACCGGTGTGCGCGTTAACTCGTACAGCCTTGAAGTAAACCCAGGCTCAATCGTCAATGCGACGTTCGGTCTGATGGGTGCTGGTATGACGACTGCGCAGGCACCACTTGACGCTACTGTTACAGCTCCACAAGCTAAGCAAGGTATGTCCCACATCGGTGGCTCAATCAGCGTTGCAGGTTCGAACGTTGTCTGCACGGCTGCAACAATCTCGGTTGAAAACGGTATGGAAGCAGCACGTGGTATTGGTTCTTCGACAGCATTCGACGTCGTATGGGCTGAGAGCACCGTTACTGGTTCTTGCACGTTCTACTTCGAAGACCTGATTCAGTACAACCGTTTCTTGAATGAAACGACTGCTGCAATCGTCATCGTTCTGTCCGACGGTACCAACACGCTGACACACACCATCCCTAAGGCGAAGTTCAACACCGCATCACTGCCTGTACCTAACGCTGGTATGCTGTTCGTTACGATGGCGTTCAAAGGTTTGAAGGATGCTACCACTGGTACAACCCTGCAAATCTCTCGTTCAGCTGTAGTGTAATCATGGCTAAGCTCGACATAAAACTTCCTGACTTCGGCAAAGTGGTACAAGATGTAACAGCCGAATTCAAGATTCGTGTCGAGCGTCGTACCCCTCGCTCCAACAAAGACAAAGCCCACTTGCAAGACCAGTGGGCGGTTGAGCAAGCCGGTGAAGGTCATCAGCGTATTGTCAATCAATTTGAATATGCAACATTCGTTGAGAACGGCACTAGTCGTATGGCAGGTGCTTATATGGTTCGAACAACTGAGGAAGAAGTTCCTCAAATGATTGAAGACGCATTAAAGAAGCAAAATTTCTAATGACGTGGCATAAGCCGCGCACTACACAAAAGGAGCAGTACCATGAAAGCAAAGTTCAAACTTTCGCAACTCGCCGCAGTTGACACCGTTCAAAAAGAACTTATTCACCCTAAGCACGGTGAGACAGGCATCTTCGTAACCCTCGCTGGTCCAACACACCCAACGTGGAAAGCCGCGCTGGAAGAATATAATGCTAGTGAAGAAGAGCAGAACATCCGCGGTTTAAAGCTATTTGCAGGTTCCATATTGGGCTGGGACGAAGAAGCAATCGAACTACCGTACACCACAGAAAATGTCTTGGCACTGTTCAAGGACGACAAACACGAATGGATGGCACGTCAGTTGACTGATGCCGTTCTCGACAACACCACGTTCTTTCAATAAACTTGCTGACCGGTTAGGCGGGCAAATGGAGGTGGAGCTTAAACTCGCCACCCCATTGCCAGGAAGCGAAACTCCCTTACGGGAACATTTGAAGCTGGCGGTGCCTAACCATGCTTGGCTTCAACCTTTCGAGCTAACGCCATATGAAGAATACATCATGGCGGTGTTCTGGCAGTTGTGCAAAGACAGGCAATACGATGGAATGTCTGGCACACCTCGGTCTATTTCATTGCAGACTTTTGTATTCTACCAGCAGCTCTTCAATGATGTACTAAATACAGACGAACTAGAACTCTTACAACATCTCGACCGCACGTATACCAATATGGTAGCGGAGCTTCGGAAGGAAAATAATGGCTGAGCAGAATCATGAAATTGTCATTAATGTACGCGAACAGGGCTCACAAGGTGCCCGTCGCAACATTGATGAACTCAACGACAGCGCTAACCGCGCATCCCGTGGAGGTATTAGCGGGCTCTCAAACGCCACAAGCGAACTTGCTGACCGTATGGGCAATCTACCTGGTCCTCTAGGTAGTGCAGCGAGTGGTATTTCCGGAATGATTTCCCAAGTCTCGTCTCTCACATCAGGTGTTGGCGGTGGTACAATTGCACTTGGCGGGCTTGCACTTGGACTAGCAGCTGCCGGTGTAGCCGCAGTGGTAATGGGTGAACAAATAGCATTGGCTGCTGATGACGCTGCTGAGATGGCTGACAAGATGGGTGTAACTATTGAACGTCTTGAAGCCCTCAAGGTAATCGCAGAAGACAATTCAGGTTCTGCAGAAGGTTACGCAAAAACTCTCGAAAAAGTTGCAAAGTCAATGACAAAGATTGATGAGGACAGCCCTAAAGCCGCCAAGGCAATGGCATCCCTTGGTCTGTCGTTTGAAGAAATGCAACGTCTGAACCCTGACCAACAGTTGGCTGCAATAGTCAACGCCTATGAAAATCTTGGTCGTAGTCAAGAAGCTCTTGCAGGTGCAACTATGCTTGCCGGCGGCGGTTTCCGTGACCTGATTCCAATGGTAAAAGCTCTTGAAGAAGATGCAGGCGCTGCTACAGCACAATCAATTGAATTCGGCAATGTAATCGGCATTGACCTAGTTGAAATGGGTGCACGCGCTGAGAAAGCTAACCGCAAAGTTAGTGACGCTTGGGGTGGTTTGACAAAAGAATTCTCGAAGGGCTCAGCTGACCCTTGGATTCAGTTCAAGAGTGGTGCTGCCGACGCATTGAATTGGATTCGTACTGTCCTTGCAGCATGGCGCGCGTCTAATGCAGAGATGAATGGCAAAGCACAACGCGGCGTTGACGGTGGTAAGGGCGGAACTATTGGTCTCATCGGTGGGTTTGCTGAAGGTGTGCGCAGCACACTGTATGGTGCTAAACCTCCTGAACCCGCGCCAACAATTAAAATCAATCGCAACAGCACACCTAGCGGTAAGTCTTGGGACGAAATCAACCAAGAAAAGCTTGCTGCTAAAGAGAAAAAGAAGCTTGCGGATGCAGGCGAAGCAGAAATAAAGAAGCGTAAATCCGCCTCTGCAGGTGAATCTGCATCTCGTCGTGCTGCCTCGGCTCGTGACTCTGCTGCAAACAAAGCAGAATCTGAAGCTCTTCGTAAAGCAAAAGAATCTGAGCGTACTATTGCTCGCGAAATCGCTGACCAAGCACGCGAACAGATTCGCCTCGACAAGGAACGCACTCAGGAAATCGAACGCCAAGTTGAAGCAATGAAGCGTATTGGTGAACAGGGTGTTGGTCGTATTGCTGGAACAGCATCAGCAATGGCTAGCCAAGTTTCCTTCCAGCGCCGCTCTGTTGGTATGGGTGCAATTGACCGCGACTCTCTTTCCGGTACAGACAAAATTGGTGCTGATGCAGACCGTTCCCGCGCTGAACTTAACAGTAACTTCAATGATGGTGACCGTTTCGACTTTAGCCGCATTGTCGAGTACAACAAGCAGTTGGCTTCCATCAACGATGCTGAGCGCATGGCCACGGCTGTCATGGGCGAAGAGACCGAGAAGCGTAAAGCTTTCCAGGCTGACTGGACGAACGGCGCAAGTAACGCCATCGCAACCTACGTCGAGAGTGCAAACGACATGGCTGGTCAAATTAGCCAGCTCGGTGACAAGATGTTCAAGGGTATGGAAGATGCTCTCGTCTCCTTCGTAACCACCGGCAAGGCATCGTTCGCTGACTTCGCACGTTCGGTCATTGCAGACCTGGTCCGCATCATTGCAAAGAAAGCAATCGCTAACCTTGCTGAATCTGCGGCTGGTATGTTCGGCTTCGCAAATGGCGGTGCATTCTCAGGTGGCACACAGTTCTTCGCAAATGGTGGTGTGGTAAATCGTGCTACAGGTTTTGGTATGTCAGGTGGCAAAATGGGTGTAATGGGCGAAGCTGGTCCAGAAGCAATCATGCCCCTGAAACGTGGCAGTGATGGTAAGCTGGGTGTTGCAATGTCTGGTGGTGGTGGAGGTGGTGGAAACAACTTCTCGCAAGTCAACAACATTACCATCCAGTCTTCTGGCGACGGAGACAGCGACAAGCAACAAGCTGACATGGTTGCAGCTGCAATCGACAAGAAGTTCGCAGAAAACATGGCGC
>Ga0326733_1000069_pt1 | contig 36854 bp, 47 predicted proteins | sample 14_GP2_308_FD_207946 | JGI IMG/M metagenome (GOLD analysis project Ga0326733, IMG submission 207946) | Glacier ice microbial communities from Ngari, Tibet, China - 14_GP2_30.8 | ecosystem: Environmental > Aquatic > Freshwater > Ice > Glacier | place: China: Ngari, Tibet | collected 2018-07-17
TATTATACCAATATTACAGAGAAGCCGATGCATCATCGTTAAAAGTTTTCCCCAAATGAGTATAAGCCCGAGCGGTCGCCCTTCGGCCACGCGGCGTACGTTCTAATAAACCAATCTGAAGCAGGTACGGTTCGTAGAAATCTTCAATAGTGCTACTTTCATCGCCTGTTAAGGCTGCTAATGTATTTAAACCAACTGGGTTGGTGCCATACATCTCAATCATCCGTAGTAATAAATTACGATCGCCAGCATCGAGCCCTAACTCATCGACCTCTAATAAGCTGAGGGCTTTTGTAGTAATGACCGTATCAATAATACCGTCCCCGTTTACGTCGGCGTAATCACGGACGCGCTTTAAAAGCCTATTCGCAATACGTGGTGTTAAACGTGCACGGGTAGAAAGTATTTCAGCCGCTTCCGGGTGAATGGTTGTTCCTAAAATGGAAGATGCTCGGCTAATAATACTACCGATTTCGCCATGTGAATAAAATTCCAATCGATAAATATGCCCAAACCTATCACGAAGTGGCGCTGCCAATGCTCCGGTGCGAGTGGTTGCACCAATAATAGTAAATTTCGGCAAATCAAGCCGTACGCTTCGAGCCCCAGGGCCCTTACCGATCATAATATCCAGTTTGTAATCTTCCATGGCAGCATACAGTACTTCTTCGACAGTTCGACTAAGCCGGTGAATTTCGTCTATAAACAAAATATCGCCATCTTGGAGGCTTGTAAGAATACTAGCAAGGTCGGCAGCCCGTTCAATTGCCGGGCCAGCCGTAACCCGAATAGCCGCACCCATTTCGTTAGCAATAACCGTTGCCATAGTTGTTTTGCCTAAACCAGGAGGCCCATAAAGTAAAATATGATCTAAAGGTTCACCACGTTTTTTAGCAGCATCAATTGCTAACTGCAAGTTTGTTTTAAGTCGTTCTTGACCTACGTATTCAGCAAAGGTACCCGGGCGAAGCGAAACTTCAATAATCTTTTCTTCGGCGTCTTCTTCGTGGTCGCTAGTATCAACAATTCGTTGGATTGCCATATAAATTAACCCCTCAATGCCTGGGTTACGCGTTCGGCGGTTGAGGCGTCTTTTGGCACGTTTTCGAGGGCTGCGCTAGCATCATTTAAGCTGTAGCCAAGTGCCATCAGCGCTTCAAGGGCTTCATCGCCGGCTGGAACAGCAGCAACGCCACTAGCGTGCGCAACGGTAACGGCGAGGCCAACCTTATCGGATAAATCAACGACAACTCGTTCAGCGATCTTCTTACCAACACCGCTGGCTTTTGAAACAAAACCGCTATCGCTATTAGCAATGGCATTACGCACCTGTTCGCTATCACCCACCGAAAGGATTGAGAGTGCCGCTTTTGGACCAACACCCTGTACCGTAATTAATAGCTCAAAGAGCTTTTTAGCGGCTAGTGAAGAAAAACCAAATAAATCTTGAGATTGTTCACGAATATGGTGATAGGTATAAAATTTAACCACCTCGCCTAGGAGTGCTGCATTAAAATCCCCAGCAGCAACCTGTACCTCATAGCCGATATCATGGACATCAACAATAACTGAGTTACCAAATTTTTCGGCCACAACACCATTTACGTGAGCAATCATATACGTGTATTATCTCACATCTGTAGTAACGATGCCGAATTTTGTATGAAAAATTCATTTCAACGAAAGATTGTTTTTCTATAGTTAATATATGGAATATGTAAGCACTAAGAAAACAAACGGATACTACCACGTGCTGGTGGGTTCGGCTGAATCAAATCGGTTTTTTAAAACGAATAACGAGCGGGCTTTTGTTGGGGTGCAACTTCAACAATTACTTGCAGCCCGCTCTGTTTTAGAAGATCCGCTATATGCAAAAAGTTTAGCGCATCATATCGATTTATTGGCATTCTCAATTTCAGAAGATGGCATTCAACTTTTGGCGTATTGTATTGATGTCTCATCACTGCGACACCTTGTAAATATTTTGCTCGAACGACTGGCTCAATATCGTTCCGAGTACCAGCTATACACACAACTGCCCGATGCTTCGGTCGCAATACGAAAACTCGTAGGTCAACATCAGGCATTGTCTTTATCGGCTGACATTCATTTACTTCATAAAGATTGGGAATATGACAGGTACTCAAGTATTGGGTTTTATTTACACGACCGTCGTGGTGATTGGATGAAATTATGGCGCTTAACAAAACTGTACGATAATGATGCGTCTGCTTATCGCCGTTTTATCAGGCACGCCCAAACCGTATCTCCGTCGTTAAGTTCTAATAAAACCCAGCCCGATTACGAGCGTGTCATAAATGCGTGAGTAATTGCCGCTGCCAAGGCATCGGCACAGTCGTCAGGTTTAGGCACTTCCTTAAGGCCAAGTTGCAACCGCACCATTTCCTGGACCTGTTTCTTATCGGCATTTCCGTAACCAGAAATGGTTAATTTTATTTGCGGAGGAGTATATTCGGCAATCGGAATTTTATGTTGCCGAGCAACAAGCAAAGCAACTCCCCTCGCCTCGGCAACCGTCATTGCAGTGGTAACATTTTTACTAAAGAAAAGTTTTTCAACCGAACAAGCATCTGGCTTGGTGGCGTCCATTATTTCTGTCAGGCTATTAAAGATATCCTCAAGACGCTCGTCGTGTGGAGTATGTGGCGGTGTTGTAATAACCCCGGCATCTACCATGGTTATTTTTGTACCAATAACATCTATGACCCCAAAGCCAAGAATACCTGTGCCTGGGTCGATACCTATAATTCTCATACTATAAGTATAGGTTAGTTAGGCTTGCCTGCAAACTTAGCCTTCAGCGCATTAAGTAGTTGTTTTAGTTCTTCGCGCCATTCCCATACCCCGTAGCCTACTATTAGCAGTACTATTCCACCAATGGCTGCCCACATATACCATCCCATACCGCCTTGTTGTTGAGCGGTAGCCCCTTTTACACCATAGGTAGCGGTTGATAGCTGTTTAATGGTGCGGCAGCGATTGGTTTCGGGGTTACGCTCTTGGCCCACTTTACATGGCGTTGGCGAAGTGGAGATTGCTGAACTTATAAGCCGACACCGATTGGTTTCTGGGCTCCGGTATTGGTTAACAGCGCACGGCTTTGCCGCAGAAGTAGCCGAGCTTTGTAATTGGGCTTTAGTACTTCTAAAAAGGCTTGCTACGTTCACTGTTCCAGGAGTTGGCTGGCTTGTGTACTGCCAAGTATCTTCGATAAGTGTCCACGACTCACCGTCGGGTGGTGAACTATACGCCGGAACTTCACTTGCGATTTCACCCGCTGGCATAAATAAGGTAACCCGGCTAGACGTATTGAGTAAGCTGTACCCTAGTGCTGCATTAGTATAGACTTTATATTCACCCGGTTTCAATATATATTCAGTTAGAGTAATGACCTTTTCAAGTGATGGGCCGACCGCTAACTTATAGCCGTTAAGTGAAATGTTTGCTTGCACATTTGGATTGTAGATTTCTATAAATTCATTACCGGTATCACTACCAACGGCGTTGGGTAGTAGCTCGGTAATAATTGCTGGTAATAGCGGCTGTGGCTGCACTGTAGAATCTGGATTTTCGTTTGGCTGGTCGCTTGGGTCTTCAGTCGGCTGTTCGATAGGTTCTTCAGGCGGTGTTACAACCTCAACTTCTCGATATTCTAGTTGGCTGAGTGGAAACTCACTAAATGCGACTTTCTGCCAATCGATTGAAGAGTCTGTGTCGATAAATAAGTCTGGCAGTAGCGATAATTTCGTACGCGACCACTGCTGCGATGACGATATGCCTGATGTCCAGGTAAACTGATCGACAAATTGGTTGTTGGCATCAACAAGTGAAATTGTGTCGGCACTAGCAACAATACTGCCGCTTAAACCCACGCCGGCTTCGTAAACTATTGAATAATTGGCTTGATTTTCGTTATGTATCATTTTCGTCGAAATAGCTGTTGCATAACTATAGGCTGGAATAATGCTTAATTCGTATGGCAAAGCTGACGTAAAACAGGCAAATTTAACCGCTGATTTATTTGTTAAACACCAACCAGTTACATTAATCTCAAAAGATGAATTATTGTACAGCACAACGCCTTCTTCGGAAGCACTCGCCTGGCTACCCGCCCGAATATTCGTAATAATAATTGAAGCTGAAGAAGCGTGCGTAGGGGATACGCACGCACTACCCGTTACAATCAGTAAACCCAAAAACAGTTTATAACATTTCTTCAGCATTATCTCAGTATAACGATGAAAAATGAACTATTTATGGATTAAAATACTAAAATATAGAGACTATTCTTCGTCGCCGAAGTCGGCATTTGTGTGCACACTCGTTACGTCATCTAAGTCATCGAGGGCATCAAGCAGTTTCAAAATTTTATTCAAATGTTCGGCGTCTTCAACAGGAACGGAAGTATTTGGAACATACTGCAACTCGGCACCGGTTATCGCTAGACCGCTTTCGGCAATTGCCGCCCGTACTTTTGCTAAATCTTTTTGGTCGGTATAAACAATTAGTTCGTCGCCTTCTTCAACGGCATCTTCAGCACCAGCATCAAGTACGGTTAATAGTGCATCTTCGCCACTAGCAGCGACGTTAATAACGCCTTTTCGAGTAAACTGAAACATTACGCTTCCAGCATCGGCAATTCGGCCACCATTTTTAGTTAAGGCAGTACGAACATCGGGGAAAGTACGGTTTTTGTTATCGGTTGCGGTTTCAATAATAATGCCAATTCCACCCGGGCCCATGGCTTCGTAGGTAGATTCTTCAAGTTGAGCAGCGTTTTTGTCGGCTACACGGTCAATTGCGCGTTGGATATTAGCCACCGGCATATTGGCTTGCTTAGCTTTTTCAATTGCCATAGCCAGTGAAGCGTTCATAGTAGGGTCGATACCGCTACGAGCGGCGATAGCAATTTGATTCCCAATTTTTGTAAATACGGCGCCACGCTTTGCGTCTTTAGCACCTTTTTCGCGTTTGATAGTTGACCACTTGCTGTGTCCTGACATACAAAACCTCCGACTTAAGTTTTTATGATTTTCTTTATTATAACAGATACAGCCACCCTTTTAAAGGTAGCGGGTACTGCCAAACGGAATCTTCTGCGACACATAAATACCCGTACTAAGCGTATTAGCCGAATGTAGCGTGCGTTCACCATAGCGTTTATTTACATCATCAATCGCATCTACAACGTAACGTTCACGGGTAATTTGGTCGGCAAACAAACTTATCTGATTATTCTCAATTGGCACTAACTCGTAACAATGTATTCCTATTTCCTTAAGCCCCGTTGGCGCCTTTACCATTAACCGTTGAACTTGGGCGTAAATTGATTGGTCGCTATAAAAGGGTAGGGGAGTGAAGATACCGACACTGTTCAGCCGTTCTTGGTTGCGGTGTGCAATACCTGTTAAATCGGTTAACTTCATCTCCCTTAGCGTTTCTCTAATATTTTGCGACGTTAAAACATCGAGCCCATCTGGCTTGTGTAACCCGGCGGCAGTTTTCGCTAAAAACCTATTGGTCGCAATACCTACATTGCAACGCATCCATACCCCAATTTCATCTTTTAGCCGCTGTTTAATTTCAAGGCCAACTTCTATTAAATCGCGCCCCGAAATGTCTGCGCTAGTATTATGAAAATCGACAATCCCCTCGTCGATACTTTTCATTGTTACGTGTGCCGAGTAATCGTTCATAATATCGAGCAGCTTATGATACACAAAACGATACTTCGACGGGTCGCTTTCGATAGCAATAATATCTGGGCATAATAAACGCGCTTCTTTTAGTTTCATTCCAGCCTTTACGCCCATCGCCTTGGCTTCATAGCTAGCCGTAATAATAGCCGTGTGCTCGGTGCGACGGTTAATAATGGCTATTTGTTTACCGCGAAGCATTGGCCGGGCCTGTTGCTCGACCGTTGCAAAACAACTATTTAAGTCGATATGCATAATAAGCGGTCGCTCTTCGTTAAATACACTATTATTCATAATGGTCCGCCTCCATAGTGAGGTGCCAGGTTAAAAGTTCGCTATCAAACTGCAGCCGGTAATCGGCACCATCATCAGTTACATCAAATATATGGATAGTTTTAGAACCCCGAGGTAGGGGATGGCGAAGGCCTAGTTCGCCGACCTTTACCTCTCGCCCATTCGCCCGTTTGAACATAACTGGCTTACACGGATGATACCCGCCACCGAAGGTCGCAATTACTTTTACTGGTTCGTTAAGGAAGATTTCATCATTCATAGGTAACAATTCTCGTTTAAATTAATTCGAGAAACGATGTGAATTGTTCGCCCGTACTTCCCTAGCCCGTTTCAAGCTTTTTGGAAGTCCGAAGACGATGAATGAATTGACCTATCGCGAGGGATGCTTAACTTTTGAGGGTCAGTGAGTATTGCGTGGATATATCTATTATATAATAGATACAGTAGGAGGTTCATATTTATGCAAGACAATATTAAATATCTTGAAAAACAAATAGAAAGAAACCGTATTGAGGCACAGGCCGCTCGTCGACAAGCTGATGTTGCGAGGAACCAAGCAATGCAATACACCGCAGAGGGCCAAGAAGCTAATAATAGCCACTATTTAGTAGAAGCCCAATCTTTCGTGCAAAAAGCCGAACAACTTGAAGCCGAAAATAATGCATTAGAGCCTAAAAAAGTTGAAATCCAAGCAAGGGTTGCCGAGCTAAAAACAGAGCGCGAAACCATCAACCGCGAAACCGTGGAGAGAATTCTTGCAATAGATAAAGAGCTGGCTCGACTGCAAGGAAGCATGACAATTTAGGCGTCTCTAGTAAAAGAGGTGAGATTTTGATAAAATCATCACTGTAGTATTTGGTAGCGTAGCTCAGTTGGTTAGAGCGCGAGACTCATAAGCTCGAGGTCACAGGTTCAATTCCTGTCGCTACTACCAACATTACATCCAATTTAAAACCCGCCCATATCAGGCGGGTTTTAAAGTATTTCAGCTTTTAGCTAAACGCGAACGTCGTTATCGGCTGGTTGTGTCTGTGAAAAGATCACTACCAAAATAACGGTAATACCAACAACTACGTGTGGCAACCATTGATTGGCATTATTAACGTCGTAGAAACCGAAAATAAACGGCGACAGGGCCAACAAAGCGGCGGCAATGAGGTCGATAACAAGGTGAACTGGCATGCTCATTAACTTCACAATGCCCCATTCGTATTTTGTAAAAATACTATAGACGATAAGTCCAATACCTAATATAACCGGGATAGCAACGGCAGCTCCACCAATTTGGCTAAACTGAAATAGCCATGGTGCTAATATTAACGCGAAACCCACGATGTAATCGAGTGCTCCGTGTACTTTTGTTGGAATAAACTTGTAGCTCATACAAACTCCTTTTTCTTAATGATAAGCTCATTCTAAGTTGAATATAGAAATACGTATGTAATCTATCTTACACAAATATGGTAATCTAAAAACATTATGGACATCGCCCGTTATATACAAAACTTCCCTGCCAAATCTTTTCGTCGCGGCGAGCTGTTACTGCAAAAAGGGGATACTAGCAACAAGCTAATGGCCATTCGTGAGGGCTTTATTAAAGTAACTTCAATTAATGCCAGCGGCGTTGAGCGACTGGTATGGATTGCGACTCGTTACGATATTGCCCCCACCGAGCAACTTTTCTCGAAACACGGTGAAGTTCGATTCTTTTACACTGCCCTTACAGATGGCAGCTATTACGAAATAGATAAGTCTGAACTACTTCGGATTGCCAGCGAAGACCCTCGTGTTATGGCTGAAGTTGCTAAAAACATGTCAATTCATTATGACGATTTCTTACAACGAATTGATGCAGTCGATTCGGCAACTGTTAAAGAACGCCTCATGCGGACACTTTGTTATCTAGCAGAACGCCTAAGCGCCGATTCGACAGTCGACCTTTTTGAATACGGCCTAAAAATAAGCCATCAAGATTTATCCTCAATGATTGGTTCGACCCGCGAAACAACCTCAACTATGCTATCCGAACTGCGCAATGAAGACCTCGTTCAGTACAGCCGTCAAAAATTAACCGTTTACGTTGATAAGATCAAAACTTTACTAGGTGATTAGCTAATGCTCCTTATAGTTGTATACTAAAAGCATAACTAAAAAGGACACACTAAATGAACGATACTGAAGTTAAACCACCCGTAGGTGAGCCGCCACTACAGCCCGAATCTACACCAAATGTCGAGCCAGTTATCGTACCTACTCCAGCGCCAGTCGTACAGTCTACCGACCCAATAATTGCGAAACCAGAAGCAAATACACCAGGAGTTATTATTCTTCAATGGTTATCGTATGCTTTCTGGGGATGGTTAATTCTTGCACTCATTTGGCTTATAGGCGTCATCCTTGCAAATGCAATTCTAGGTACCTCGGTACCCGAAATGGTTCCTTACGCGATTGCGGCTGGCGTAGTGTTGTTACCAATCGCATTTCTTACCGACTTCTTTTATCGAAAACATGAACCCGCGAAAAAAACGGGCGTGGCGATGGTAATTATGGTCATCCATGCAGTATTATTTGCATTACTAGCTATCGTATCGCTTATTGTTACTGTTTTTAATAGCCTCAATGCGCTGATTGAAACTTCAAATAGTATTGATGAGCAGCTCGTGGTAATTTTCACAGCCTTAACCGCGACACTTCTTTATGCGGCGACGTTTATTCGCGTGCTGAACCCTTTCAAGGCGAACAGGCCTGTTGTTGTTTATAGCGCAGCGATGGCTACGCTAACGTTGGTCTTTATTGCGCTTGCAATCGTCGGGCCGCTCGTTCAAGCCCTCACTACAAAAGACGATCGTCGTATCGAACAAAACCTACCTTCAATTAGCCAGGGTGTTAATGACTACGTCCAAACAAACGAGAAGTTACCAGCAGACCTTAGTGATATAACATTCTCGAATGACCAAGCGACGCTTTTAGTGGAGGACGGGCTCGTTAGGTACAGTGCCCAAAAGAGTGTAGTAAACGGATACAGTGTCGAACACCGGTACCAACTCTGTGTCACTTTTAAAGAGAAAGATACATCTGGATACACCAGCTATACATCCAACTCCGCCAACAATGACTACCCGAACTACCTAAGCGTATCTGGTCATGCCAAGGGCGAAGTTTGTTACAAACTATCTGAAACAACAGCTCAATCTGTTAGATCGTCAGACGGCATAAAAGGTATAGACCTGGAAAGCACCATATTTAACTAAAAAAATAAAAGAGGGGAGTGATACTACTATCACTCCCCTCTTTTGACGTATTGCTTTCTAGATAGTTTTCTAGATACCGGCAATTGAGCTACGTTTTGAAATAAAATCTCGTAAATCTTCGCTTGTTCGGGGCTTATCCCAGGTTGCAAGATTTAGAACCTCACTCATGGTAACGGGTTCAATGATTGATTGGGTAATTTCCATTTTTGTTGTTTGCCTTTTTTTTGTTTTTGTTGTGTTATGTATTTATATTAGCATAAGCTTGATAAATTGTCAATACTCTCTTACAACTTGTAAAATGAAACTCTTTGACACCCCCGTTATGCTTATGGTATAACTTACTCAGAGGTAAATAAAAAACAAAAAAATGGACATCCCCTCTTCACTCGCAATAGTAGCGCTCGCGGCGCTCATCCATGCCAGTTTTCAGCTGAGCGTGAGCGTTTTTACGTTGCTTAGTGGCCATGCCATTGGCGCCAAGCGTTCGCAAGCTAAAGTACTCCGCCTAGGTTGGGGCTTTATTGCTGGCGTAGGGGTTATGACACTTCTGGTTCTTTCATTCATATCACTTTTATTGCTTCATAGCTTTAGTGAAACAGGCATACCGTTAGTTATTTGGGCTATGGCTTGCGGCTTAGTGTTTGGGATTGGTATTGCAGTGTGGCTATTTTATTTTCGAAAAGAAAAAGGCACCAAACTTTGGATACCCCGGCCAATGGCTGAGCATTTAACCAATCGCAGCAAGGCTACGAAACACAGCGTCGAAGCATTTAGCTTAGGCCTAACAAGCGTTGTTGGTGAACTCGTCTTTATTATTCCTTCGATGGTTGTAAGTGCCCTAGTACTACTTGAACTACCAAGCGCTTGGCAACTTGTTGGTATTGCGGTGTACGTTGTCATTTCGTTATCTGGACTTGTGGCTGTTTCGTCGCTTATTGGTAGCGGCCACTCTATTAGCAAAATTCAGAAATGGCGCGAAGATAACAAAAGGTTTCTACAATTTGCTGCCGGTAGTGCCTTAATTGCACTCAGCTTTTTTGTATACATCAGCAAAGTAATAGCTGAAGCTTCAGGGGTATTATAATGCACGGGGGTGGGCCTACTATAATTGTTAAACGACATGGCCACGGGCACCACGCGGAAAGTGAGCATTTCGACCCTGAAAAAATGTCTCGAAGTATTGTGGCAGCTTGTATAAGTTGTGGGGTACCAGCCGGTCATGCCGACAGCATTGGCCGGCGCATTACTGAACAGGTTGTCGACTGGCTACAAGATAAACCAGAGGTAACCAGCGAAGACCTACGAAGAACCGCCGCCCATTTTCTAAAAACCCATCACCCCGACGCGGCCTATTTATACGAACATCACCGATCGACATTTTAAGGAGAAATAAACAGTGGCAAAACACACATTCGACTACGACCTGATTGTTATTGGAAGCGGCGCCGGCGGAAGCGTTGCTGCTACTATTGCAGCCCGAGCGGGTAAGCGCGTTGCAATTATTGAAGAAGATACCTTTGGGGGCGACTCTCCAAACTGGAGCGATGTTCCTACCAAAGCGCTTTTACACGTTGCCGGTATCTACGATGAAGCTCGCCACGCCAGCCGTTTTGGGCTGCGCACTTCAACACTTGGCTATAACTACCCTTCTATTCGTGCCTGGAAAGATTTAGCGATCGAACGAACCGGCATTGCTAATAACCGACGCTTTTACGAGAAGAATGGTGTCAGCGCTTTTAACGGCAAAGCCCACTTCTTAACTCCGCATGAAATTACGGTCAATCGGCGGCACCTTTCAGCTGCGCATTTCTTAGTAGCTACTGGCTCGGGCTGGGTAACGCCTAGCATTCAAGGGCTTGATGTCATTAAATTCTTCACCCCACGAACTATCCTTGAAGCTTTGCGTCCACCAAAAAGCCTGTTTATTGTTGGTGGCGGTAGCTACGGTGTAGAAATTGCCCAACTTATGGCCATTTTTGGTACAAAAGTATACATTGCCGAACAAGCTAGCCGCCTTTTGCCTCACTCCGACCCTGAGGTTGGCGAATTAATTGAAAAAGTACTGACCGAACAAAAAGGCGCAACAGTACTAACCCACTCACGCGTATTGTCGGTTGAAAAAGAAGGCTTAGGGCTAAAAATTCTTATCTCCCGAGGTGGTGTGGAAAAGTTTGTTAAAGCCGATGAAATACTGGTTGCTGCCGGGCGCAAACCAAATGTCGACCTTGGGCTCGACAACGCATCCGTAAAGTACACTCCAAAAGGCATCGAAACCAACGAATTTTTACAAACCAGCACTAAACATATTTATGCTGCCGGTGATGTACTTGGGCGCGGTAGCCACACCCACTCTGCATTACTGGAAAGTAAAATTGTTGCGCACAATATATTTGAACGTACGAATGTCGTTCCCGATTATACCGGGACACCGAGCCTACTATTTACAACGCCTGAAGTTGCCCAAGTTGGTCTTACCGAAGATGATTGCCGACGGCGAGATTTAGCCATTAATAAAGCTATCGCCCCACTGAATATCATCGCCCGCAGTAACACCGCCGATTTCCGTGATGGTTTCGTGAAAATCATTACCGATAAAAAAGGATTAATTTTAGGCGCAACCGTCGCCGCCCCTCATGCAGCCGAGATTATTCACGAACTAGCCTTAGCGATTAAGGTTGGCCTTACCGCCGCCCAACTTGCCGACGTTCCCCATGCCTTCCTTTCGTGGAGCGAAGCTGTACGGGTAGCTGCCAGTAAATTAACGTAAGCGCTGGCCAAAGCCTTGTAAACAAGCCCTGTATCTGTTATTATGGACAATGTATCGCGGGGTGGAGCAGCCCGGTTAGCTCGTGTGGCTCATAACCACAAGGTCGTAGGTTCAAATCCTACCCCCGCTACCAAATTTATTAAAAAGAACTAGCCTTTCGACTAGTTCTTTTTTTATGCGCTATAAGATGAAAATTAAGCGCCTAGAAACTTCAACAGTTCCTTGTTAAATTCATCAGCATGACTCACATTAATTCCATGAGGACCTCCTGAAATTACGTATAGATGGCTTTGGGCTATTGCCTCGTGGGTTCGTTTACCAGAACCCGCAAATAGCACTATTCCATCGGCATCACCGTGAATAACTAAAGTTGGAACACTCACAAAAGACAAATCTTTCCTGAAATCGGTGCTTCCGAATGATTGCATAGCTTTAATTGCCGCTGTCTTATCTGCTTGCTTAGCCTGCCCTAAAGCTTCTTGCCTTTGCTCTTCAGTAACGACAATATTTCCATCAGCGTTCGGCGAAAAGAACTCCTTTGTAAACTGGTCGTAGAAGGCATCCTCGTCATCGGTTAAATCGGCTATCATCTTCGCAGCTTGAGATTCACTCAACGGGCCATCCGGATTATCCGATGATTCCAACAGCATTGGCGGTACAGCCGAGGCAAATACAACACTGTGTATTCGGTCTTCACCATATTTGGATATATAACGAGCAACCTCACCACCACCCATAGAAAACCCAACGAGAGTTACGTCTCGCAGGTCTAACTCTTCCAACAAACCAGATAAGTCATCGGTTAGGGTATCATAATCATACCCGGTGGGCGGTTTATCGCTTTGCCCAAACCCGCGACGGTCATAAGTTATCACCCTATAACCAGCATCTCGTAGCACCGATACCTGCTCTTTCCACGAAGCGCCCGATAGTGGCCATCCATGTATCAATAAAACAGGGCGGCTATCTCCGCCGGTATCCTCGATGTGTACATTTAAATCTTTTAAACCCAGTAGTCGGCTGTTTACAGTTACATCAGGCATAATTTACCTCTTTCAAATAGCATCGGTTGGTAGTTACCTTATTTTACGAAAATTAACCCAAGCGGTATGTAATATTTCTTACTCAGTCGCTTATACTATACATATGAACCTTCATCGAACCTCTGCAAAACCCGATTGGGAAAAAATTCCGGCCTCAAAACGTACTGCTATTCAAAAGATTGCCGCTACTACCGGTGGGTACCTTACGCCCGCAAACGTCATTACCATTATTGGGTTTGGCATTGTTTTATATGGCCTGGCCAACATATTAAACGGGCAGTATTGGACCGGGTTACTATTACTTGCCTTTGGCCGCTTGCTCGATGTTGCTGACGGCATCGTTGCCGATAAAACCGGCACTAAATCGCCTCTTGGTGAGATTTTTGATGCAGTGGCCGATAAGTTTGAAACACTTTTTACCATTGCTGCAATAATCGTAACCGATAGTACAAACCTATGGGTTATTGTTGCGCTTATAATTCCCCAAGCAATTATTCCCCTACTTATTTTTTACAAGAAGCAAAAAGGTATCGGCATCCACCCTACTCGCGCCGGCAAAGCAAGTATGGCTTTAACCTGGGTAGGTATTGTTGGCTTACTATTGGTTAAAGCCTTGGGCGATCCGCTGCTGTTAGCGTTCGCCGTATACGCCATTATTGGGCTATCGTTGGCGCTTGGCCTTTACGCGTTTTGGCAGTACACAACCGGGCGCGATTGAGTTATTAAATTGGGTCTTTTTTTAGTCCCAACCAAAAGCCAATATAACTGGCAAGTAGGTGCACAACAAACCAGACAATAAAAATCCAAATATATTGCGTTGGTGTCAAAATAACAAACAATAGCGACACTAAGACACTACCGATAATATAATCCAGCTGGTCAAATGGCACCCAAGAAGCGCCAGATTTAATATTTCGTTGGCGTTTAAAGAAGCTCTCGATAGCATCTCCACCTAGTGCACCAATAGCAAACAATGGCCCTAAAATAAGTACCGGCAAGGCGGCATAGTTAACGCCATCGGTTACATATGTGGTCCATGTAAAGTGAGCAGCTAACAGTTGCTGTGCCCAAAGTACAAACGTAGCAATAATAATACCAGCAATAATACCCCGCCAAGTTTTATGCGGGCCTAAAAGCTGATGGCCGCGCCATTTTTTACCACCATCAATTGGCGCATCGTATTTTTTTAAAACCGGGATAACAGCAGCAAAAATAGGCACCATGTTAGCCGCTGCAGCTGGGAGTAAAAACCAAATTGCAAATAAGATATCTTGAAGCATAGCTCTAGTATACTAGATGCATGAGCTACTCCACTGTCGCTATCATCTATAACCCCAACAGCACCGGTTCTAGTAAAACTATGGCCGAGGATTTTAAGAAAAATATCCTCGGCCGTTTGCCAAAACAGAAGGTTCAACTTATGCCAACTAAATATGCTGGCCACGGTGAAAAACTGGCTTATAAAATTGCTAAACGCTCAAAAACCCCACTGATATTCTCATCAAGTGGCGATGGTGGCTACAACGAAGTGGTTAATGGTGCAATGAAGGCTCAAAATAAAGGCTTCAAACCAACAACCGGCCTACTTCCGGCCGGAAATGCAAACGATCACTTTCATACCGTGCACACCGAGGAGATTATTGATTTAATAATTGCCAACAAGCCAAAACATATCGACCTGTTGAGCATTTCATATAAATCTAGCAAGAAATCACAACAGCGCTACGCACATTCTTACATAGGCTTTGGGCTATCATCAATGGTTAGCAAAGAATTAAATAAAACCAAACTTAATAGGTTTAAAGAAACATGGTTGGTTATTCGCACCCTGCTTATCATCAACCCAGTGAAGCTAAAAATTAATAATGAAGTAGGAAAATATGACAGTATCATTATTAGTAATGTTGATAGAATGTCAAAATACTTAAAAGTTTCACACCCTTCACGCATGGACGATGGTTTATTTGAAGTAAAGGTTTCTAAACATGAAAATAAATTGAAATTGATTGCATTAATTCTACAAGCTTCGCTAATAAAACTAAAAGAAGACCAACAAACCAAAACATTTTCGTTAGATACCATTGAACAAACAGTAGCCCAGGCAGACGGCGAAATTATAACTATCGATGCTAATACACAGGTAGCTATTTCAATTGAGAAACAAATTTTAAACTGTTATGTATAGTGTTTCGTTTAGGTCTTATCTGTTGTATCAATACTCTTACTATTGCCACCGAATAAGAAATTTAGCCACTGCTGCAGGTTAGGAGACGATTCTGACCTTACGGTTGTTTGTTGAATAGGCGTATCGGCAGCCGTTGCTTCTTCACTATTATCTGGTAAAATTAATAATTTTTCACCCGGCCTCACCAGCCCTAATGTGCTGCGAACTGCCAATTCTTTATATTCATCGGTTTGATAATATCTTTTTTGCAGCTCCAAACTATCGCGCTGTAGTTTCGTAAGCTGTAGCTGCCGTTGCTTAATATCAACTTCTTTTTGAAGTGTGTAATTTCGTTGCATTACCTCGAGAGAACCCCACACCCAACTGGCCGCAATTAAAAAAGCCGCCGCGATTACAACGTTATTAAACGTCAGATATTTATGACGAATAGTATAGATAATTTTACGAATGTTTATATCAGGCATAAGCACCTTAAGGACTATTATAGCTCAACAGATTGAAGTAGGCTATAATAGCCTGTGCGGGGCTGTAGCTCATCGGTCAGAGCAGGCGGCTCATAACCACTTGGTAGATAGTTCAACTCTATCCAGCCCCACCATAGAGCTTATGCTTATAAAAAGAACTCCTTTGGGAGCTCTTTTTGTTACAATCAGAGTATGAACTTGGAATTTCCTTACCAAATTGTTACATTTCTTGACCGCGAACCTCAGTTCGGAGAGCCAGTCTATTACGGAGAGAACGGCTGGTTTGCTCAACTTGCACTCAAGCGTCGTTTCAAACTACAAGATATAGATAGAAGCCAACTCATCCAGCTGCTCCAACCATTCTTCGACCATAAGCGTAAAATAAATATAGTAACTGGCTCCCTAAAGAAACCAGAGTATATGCCTGTTCGCGTTATTGATGTGAGAAATCAAAGCGAACTGAAATCACTTCACGAACAATTACTTGCATGCCTGAACGGGAATATAGTATCTCGCTATCCTGATCGAGAAGGTGATAATTATTATGCACATATTACTGCAGAATATGGCAATGAATTTGTTATTCCCGTAGATAAATATTTAAACAAAGAATTTGCTTTTGATAACGTTTGGCTATTAATGGATATTGACGACGAAAATTCAAAAGCCTACATCAAAATAAAGTAATTTAGTTCTGACTTCGTTCACAACGCCCCACCAAAGAGCTTATGTTACAAAAAGAACCCTACTGCAGAGTTCTTTTTGTTATTATATAAATATGCATTACACCATCGAACAACCGAAGGTAAGCGACACTCTCGAGCTTACAAAATTACACAACCAGTCATGGATTGAAACATATCCGAATGAAGAATTTGGCATTAGTCAAGAATACATAAAGGATCGAGTAAGCAACCGACTTTCTACAGAAGGGATTGAACGCCGCAAAACAGTGATCAAATTGTCTTCTGAGAATTCAACTTATTTCTTGCGCATAGCACGTGACAAATCTGGAAACATTGTTGGGTTTATAGATGGCAATCTTAGGGATAATGGATATTGGCTAGATGGGCTTTACACGCTGAAAAGTACGTATGGTACCGGTTTAGGAAAACTACTATGGGAATCTTACCTGCCATGGACGAACAATAACAACATATCGCTCACCGTAGCTTCATACAATAAACGTGCTATAGCATTTTATATGAAACTTGGTTTTACAAAAAAAGCGGGCAGCGAACGAATATTTAGCGATACGCCTATTCCTGTTATTGATATGATCCGTAAGTCAAACTAGTTCTGACTTCGTTCACAACGCCCCACCATTGAGCTTATGTTAACAAAAAGAACTCTACAGCAGAGTTTTTTTGTTATAGTAACCTCATGAGAACAATCAAAAGAGATATCGCAGGGGCACTACTATTTTCAAACGACGAGCACGTACTTATTGGCAAGAATGTTAAGGGCGGCGTATACGAAGACCTTTGGGTTATTCCTGGTGGCGGCATAGACGAAAACGAATCAAAAGAAGATGCGGCAAAAAGAGAAATTCTTGAAGAGGTCGGCATAGACATTAGCAATGCAAAAATCGAACCGATAGAACTTGTTCAAACAGGCATAACCGAAAAAAACCTAAGAGACACAGGTGAGCGTGTTTTAGTTGATATGACTTTCTATAATTTCAAAGTATTTATCGAACAACCTGCAAAACATATAGAAATTAAGCTTGAGGACGACTTTGGCTATGCCGAATGGGTACCAATTAAGAAACTTGCCGAAAGATCATACTCCCCATCAGTCGAAAGTCTCTTAAAATCTCTAGGCCTAATTTAACACGAGATCAGCCCTATCTTCGTACATGACTTCCGCCAATTATAAGCACAATAGAAAAGTTTCTGATTTAGAGGCTTTTTGTTATGATATAGGCATGTATCCATCCACAATATATCGAGTTGTAGCAAAAGCATTAATTACCGACGAGAATGACAAAATATTAGTCGTAAAAGAAAAACAAAATTTCTGGAGTCTTCCTGGAGGTGGCCTTGAACATGGGGAATCGGCACAAGATTGTCTTAAGCGAGAAATTAAAGAAGAAATTGGTATAGACGATGTACAGATAGATAAAATCTTATACTCGACAAATGTATATCTTGATCAAAGAGACGTTTGGATGACATGGATTGTTTATGAAGCACACATTAGCTCAACAAATTTTATACTTGGCGATGGCGTAACTGATGCTAAATATATTGATGTTGAAGATATACAAGACACCACAGATCTTCTTGAAAAGCTCATCGTGGAAACAGTTCAAGCAGTGAGGTAAGGGCTTTCTTTAATACATTCTGATTTACATCTGATATACTGGAGCCAGTAAATCATAAGCGAAATGGCGAAAGATAGTTATGGACGACGATGCTATATTGCCACCTAGGCCTTTAATAGAATCTGCCTTGGAGCAGCCAATTCAACAACCTATTACGACAGCTCAACGTCCTATTATCGTATCTGTCGAGTCTGTTACGAAAACATATAAACGCGGTCGTCAAAAAATAGCTGCGCTCAATAGTGTATCTCTTGAAGTGTACCAAGGCGAATTTATAGCTCTTGTTGGAGCAAGCGGAAGTGGCAAAAGCACACTTCTTCAGCTCATTGGCGGGCTTGATAAACCAACATCAGGCATAGTTAAAGTTGATGGCATAAATATCAACAAGTTGCATGACGGAAAGCTGTCTGAATTTCGTAACAAAACAATTGGGTTTGTCTTCCAATTTTTTTATTTACAACCCTTTCTAGGCCTTGACCGCAACATAGAAGTCGCCGCTATGCCAAACCACATGAAACGTGGTGAACGAAAAAAACGTATTCGAGATTTAGCTGAGCGAGTAGGATTAGCTGACCGTATTAAACACTTACCAAGCGAGCTGTCTGGTGGCCAAATCCAACGTGCGGCTATTGCACGTGCATTACTTAATCAACCGTCAATTATTTTGGCCGACGAGCCGACTGGTAATCTCGATTCGCAAAATAGTCAAGAAATTATCTCATTATTCAAATCTCTTCGTGATGACATGGGAGCGACAGTTATCATCGCTACGCATGACGCGAGTATCGCAGCACAGACTGATCGCATTATTAACATTAAAGATGGAGGTATTGTATGATTAAGTTTTCAGATGCTACCCTACTTGCCCTTACAAAACTTCGTGCCCATAAAATTCGCACAATTGTAACCACGCTGCTTGCAAGCCTGCTGTTTGGAGTACTTATTGCAGGCTCACTCGTTGTAAACGGCGTATTCAATAGTATTGATAATTTCAGTACGGACGGTCTTACTAGCCGTTATATTGTTAATGTAAACAACGCAATCGTTCAAACTACATCAACCTCTGTGCTACGAGACAAGGAGCTTATCGATAAAGCTAAGGTCCAATACACTGACCTTATAGAAAAGAAAACAATCGAAGCAAAACGACTCGGTGTTTCGTATACTCAAGTGAGTGATCAACCACCCTATATGGTGGCGTCAGATGGTGGCGAGATGCTCTATCTTAACGACCGAAACGGTATTGTTAAGTCATTGCTTGCGGAAAAGTACGGGGGCAAAACATACATAGATGACACTCGGCTGGAAGCAACTGCAAAACAATATGGGGTAACTAAGCTATTTACGGTAGAAACGTTTAACGTAAAGCGAGGTGCATCGCTGAGTGTACTTCCTAGCGGAAAAGAGGCGTTCTACGATACTTCAGACAGGCTGGAAACCAATACAAAATATACGCAACCTATTGTTGATAGCACTTTCCCAATCGCGCCCTCTGAGTTGACGGAGCCTTTCTTGCTTCCAAATAATGCCGGTTGGAAAGCCAATGACAACACACTGCCAATTATCATACCGCAAAACGTTGCAGAACAGCTCCTTAATCTTGAGAAACCACCAACCAATGCGAGCGGAGAGCAAAAATTAGACCGGATTAAAGAAATACGCAGTAAAACGAGCGACTTCACATTTCAAGCGTGCTATCGCAACAGCGCATCTCTTGATCTGATTCAACAAACCGTAGTGCAGCTAAGAGACGCCAAGGCAAGCAAAGCCGATAAAAAGTATGAACTTCCACCACTTATTTACGAGCTTCCTGACGCAACAAAGTGTGCCGAGCCCTTAATTACCAGCGATACGCGCACCAACATGCAGAAGCAACAGGACGGAAATCAAAAATTATTCGACCAGAAATTTAATTTTTATACCGAGCCAAAAAGCTACTTCGTGACATTTAAAATTGTGGGAATATCACCTATACAATCAAATAACCCGGAACAAAATCGTAGTGCCGCCGATGTTATCAATAACCTGCTCAAAACGACCGGGGTTGGACAGCTCATCCCGAAAGACCTTTACGACCAAATGTCAGATAAGTCGAAATACGCCGACATACTGAAGTACGAGCCACATTACTTCCTCGGTAATGAGGATAATAAGACACGGTATCTAGAGTTTTCAAATGCCCAAAATGCACAAAAGTTTATCGACGAGCAGAGTTGTACGACCCAGTACGATGGCACCTGTAAGCCAGTAGGCCGTGACTATATGGCGACGTTATCATTTAGCGATAGTATTGCACTTGATGATGTTCGTGGTAAGACGGCGCAGTGGTTCAATCTCGCTGTTCTTGGTGTCGTTACTCTCGCCGCTGTTGTTATGTGGCTCACAATCGGACGTACCATTACCGATGGACGACACGAAACTGCAGTATTTAGAGCCATTGGCTTCAAGCGTATTGATATATCTCTTGTCTATATTATATATACAGTCATGTTATCGATCTTTGTTGCTATACTCGCCGGGCTTATCGGCTTAGTAGGGGCGTACTTTGTTGATACAATATATTCTCCACAACTTACCGCACAAGCACAATATGCCTTTGGCGGGCTTGACCTGTCGAAAGAATTTAGCCTAATAGGATTCAACGCCGAACAGTTATGCATCATCATAGCTGCCTGTTTACTCACGGGCGCACTTAGCATGATTATTCCACTCATTCGCAATGTCCGTCGTAGCCCTATACGTGATATGCGCGACGACAGCTAAGGATAAATCCATAGAGAGCCAATAAGCTGAAAATTAGATTAGTCTGGTTCTGACTTCAGTCATAATGCCCCACCAAAGAGAACTATAAATGACGTCAGAACTGTCTGGCGTCATTTTTTTGTTATCATAGAAACATGGAAACAGACATTACTGGACACTACCGACATTACAAAGGCAACGAATACGAAGTTATTGGCGAGGGCATACACACCGAAACAGAGGAAAGATTTGTCGTATACAAATCGCTCCATGAACCTTTCAGTATTTGGATTCGGCCTTTTGACATGTTTTTTGAACCTGTGTTGGTTGATGGGCAAAATGTGCCGCGTTTTGCGAAGGTTGAAAGTTAATATGGAACATATTTCGCAATCTAAGGCTAAGCGTTTCGATAACGGTGCCGTTACATCATGGGAATATGAAATGCACAATGCAAGCCTCAACCTAGCCCCTATCTCAATTAATGGCAGGTACCCAGAAAATGGTTTTACGAGTAACTTGAAATCCGACTCTATTATTTACGTTACTGAAGGATCTGGCTTGCTGAAATTAAGCGACAACACGGTAGTTGAACTTGCAAAAAACGATCAGGTACACCTTGCCGTGGGTGATGAGTATTGCTTTGAAGGCAATTTAGATATGATTTATGCAGCATCGCCACCGTGGGTTCCTGAACAAACCGTGCATAGTAATTAGCATAAGAATATTCATAAGCCCATGAACCGACCTAAATATCTTTATCACGCCTCACGCGATACAACCTAAGTTAGCAACCTTCAAGTTTTCTTTTTTCATGCACTCTTTTTCTAGCCAGGTAATAATTACGCGCCTTTTCGCGCTCCTTAAGGTCAAAGATTTCTTCAACCCGCTGCAACTCAATATCTTCCCGAACTTGATGAGTACTCTGAGCACCAATACGATTAACATTTTCGGCACTTTTTCGTTCCCGCTCTTCCCTGTCGCGTTGGATGTTGCGGTTGGGATCAACCGCCAACCATGCCATGGTAGCATTTAGGGCTAATTTATCTATCTGGGCGTCCATATCATTTGCAAACTGATCGTATTCGTCTTCAGGGCTTTTCATTTTTCTACTCCCACCTAAACACTTTGAAAGCAATAATATAAATAACTACCGTCCAGGCACCAATTAAGCCTATTTGGGGCAGTATATCAATAAAATGTAAGCCTTCGGTCGTAATGAGGCGTACGCCGTCGATAACGGGCGTTAAAGGCAGGAAAGCGGATATATTCTGTAACCATTCCGGCATTAGAAACCGTGGGAAGAATGTTCCTGATAAAAACAGCATCGGGAAGACAATAATATTAGCCAGGGGTGCGACTTGCCGTTCGTTTTTCGCCCAGCCACCAAGCGCCAAGCCAATACCCAAAATCATAATAATGCTAAAGACGATGAATATGGTCAGCTCGGCCCAATTGCCTACTACCTCTAAATGGAAGACCGTAATAGCGACTATGAACATAATAGCAATTGCAACCAACCCAACAATCGCTTGGCCAATCATGGTTGAAACGAAATACTGCCAAACTTTTAGTGGCGTAGTGCTAAGGCGGCGTAAAATGCCCATTTTCTTAAGCTCTGGAAAAACATTAATAGGGCCAAAAATACCCATACCAATAATCGCAAAGCCAAGCAACCCAGCGAAGGTATAGTCAAAGGCAGATAAGCTCCGTTCGTTTAACTGCTCACCGGCTACGGTAAACGGCGTTACCGACGGCATAAGTTCGTTATTAATAGCCCTAAATTGGCCTTCTAAAATAGCCGTTAGGGCTATGCCAGATTGTTGGTTATTCTGGGTGTACAAAACCTCCAGCTCGCCGCTTGGATACGTTTTTCCATTTGCCGTTTCACCATATTCTTTTGGCAAAATAATAGTTGCATCAAGTTCAGAGCGGTTCATCTTTTGTTTAGCATCCTCAAGGCTGGTAACTTCTTGGTTCACCTTCAACACCTTACTTTCACTGGCAGATGTAACGAAGTCTTTGGCGAAGGTAGATTGCGAATCGCTAATGATAGCTACTTTAAAAGAAACATCGCCGCCACCGCCATTTATGCTTCCGAATACGAAAAGGAAAATAAGCGGGAAAAGGATAGTGAAAAAGATTGCTGTACGGTCGCGGAAGAACCGTTTGGTGTTAATACGAACAAACGTAAATACCGTAAACCAACTTGCTTTAAAGTCAGATTTCATGCAGGGCCATCCCTCAGGCCTTTGCCTGTTAGGTCGATAAAGACATCTTCTAGGCTAGCTTGTTGAACGACTCGTTTTTTTCTAAAGCCACGGGCTAACAACTGATCGATGAGATTGCGAGGCGTATCGATGGCGACAATTTTACCATTGTCCATAACTGCAATGCGATCACACAATATTTCAGCCTCATCCATGTAATGGGTGGTCATAATGACACTAATACCCTTTTGGCGAACTTTTTCAATTAAGTCCCATAGATGCCGGCGGGCTTGGGGATCGAGGCCAGTTGTTGGCTCATCTAAAAAGAAAACCTTCGGGCCATGAACAAGTGCGGTCGTAATACTAAGGCGCTGCTTTTGGCCACCAGATAAATTCTCTACGAAACTTTTAGCTTTGTCTTCGAGGTCGACATCACGCAGAAATTGCATAGGGTCAACTTTTTCACCGTACGCAGCCGCAAACATTTCGATAACTTCGGTTAGGCGGGTTTTATCTTGGAAAGCGGGGCTTTGTGGTTGAACACCAATGATGTATTTAATTGCTTGTGGGTTCTTGGCTACGTCAATGCCGTCAATCATAACGCTACCACCGTCGATTGGCCGTAGCGTTTCCATCATTTCAAGTGTTGTAGTTTTACCAGCGCCGTTAGGCCCAAGGATGCCAAAGATTTCACCCTTCTTAACTATAAAACTAATACCGTCGACGGCCTGTTTATCGCCGTAACGCTTTTTGAGGTTCTTCACTTCTACCATATGAGCCATATGCATCCATTTTAGCCCTCGGTGAGCACCATTACAACCCCTTAAACAAAAAGAAACGCCCCCGGGGAAGGGGGACGTTCCAGCACCTGTTTGTTTGACCTAAGTATAGAGTCAAACTGCTTACGGTGCAATAGTGCTTGAAGACTATTTTTTCTTTGAAACGGTCAAAAAGCCGTTACGTGGGTTTTCTTTAACAATTCGGTCTTCAGGTAGTTCTACTGGTTGACCCTTTGCATTCTTCTCAACTTTTGCGAAGAAGTAAATGGTTTGTGGCTTGCCACCACGAAGTGTAACTTCGGTGCTGTGCAAGTAGTAAGTAACGCCCTTAGAATTTGTGTGACTGTAAGCCATGATAAGTATTTATACCTCCTATTAATGCTATACGAGAGTTAGCGTACAGCCTCACCAGGGGCACTGTCAATATCAAATACTTCTATAATGCTTACGCAACAGCAACCCGAGTACACCAAGGCTAACAAAACGCACTACGATAAGGCCTAAAATAACGACAAATAAAACAACCGACCACCCTGCGAAGTCGGGGCTCCAGAGGGGTGAGAAAAAAGCATGTATATAGGCCTCTTGGCGTGGCTTACTGGTATCGGTTGCGGAGTCGGCTGCAGCCGGATATTTAGCAAGCTCACTAGTGGTACATTGCAGATATGCGGCCGAATATGACTTAAAACGTGGGGCACAAACTTCTTGAGCTTTTTTATAAATATTTCCGTTCGGATTGCCATCACCGTACTGTGAAGATTGCCATGTTTGGAGGTCGCGTGAGTAACTGGATTCTAGGTACACCCCGCGCCCCAGGTCGGTGTTCATGTGGGCACTGACATGTCGCTGTAAATCATACAACCTTTTAATGATTGTTTCTTGGTTGCCTTGCCTGTCGGCACTTAAAACCCCTTCACGGCGTTCTACCATACCAATATTATTTAATCGTAAGAAAGTTGCCGATACAAAGCCAGAAATAATGAGCAACACAATAAGTTGCCACGTTTTAATACGTTGCAAGTTTTTAATGCTTTGCTTTACTCTGCCTTTATCAGCCACAATTCTACAGGTACCCACCTTATGTATTACTATAATTGTACCATGAGCACTATTTTTTATAGAGGGAGAAATGTGCCGTTAGTACCAGGAGTACAACGACCCCAGCCAAAAAGAAAAAGTTGGTAAGCGCAAAGGTACTTCCGCCTGCTAAAACCAGAACTGCTAAAGATACTGCTGCTAAAAAAGCGCCTACGTTCGATAATGTATCGATCATGCCAATGTAAGTGGCCCGGTGGCCAGATAAGTCGGCATTATCGAATACGGCCCTGGCGTAGGGCATACTGTAACCTGTTGTGGCGACTTCATTAGCAATATTAGCACCAGCCACGGTGACCGGGGAGGTTATAAAAGGCCGCACAAGATGAGTCAAGGAATTAGCTACGATGCTCACTTTCATAAGCATGCTCCCTCGCTTTTTATCAATAATCTTGCCGTAGATGTACGAAGAAATTAAGGTCGCGACCAAAACTACAGATGACAACACACCGATTATCACGTAAACTTCGTTAGATGAACTGACCCCAATTACGATAACCGCCGTATAAAGCGTCCACACCGTACCAGAAGCAAAAACGTCATAACCAACCGCCACTTGGGCCATCCAGTGCTGGCGAATAAGCCTCCAGGGAAAACCTCTGAATTGTAATTTCTTACCAATTTGAACTTGCTCACCGCTATTAAACAGCGGCACAGCTGCAAGCGCAAACAAAAGGGCGGCAATAACCAGTACAAATTGAGGACCAAAAAAGTAAGCCAAAATTCCACCAATAAGCGGGCTGACACTCGTGGTAATTTTTTCAAGAATATTCATATACGCTATTTCTTTTCCGGCATGTTCGATACTTTTTACTTTTGAAAAATCAATGGTGTACGCAATGCCATACATTGAAGCTGATGTTCCCTGCAGAATAAGAACCGGCAACAACAGCCAGGGGCCAAGTATTGGCAAAAATACAAAACTTATCATGGCAGGGATTGAAAGTAGGTTGGAAACCAAAATGCCATGCTTTGGGCCAATTCGTGCAATTAAGCTTGCTACCGGTAAAGACGTGATTGTTTTGAAGAAGTAAAATGCCGCCCAAAACAAAGCAATATGGCCAATACTATAGCCCGTTTGGTATAAATAAATCGACATAAAAGCGCTGGCAATGTATAGCGCAGCCATGCGCAGCATCCGCGACATGTACAATTCTGCAATTTCACTATAGGTCGCATGACGCCAAAAATGACGCCGTAAAAGCATTTGATGAAATATGTTTTGTAACATTTTTGTGTAGCGCCCAACCTTTTTGTCTATTACATCACACCACCCCTATTGTTACAAGTGATATACTGGGTCTATGAATGTATATTTTTCGGGTATTGGCGGGGTTGGTATTGGTCCATTAGCAGAGATTGCCCGCGATGCCGGCCATACCATTATGGGTTCAGATTTAGCCGAAAGTCTTGTTACCGAAGAACTGCGCCAGCAAGGCGTCGATATTGCTATTGGCCAAGATGGTAGCTTTTTAAAAGAAAGCCATCAAGCAACCCCGCTTGATTGGTTTGTGTACACTGCTGCCTTGCCCGAATCGCATCCAGAATTAAAATTAGCCAAAGAACTGGGTATCCGCACCGGCAAACGCGATGAATTTTTAGCAGATTTTATTGAAAAACATAACTTAAAATTAATTGCTATTGCCGGTACCCATGGTAAAACGACGACTACCGGCATGGCGGTATGGGCATTCCTAAAACGAGGCATTCCAGTCAGTTATTCAATTGGTTCAACGGTAAGTTTTGGGCCAAGTGGAAAATACGATCCAGCGAGCGAATATTTTATTTACGAATGCGACGAGTACGACCGCAATTTCCTGCACTTTAACCCGAATATTTCTTTAATTACTTCTGTAGATTACGACCACCCGGATACATATCCAACTAAACAATCTTATTTTGATGCTTTTAACCAATTTATTGAACAATCTAAAGTAGTTATTTGCTGGAAGAAAGATGTTAATGTCGATTACCTGTCAAAATACGGCGTGCTGCACCTTATCGATCAAGAAACCCGAGACGTCAGCTTCATCAATCTCGCAGGCTTTCATAACCGCCAAAATGCTTATTTAGTGTTTAGCCTTTTGGTCGACCATCTAGGGGCATTGGGACAAGAAGAAAAAATTGTAAAGACTCTTGAATCGTTTCCTGGCACCGACCGCCGGTTTGAAAAATTAGCTGACAATATTTACAGCGACTATGGCCACCATCCCGAAGAAATCGCCGCTACCCTACAAATGGCTCACGAACTTTCAGACGATGTCGTGTTAGTCTACCAACCACACCAAAACTGGCGTCAACATTCTATTCGCGAACAATACACAAACCAATTCGAAGTTGCCCGTAAAGTGTATTGGACTCCAACCTATTTAACACGCGAAAATCCTGAATATGCAATTTTAGCTCCCAAAGAACTTACCATTAATATTACAAATAAAGATTCTATTATTTACAGCGACCTTAACGATACACTTTGGGATGAGGTTATTACTGCCCGCGACAACGGGTCGCTTATTCTATTTATGGGTGCCGGTACTATTGATTCTTGGGTACGTAGCAAGCTTTAGCGGTCATCGCCGCGGCCGCTTAGCACGCCCAGTCATGCGTAAACTCGGCAAAGAAATGCTGATCGCCGAAAAAACTGCGTGAAACAATATCTTCGATTGCTGGTGCTAAGTCTAAACTCAGTAGTTTTAGAGGTTGTACCCATTTAAGTAATTCTGTTTCAACAATGTCATCTGTTTCAAAACGAAAAATATGAACAAAAGTATTTGAAAGCAGCTCACTATCCATTCTTACGCGAATATATGCATCGCCAGCATGGCGAATTATTTTTGGTGAATAGTTTAACTTTCCAAGTGAAATGCGCCTTGCGCTGGTTTCGATTGAATCATCACCTACACCCGCCTGTCCACGGGGCAACGTCCACGTATCAATATACGGTTGCTCATTGTGCTGATAGACTAATACATCGCCTTCTGAATTTTGAATCAAAAACATTATAATAATTTTTTCTTGTGAATGAAAATTGAGCTTTTCATTATTCATTCTTTCAGCATGCATTAAGCCATTTTTGCCTAACGTGTACCCAGTTAAAGATTTTTCTATCCACTTATCTTTTTCTAGTACTTTTAAGTGGTAACTAAATAAGTTCGTATCAGTTTTTGGTGGTCGTAATTCACTAAAACGAGCATATTTCTTATGAATTAATATGCTAATAATATATTTCTGAATCTGATGTTTTAGCTGTTTTTGTTCCAAGGTATTTGACTCAAATTATACTTATTATTAATTAGTATAATAGCAGGTCATTGCCGTAAAAAGCTACTCGTTCGCTGTAGTGCCAAATTCCAAAACTTCAGGGTTAAGCGGGTCGCCGTTAAAAGCATCGACTGCTTTTGCTTTAATAGCCTGCGCATCATAGAGTTTCGTAAATTCATTTATAGAATCTTTATTTACTGTCCCAAAGCTACTATATTCGGTAATTTTGTCGGTTTTATCAACTTTGTTGCTGACTGATGAATAGCCAGGACGGCTTAAATCAAGCTGGGCAGTTCCGCTGGCGCTATAAGCAACCATGCTTATAACCGTCAACACTAACGCTATTAGTACGGTCAGAATAAGTAACAATGACAACCGGTGCTTATCCCAAAAAGTCATGTCTTCATCTGGCTGCAAAGTTATTGGTTCAGCCATACTATTCCGATATCCTTTCGTAGTTCAGCAGGAAGTCGCCTACTGCCGAGCGATAATCATCAATATAACGATGAAGTTTTACAACGTCATCATGAACCTTTGAACGATTCACACGAGCTTGTTGGATAGTGTCGTAAAACAACACAGGTTCGTTGTTACAATCGGTTCGGATGGCATTAGAAAGCTTTTCTTCATACGCTTTGTAATTATTTCGAAACGAATCGAGTGTATTGCGATAGCTATCTATTACCGCAGAGGTCGCCCTGGCATCAAGCCTGTTATTGCTTAACCGTGAATTAAAAGGGTCCATTAATTTACTGGCCATAGATTCGTACACTTGCCCACGGTTCACTCGCAAAAGTGCATCACTGGCATGCAGCTGGTTAAGCGTACTTTTAACTGAGGTGCAATTACTTCGAATACGTTCAATTTGATCAGCAGTGAGCGATGAGGATTGAGCGTGAGCTGTTTGGGCAGTCAACCCAAATAAAACCGTTAAAGCGGCAACAGTGGCCAGCGTTGAAAGGGTGCGCATCATATGCATCTATTGTACCATCTAGAACGCTTCATTACTTCTTAACGCTTTAGGTGGTACCTTCGCCCTGTTTTAGCAATTAAACCTTCTTTTTCCAACGACACAAGGGCTGGTTCGAACCGTTGGTCGGCCAGTAATTTTATTCGCAGTTCTTTTTCTTCAAAGTCGGCAGTAATTAACAATTTAAGAATTTGGCCGCGCACTTCACGCACACTTCCTTTCAATGGAGTTTGTTTTTTATAATGGCGGCTTTTATTATTTTGGCCAATACCTTGCCGTTTTAAATAACTGCCATAATCCATTAGTGCCCAATACCATTCGCGGGGATGTTCGGTATCAATAGTTACTTCAACAATTGCTCGTAACTCGGTGTCGCTTACTTCATCGCGCTCAAGGAAAAAATGATAAAAATAAACAGTCCTTATATTGGTCTCGATAAAAATTGAGGGTTGGTTAAAGCTATAGGTTAAAATTGCGCCGGCTGTATTTACACCAACACCAGGCAAACTTATTAAGCCTTTTTCAGTTTCAGGAAAAACACCACCATGTTCACCCATTATTTTTATAGCTGCTTCATGCAAAAACTTAGCTCGCCGGTTGTACCCAAGGCCGCTCCACATTTGCAGTACTTCGGCTAACGTGGCTTTTGATAGAACCTCAATCGTAGGAAAACGCCCAATAAATGCTTCAAACTTAGGCACAACACGGTCAACTTGGGTTTGTTGCAGCATAATTTCGCTCACCATTACGTAATATGGCCGCGTATCGCTACGCCAAGGCATGTCGCGAAATAGCTTACGACCCTTTTGCCATATAATTTCTTGAAATTCGAGTATATCCACGTTCACTAGTATACTAGTAGTATGAAATTAACAAAGTTCCAACACGCCTGTTTTGTGGTTGAAAAAGATGGTACTAGTGTTGTAGTTGACCCAGGAAACTTAACGCACGACTTTATTATGCCTAAACATATAGCCGCGGTTTTTATTACGCATAACCACCCAGACCATGTCGATACCCAGCTTGTGATTACTATTTTGCGTGAACACCCAAAGGCTGTTTTGCTTGCACACGAAACTATTTTAACTAATTTTAAAAGTGAACACACTCAAGCAATAAGCGTAGGTGAAACGGTTGATGCTGGCGGTATTAGCATGCAATTTGTCGGTGGAAGCCACGAGCCTATCGATGTCGCCATTCCCACTCCAGTAAACATCGGTGTCATTATTGAAAACCATCTATACTACCCCGGTGATTCTTATTTTGCGCCCGAACAGGCCATTAAGGCTGTGCTTTTACCAATTAGTGCACCCTGGCTAACCATTGCCCGTTCAATGGATTTAGTACGCGCTTTAAAACCATCTCACGCCTTCCCTACCCACGACGCAATTTTGTCTTCAGAAGGCCAAGCGCTTATTGATGGCATGGTACTGCGTATTACCGCCGGCTTAAACGTTAGTTACCAACGTATTAGCGGAAAGACTATTGAGCTTTAATGGCTGAACTTGCCTCGCCTGGAAACTTCCAAAAAGCAGCCAACCACTTGGCTTTGAATGATGCTATTTTAGCTGATGTCATTAAAAATGCGCCACTACCAGCATTTGTGCCTCATAAAAACTATTACCAAGAATTAGTAGAGAGTATTATTTCGCAACAGTTAAGCGTAAAAGCCGCTGCAACAATTTTAAAACGATTTAAAGCTATTTTTTCAAGCGACTTCCCAAGCCCAGAAGATATTTTAGTAACCGATATCGAGGTGTTACGAAGCGTTGGGTTATCGCGACAAAAAGCTTCGTACATTAAGGACTTAGCAACTCGCGTACTTGAAGGTTCGATACAGTTCTCGCATCTCGATTCACTTAGTAATCAGCAAGTTATCGATGAATTGGTACAAATTAAAGGCGTTGGTGTGTGGACGGTTCACATGTTTTTGCTATTTTGCATGGGACGTTTAGATGTTTTACCAACCGGTGATTTAGGTATTAAAAATGGTATATACAAATTGTACGCACTGCCCGAAAAACCGACGCCTCAGGATATGGAAATGATTGCTTTAAATAATAATTGGCATCCGTACGAGTCGGTCGCTAGTTGGTATGTATGGCATTCACTCGATAATAAACCAGCCCTGTAGGTTAGCGGTTTAGTTCTGCTTGCAAATCTACGGGCACGCCGGGTATTGTAGAACCGCCAGTTAGGCTTTCAAGGCCAGGAATGCTGCCATTTTGAAACGATTCCATAAGTTGCGGCAAAACGGCAATGAAGCTAAGGCCACTTACGAGAATAATCACACCTAGCGCGGCAGCTAAAATGACGATGGTATTTCTGGCAAACTGTTTATACTCGGCAATTTGCAACATCTCACGGCCCTGTTTGTCGCGCATGTAGCCGGCCATAATGAGAAACAGGTCAATAATTACCCAAATACCAAAGCCACCAGCCGTGATGAGTTTCAAGAAGCCTAAGCCCCAGTAGCCCATATACATACGGTCGGCACCAAATACGCCCCAGAAAAAGCTAACGAAGAAAGCTGCTAAAAAGTGGCGCTGGCGTGGGGACTTTTTTACCACTGCAATTGGTTGCGCAGCTATTGTTGGTTGCAGAATTTCGGGTTGGGTATTTTCGATTGTTGGCTGTGTGTTTTCGGGTTGCATGTAATTAGTATACGCTTATGGTAATTGGTTCGGCCAGTTCTCGAGTACAAAACGCTTGTATTCTTTGGACATATCGATATCGGTAATTTCGGCTTTTGATACCCATGTGCCGTATTCGAATGCAGGACACGTTGGTGTAATGGCAACATCAGCTGGGGCAATAGCCGTATAAGCTAAAATTATGCGGCTTTGACGACCTGTAGTTAAAAAGAAGTCGGTCCGCTTTAAATTATCTACGGTCAGAGTAAGCTCTTCGAGTATTTCTCTTTTCATAGTGTCATCGGGTTTTTCATACTTTTCAACATGGCCACCTGGAAGTCCATAGATGTTACGAACAGGGTAATGCATTAACAGAACCGAATTAAAATCATGGCTATAAAGCCCTAGCTTAGTTGAAATAGCGTGCTTTGGGCGCAACATTACGGATTAAGGCGGTTAATGTCTCGTGGAAAGAGCGTCGCTTCTTTAATGTTGCTAAGGCCAATCGTCTTTTGAACAACCCGGTCGACACCCATGCCAGCCCCACCGTGAACAGGAAGGCCATATTTAAATGCTTGTAGGTAATGTTTAAAACCTTCGTGTGTAACGTCAAGCCCAGCACGTTCCATTTGCATCAGCATTTTTTCGTAGTTATTCTCACGAAGCGGCACGGTAGAAATTTCGAGCCCACGAAAAAGTAAGTCAGCCCAAGCGACAGTTCCCTGTTCGTCTTTAAACTTGTGATAAAACTTTCCGGCTTCGGCTGGAAAATCGGTCGCATACACTAAATCGCTGTTGTGGTTTTTGCGGGCGTAATCGGCAATCCAACGTTCTTCGTCTGGAATTAAATCTTTTTCTTTGGTTGTATCGGTTTTATTCGCTTTCGAATAAAGCTCATGAATTTCAGCCACAGTAAAGCACGGAATTGTGCCGTCTTCGGCTAAGAATAGTTGCGGTGCGTTAAGGCTTTTTAAGTCGTCGGCGTGGTCGGTGTAGATTTTTTGAAGTACTTCACGAACCATATTTCCAACCATATCCATCACTTCTTGGTGAGTTTCAACGAAGCCCATTTCAATATCGAGCATAGTAAGTTCGGTTAAGTGGCGAGTTGTCGCACTTGGCTCGGCCCTGTAGCTGTGGCCAATTTCAAACACACGCTCGAAGGCACCCACCATAATTTGCTTAAATAGCTGTGGGCTTTGGGCTAAAGTTGCTGTCTTACCGAAGTAATCGAGTTTAAATACTTCAGAACCACCTTCAGTTGCTTCACCAACTAATTTTGGCGTATCAATTTCAGTAAACTCGTTGCGATGTAAATAATCGCGCATAGCCCGCACAATACTGGCACGAATTTTGAAAATCTTTTGTTCTTGAAGGTTACGAATATTAAGCACTCGGTATTCAAATAGCGTGTCGAGGTTTTCGGCTTTATGGTTAATTGGTTTATCAATTTCAATTGGCGGTTCATCGGTTACCGGAACCATTACTTCAACCGTAACATTATGAAGTTCAGCGCCACCTGGCGCCCGTTCGTCGGCAGTGACAACACCAGTTAAAGCAAGCACCGTACCAATTTGCATACCACGAAGTTTTTCTAGTTCGTCTTTGTTATCAATCAAAGTTTGAGCAACGCCGCTGCGGTCGCGAAGCGTAATAAAATTAAGGCCACCGAGTAAGCGCTTTTTGTGAAGCCAACCTTGAATGGTTACTGTTTGTCCAGTTTGCGCAGCAATATCTCTAGTAAGTACACGTGTCATAATGTAACCTATTTTACCACCTCTGGCAGCTAAGGGCTAGATGTCAGTATGTCCGTTGGGCGTATTGTTGTGTCGGCCTTCGTGTTCAGCAACTGAGCGTAGGTCGGCATGGTTATCGTCTTCATCAACAATTCGTCGGCCCAATAGTGCTTCAATAGTATCTTCAATTGTTAATAGCCCGACAGTTTCACGCTGCTTATTGATAACAACAAACAGGTGGTGTCGGTTTTTCAAAAATGCCGCTAAAGCATGTTCGAGCGTTTGATCTTCACGCACATAGTACACATGCGTATCCATAACTTTTTCAGCCGTGGCCGATTTGCGTACGTCCAGCGATAACAAATCACGCAAATATAAAATACCAACCACGTGGTCGAGGTCTTTATCAATAACCGGCAAGCGACTATGGCCAAGCGCATGCAATTCATCAAGCACCAGCGGCCCAAGAAATTCACTATGGTTAATAAAATCGATAACGGATTTTGGGGTCATAATTGATGACACAATTTTATCGTTGAAATCGAGCGCATTCACAATTACTTTTCGCTCGATATCGGTCAAGGCCATGTTAGACCGTTCGATAAGTTCCTGAAATTCCTCTTTAGAATGAATGCGGACATCAGCTTGCATAGTGCTATTGCTCAAAAATAAAAACGTTTTTGGAAACTTTTGGACCATTACTAATAATTTTGGTTCGAGCTTTTGGTAAAGGCTGTTAGCTATTTTCGAGATATTTTTGGTTCGAGCCAGCGGTGCATATAAAATGGTTACGATAATTGCCAAAATAATTGCGAATGTCCAATGAAAAGTAACTAGCAGGAGCGCAGCGGTTATTACCAATAATAATGCCGACTTAATAGTAAGGATAGCTTGAATTTGTGGCAACAGTTTTTCGCGTCGCAACTCGGCCCTGCTTGCAGCCGAGTGCTTAGCCCGTCGTTCAAGCTCGGACATACTTAAAGAAGAATAGTTTGGCTTCATACCACTAACAAGCAATAGAGTAGCGAAGACGAGCACCGTCACAATTACTAAAAACGTAAACATCTTACCCACAATTGTACCTTAGTCTCTGGTACAATAGTATAAGTAATTTTGGAGGAAAAAATGAATAAGTACGCATGGATAATTTTTAGTGTCGTAGTCGTTGGACTATTAGGTGGTTTAATTATCTGGACCCGTCTAGCGAACCCTACGGCCGATGTATCTAAAATTGATAATAATTCAATTTTGGCTGCCAGCGTTGACAGCGGTAATATAGCCGACCACGTTGAAGGCAACAAAGATAGCAAAGTACTTCTTGTCGAATACGGCGACTTTCAATGCCCAGGTTGTGGGGCTGCATACACTAATGTAAAAACTCTTATGGACGAGTATGGCGACCGTATTGCATTAGTATTTCGCAACTTCCCGCTTACCAGCATTCACCCGAACGCCAAATTAGCCTCTGCCTCCGCTGAAGCCGCCGGCTTGCAAGGCAAGTTCTGGGAGATGCATGATTTGCTATATCAGAACCAAAGTGCCTGGGAAAACCTCGACACCAGCAAGCGTATTGATGGATTCGTATCATTCGCAAGCCAACTTGGCCTAGATACCACTAAATTTACCCAAGACTTAGCCAACCCCGATGTTACCAAAAAAGTTAACTTCGACTTTACGCTTGGTAAGCAAAACTCTGTATCATCAACCCCAACCTTCTTTCTAAACGGCGAGAAGCTTGATGGTACCCCCGCTGCTGAAGGCATCGTACAAGGCGACCTAACAGCCATTAGGGCCAAGATAGACGCACTACTAGCTAAGTAGTTGAGTCCAACACAAAACATCACGAACGCCCTCTCAATTCAAGAGGGCGTTCGTTTTTTTGGGAATTTAAAACACCCCGGTGCCTTGGGGTGTTTAATTGTTTTCGATTTAAATATATCGCATCTTCCACGTTTTAATGGGCGATAAAGATTCGCCAGTCGGCGGGCACCACATCCACTGCTATCTTCTTGCGCCGTGATGGCACAAACTTGATGGCTATTGGCATGTGATTATTCACTCCTTGTACTATGTACAGTCCCTTGCACTTCGACCTTTAATTATTAGCTTTGGCGCAGGACACGTAGATAATAGTATCAATATATCGCCAATGAGTCAAGAATACACCGTCTTGCGGCGTGTATGTATTTATAATAAATCAAACCAGCACCACTTAGCAATAAGCTATAGCAGGATTGTGTAGTAGATTAGTCTACGCTTCACCGGGAGTGTCATTTGGTGAGGCAGAATGCAGTTTTCGTTCTTTAATAGTGAATACCAAAATTGCTGCTAAGCCAATTAAGACAGAGGCTATAACAAAGATTGTCCGCAGGCTATCAGAGAAAGCCTGTGTAACCTTATTACCGAACTGTGCCTGATTTGCATCAAATGTACTACGAGCTTCGGCCTGAGCTGGCTTAGGCAGTGCTTCAAATTGTTCCTGGGCGCTATTTGTTATAGCTTTCTTAACATCAGGCATGTTTAATGTCAGAAGCGTATTAGGGTCATCTATTGCGCCGATCTTAGCTACTGCAGCATTTTGCGAAATTGATTGTACGTAAGCCGTGTCGCGAATCTCATTAACGTGGGTCAAAATACCAGCAGTAAGCATGGCACCAAAGATGGCTGTACCGATAGTTGAACCGAGGCTTCGGAAAAGTTGGTTCGAACTAGTAGCAATACCTAACTCGGCTTGAGAGAACTCGTTTTGGACCGCAAGGTTGAGTACCGGCATAGCCACACCCATTCCCAAACCAAGAACTACCATAATAGCTGCTTCATACGCGTACGAACTTTCAGGCGATAAGGTTGCTAAGAAAATCATCGCCACGGTTGCAACTGAAAAACCAATTTGCATGAAAATTTTGTAGCGGCCAGTTCGCGAGATAAGTTGACCGGCAACAATGCTACTGAGCATAATACCACCAACCATCGGCAGCAACATTAAGCCAGAATCGGTTGGGGATGCGCCAAACACCTGTTGATTAAACTGTGTAAGGTACAAGATTGAACCCATAAAGGCTGAACCAAACAACATGGCAATAATGATGATTTTTACAAAGTTAGCATTCTTAAAGAAACGCAGTGGCAAAATTGGCTCTTTGGCTTTGTGCTCGACATAGATGAACGCTGCGACTGCCAGGGCTACTATTGAAAATAATATTGCACGTAAGCCGACTAGGCTTAAACCGGTAGCTTCCAAGAAGCCCGAGAAAATTGTTTCGGTATTATCGACCGAGATAATAAGTACCGCTAACGAGACGCAAAGCAGTGCCGCACCCAGGTAGTCGATAACTGCCTTAGCCGCACGCCGCAGTGGTGGGCAGTATATAGCAATAAGAACAA
>Ga0326733_1000070_pt1 | contig 36348 bp, 36 predicted proteins | sample 14_GP2_308_FD_207946 | JGI IMG/M metagenome (GOLD analysis project Ga0326733, IMG submission 207946) | Glacier ice microbial communities from Ngari, Tibet, China - 14_GP2_30.8 | ecosystem: Environmental > Aquatic > Freshwater > Ice > Glacier | place: China: Ngari, Tibet | collected 2018-07-17
GCCGCAGGCAGCACCTCCAGTAGCGCCGAGGCCCGCGCGCAGGCCCGGTGGTACCGCAGGCCCATGACGATGCTCGTCGCGGCTGCTGCTGCCGTCGCGCTATTCGCCGGAGGCACCCTCGTCGGCCAGCAGTTCACCGAAACGAACTACCAGGACGCCATGGCGCAGGCCGCGAGCCTCGCGGAGCTGACCGCCGCGCCCGACGCCGAGCGCTCGGAATCGTCGGTGAGCGGCGGCGGAACAGCCACCCTCGTCTGGTCCGAGTCTCTGCAGCGTTCGGCGATGATGTTCGACTCCCTCCCGGAGCTGGCCGGCGACAGCGTCTATCAGCTCTGGTACATCGGCGACGAAGGTGCCGTCGCAGCTGGCACCTTCACCGCATCGTCCGAGCAGGACTGGCAGATGCTCGAGGGCTCGATGGGCGACGCGAGTGCCGTCGGCATGACGGTCGAGCCTGCTGGCGGCTCCGAGCAGCCGACCACGAACCCGATCGTCCTGATCGAAGAAGCCTGATCCGCACCACGACAATGCCCCCGCAGCCATGAGGTCGCGGGGGCATTCGTCTGCCGGGGAGTAGTGCTACCCGAACTTCCCGGACACGTAGTCCTCCGTCGCCTGAATGCTCGGCTTCGAGAAGATCGTCGTCGTGTCGTCGTACTCGATAAGCTTGCCCGGCTGACCGGTACCGGCGATGTTGAAGAACGCGGTGCGGTCCGACACACGGCTCGCCTGCTGCATGTTGTGGGTCACGATGACGATCGTGAAGTCCTTCTTGAGTTCCTCGATGAGGTCCTCGATCGCGAGGGTCGAGATCGGGTCGAGGGCGGAGCACGGCTCGTCCATCAGGATGACTTCAGGCGAGACGGCCATGGCGCGGGCGATGCACAGGCGCTGCTGCTGGCCGCCGGAGAGTCCCGAGCCGGGTTTGTCGAGACGGTCCTTGACCTCGTTCCAGAGGTTCGCCCCGCGAAGCGACTCCTCGACGAGGCTGTCACCGTCGGTCTTCGACATCCGGCGGTTGTTGAGCTTCATCCCCGCGAGCACATTCTCACGGATCGACATCGTCGGAAACGGGTTCGGGCGCTGGAACACCATGCCGACCTGGCGGCGAACCAGAACGGGGTCGACGCCGGGGCCATAGAGGTTGTTGCCGTCAATCATGACCTCACCCTCGACATAGGCGCCCGGGATGACCTCGTGCATGCGGTTGAGGGTGCGCAAGAAGGTGGTCTTGCCGCATCCGCTCGGGCCGATGAACGCCGTGACGGTGCGTGGTTCGATGGTCAGGGTTACGTCTTCGACCGCTTTGAACTTGCTGTAGTAGACGTTGAGATCGTTCACTTCAATGCGCTTTGACACGGGATTCCTTTGGATCTGACGGGCGTCGCGTTAGCGGCCGAGCTTAGGGGAGAAGAACTTCGCGATGAGCCTGGCGATGAGGTTGAGGGCCATGACGATGAGCACGAGGGTGAGCGCGGCGGCCCAGGCCCGGTCGAGATAGGCCTGCACGTCGGTGCCCGGGGTCGAGTATTGGGTGTAGACGAAGACCGGCAGGGTCATGATGCGGTTGTTGAACAGGTCGTAGTTCATGCTCGCGGTGAAACCCGCGATGATGAGCAGCGGCGCGGTCTCGCCGATCACCCGGGCGATCGCGAGCGTCACGCCTGTGGTGATTCCCGCGATCGAGGTGGGGATGACGACCTTGAGAATGGTCAGCCACTTCGGCACGCCGAGTGCGTAGGCGGCTTCGCGCAGCTCGTTCGGCACGATCTTGAGCATCTCCTCCGACGATCGCACGACGACGGGGATCATCAGCAGCGACAGCGCGACCGCGCCGCCGAATCCGAACCGGATGCCGGGGTCATTCGTGATCAGCGAGAAGAACGCGAAAGCGAACAGGCCCGCGACGATTGACGGGATTCCGGTCATCACGTCGACGAAGAAGGTGATCGCCCGGGCGAGCGGGCCCTGCCCGTACTCGACGAGGTAGATGGCGGTGAGCAGACCGATCGGGACCGAGATGAGGGTTGCCATGCCGGTGATCAGAAGTGTGCCGGTGATGGCGTGCAGTGCGCCGCCGCCTTCGCCGACGACGTTGCGCATCGACTCGGAAAAGAACTGAATGTCGAACCGGGCGAGTCCGTCGCCGAGCACCGTCACCACGAGCGAGACGAGCGGGATGAGGGCGATCAGGAATGCGGTGACAACGAGGGAGGTGACGAGCCTGTTGCGGGCCTGGCGGCCCCCCTCGACGAGGTAGGAGAGCGTGAACAGCATGATGTTGAACAGCACGGTGCCGAAGACGAGGGCGCCGACGACCGGGTAGTTGCCGCCCGTGCTCAGCTGCACGATCGCGAAAATGCCGCCCGCGACCGCGAGGCATCCGGCGAGGATCCCCCACGGGGCCCACTTGGGCAGCCGGCTCGCCGTGAGCGTATTGGTGATGCCGCTGGTCGCCGGTGCCGGCGTGGTGGCTGTGGTGGTCACTAGTTCGCTCCAGAGAACGCCTTGCGGCGATTGACGACATATCGGGCGATCGAGTTGATGACGAGCGTGATGATGAAGAGGATGAGCCCCGTTGCAATGAGCGCATTCACCCCGACACCGTAGGCGTCGGGGAACTTGAGTGCGATGTTGCCGGCGATGGTCGATGGGTTCGTCGAGCTGGTGAGCACGAAGCTGATGACGACCGCGGGCGAAAGCACCATCGCGACGACCATTGTCTCGCCGAGCGCGCGGCCGAGCCCGAGCATCGCTGCGGAGACGATGCCCGCGCGGCCGAACGGCAACACGGCCATCTGGATCATCTCGAGGCGGGTGGCGCCGAGGGCGAGTGCAGCCTCCTCGTGCAGACGCGGGGTCTGCAGGAAGATCTCCCGGGAGAGAGCGGTGATGATGGGGATGATCATGACGGCAAGCACGATACCGACGGTGAGCACGGTGCGGCCGGTGCCCGACACGGGCGGCGCGAACAGCGGGAACCAGCCGAAATTCGTGACGAGCCAGTCGTAGAACGGCGTGAGGAACGGGGCGAGTACCTTGATGCCCCAGAGCCCGAAGACGACGGACGGCACGGCGGCGAGCAGGTCAATGATGTAGCCGAGCCCCTGCGCGATGCGACGGGGGGCGTAGTGGGAGATGAAGAGAGCAATGCCGATCGACAGCGGGAAGGCGATGAGCAGTGCGATCGCCGCAGCCCAGACGGTTCCGAACGCGAGCGGGGCGACATAGGCCCAGAAGCTTGTGGGGGATCCCTCGAGCTCGGCCGGGTCGGCGACGAGGGCGGGGATGCTCTGCACAATGAGGAACAGGGCGACGGCCGCGAGGGCCAGGAGGATGACCACTCCCGCGAGGAGTGTGCTCCCGGAGAAGATGCGGTCGGCCGGGCGGACCTTAGCCCGTGGTGTCACTGCTGTCATAGTGGTTCTTCCTGCGGCCCGTCTGCTGGGGGTGTGGGGGAGGCTGAGGGGCTGGACCCAATCGATAGGCTGCGGCGAGCCATGTCGAAGACACGGTCGCCGCAGCCTCTCGACGCGGTTTACGCTACTAGCTCATGACCCCGATTGCAGCCGTGACCTTCTCGAAGAGGGTGTCGGAGATCGGAGCCGAGCCGGCATCTGCCGCCGAGACGCCCTGGCCCTCGGGGCTCGCCATGTAGGTGAAGTAGTCCTTCACGAGCGCTCCCTGCTCGGAATCGACGTAGGTCTCGCAGCCGACGAGGTAGGCGACGAGCACGATCGGGTAGACGCCTTCGGCGTCAGAGGTGCGGTCGAGCTCGATCGACAAGTCGAAGTCGGGGCGTCCCTCGATGAACGGCGAGGCGTCCACGATGGCCGCTGCGGCTTCGGGGGAGTACTCGACGAACTCGTCGCCGACCTGCACGGCGACAGTTCCGAGCTCACCGGCGCGTGACGCGTCGGCGTAGCCGATGGTGCCCACACCGTTGGTCACTGCGTCAACGACACCGGAGGTGCCCTGTGCGGCCTCGCCGGACTCGATCGGCCAGACGCCGTCGGCCTCGAAAGTCCAGACGTCGGGCGACGTGGCGGCGAGGTAGTCGGTGAAGTTCTCGGTCGTGCCGGAGTCATCCGAGCGGTGCACGGGGGTGATGTTCGTCGCCGGGAGCTCGACGCCCTCGTTCGTGGCGGCGATCTCGGGGGCGTCCCATGAAGTGATCTCGCCGGCGAAGATGCCCGCGATCGTGGCGGGGTCCATGTTGAGGCTCTCGATGCCATCGAGGCTGAAGATCACGGCGATCGGCGAGACGTAGAGCGGGAGCTGAACGATGCCGCTGTCAGGGGCGCACGCCGCGAAGCCGCCGGCGGCGACCTCCTCGTCGTTGAACGCGCGGTCGGTTCCGGCGAAGTCGCTGCCGCCGGCGAGGAAGGTCTCGCGACCGGCACCGGAGCCGGAGGGGTCGTAGTTGATGGTGACGCCCTCATTGGCCGTCTGGTACTCGGCGATCCAGGTCTCCTGGGCCGCACCGACGGCGGACGAACCCGCGCCGACCAGGGTGCCGGTGAGCTCGGAGGCTCCGTCGGAGTCTGTCGGAGTGGTTCCGGGCTCATTGGCTGCGCACGAGGAGAGCAGGATGGTGCCAGCGATGGCGATGGCGGCCGTGCGGCCGAATCGTGTGAAATTCACGGGTTTCCCTTCGGGTGGTGCTGTGATTGCAGTTCAAGGCCGGTGCTGGCCCACGACGAGACGCTACCGAGCGCCGATGACCACGATTGACTGCGTGGGTAAACGGAAGGTGAACAGACCGCAAACGGTGCGGCCGGGTTGGCTCAGGCCTGGGCGGGGGAGTGCACCTCGACTGCGACGATCCCGGCTGTGGGATCGGCGACCGACAGGTGCACGACGGCGAAGTCGCCCGTCGCGAGCGACGACGCGTGGCGCAGCTCGGCGCCGCAGGGGCTGCCGGCGCATCCGGCGATCTCGTCGATGATGTCGGGCAGCACGGGCCCGTGGCTGCACAGCACGGCGGTCTCCCGCTTGGCGACCCGTTTGCTCACGACGCGGTGCACATTGCCGACGCCGTCCTCGTGGGCATCCTGGCTGATCGCGGCCGTCGCCTTGACGTCGAGCCCGAGGATGGTCGCGAGCGGCTCGATGGTGGAGATGCAGCGGGCGGCGGTGCTGCTGATGAGCTTGGTCGGGCGGTAGGCGGCGATCGCGCGGGCGGCGGCCCTGGCCTCCTCGATGCCGGCGTGCTCGAGCGGCCTCGAGGAGTCGGGCCCCGTCCAGGAGCTGGCGAGGACGGCCTTGCCGTGCCGGAGGGCGATGACGGCGAAGGTGCGCAGCGTGTTGCTCTCGACGCGAGCGGCGAACCGGTCGATTATCTCGACGTCGCGTTCGTAGCTGAGCTTCGCGCGGGCCGCCTTGACCGTGACCCACTCGGTCGAGGTGACCTCGAAGCTCGGGATGAAGTTCGAGGAGGCGATCGCTGCGGCGGTCGCCTCGGCGGCCCAGTAGTACACGATCTTGTCGCGCCCGGTCGGCAGCGGGTACTCGGTCTCTCCGAGCGGTGCCCCGAGGGTCACCGCGAGGCCCGTCTCCTCGAGTGTCTCGCGCACCGCGGCCTCCGGCAGCGACTCGCGAAGCTCGAGCTTGCCCTTGGGCAGGGAGATGTCGCCGCGGTTACCGCGGTGCACGAGAAGCACGCGCACCTTGTCGCCGGACATCCGCCAGCACACGACGCCCGCTGCGACCACGGTCGAGGGAGCGGTCATGGTCACCGGCGCACTCCCGGGCGCTTGCGCTGGGAAATCCGCCTCATCATGACGTTCTGCATGTCGCGCAACGGCGTGCCGTCGGCGGCGAGGTGGTGGCGGGTCCAGGTGCCGTCGCCCGCGAGCTTCCACGCGGCGGTGTCCTCCGACATTGCGAGGGAGAACAGACTCTCGACGGCGCGCAGGTGCTCCGGGCTCGTGAGCCGCACGAGCGCCTCGATCCGACGGTCGAGGTTGCGGTGCATCATGTCGGCGCTGCCGATGTACACCTGCGGGTCGCCGCCGTTGTGGAAGGAGAAGATGCGGGAGTGCTCGAGGTAGCGCCCGAGAACCGAGCGCACCTGGATGTTCTCGCTGAGCCCGGGCACCCCCGGCCTGAGCGTGCAGATACCGCGGATGACCATCTGCACGGGCACACCGGCGTTGCTCGCCTCGTACAGCGCATCGATGATCGCTTCGTCGACGATCGAGTTGAGCTTGATTTGGATGCCGGATGGGGCGCCGGCCAGCGCTGCCGCTGTTTCCGCCCTGATGGCCTTGATGAGCCCCTTGCGCAGGTGCAGCGGGGCGACGAGGAGGCGTTTGAACTTCTTCTCGATCGCGTAGCCGGAGAGCTCGTTGAACAGCCGGGTGAGGTCCTTGCCGACGACGTCGTCCGCCGTCAGAAGGCCGAGGTCCTCGTACAGGCGCGAGGTCTTCGGGTTGTAATTGCCCGTGCCGATGTGGCTGTAGTGGCGCAGGCGGCCCTCCTCCTGGCGCACCACGAGCGCGAGCTTGCAGTGCGTCTTGAGGCCGACGATGCCGTAGACGACGTGCACCCCGGCCTTCTCGAGCTTGCGGGCCCAGTTGATGTTCGCGGACTCGTCGAACCGCGCCTTGATCTCGACCAGCGCGAGCACCTGCTTGCCGGCCTCGGCCGCGTTGATGAGCGCCTCGACGATCGGGCTGTCGCCGCTCGTGCGGTACAGGGTCTGCTTGATCGCGAGCACGTTGGGGTCGGACGCGGCCTGCTCGAGGAACGCCTGCACGCTCGTCCCGAACGACTCGTACGGGTGGTGCAGCAGGATGTCCTGCCGAGCGATCGACGCGAAGATGTCGGCGCTGGCGCCGGGCTCGGTCGGCATCAGCTGTGTCGCGGTCGTCGGAACGTGCTTGCGGTACTTGAGCTGGGGGCGGTCGATCTTGGTGATGTCGAATAGGCCGGCGAGGTCGAGCGGCGCCGGCAGGCGGTAGACCTCCTGGTCTGTGATCCCGAGCTCGCGCACCAGAAGGTCGAGGGTGACCGGGTCCATGTCGTCGGTGATTTCGAGCCGAATCGGCGGCCCGAAGCGGCGCCGGAGCAGCTCGCGCTCGAGCGTCTGGATGAGGTTCTCCGACTCGTCCTCCTCGACCTGCACATCTTCGTTGCGGGTCACGCGGAACTCGTGGTGGTCGAGGATCTCCATGCCGGGGAAGAGGTGCCCGAGGTGGTTCGAGATGAGGTCTTCGAGGGGGATGAACCGCAGCATCCCGCTTCCGTCGTCCGGCAGCTGCACGAAGCGGGCGAGCACGGGCGGCACCTTGAGCCGGGCGAACTCCTCGCGGTCGGTCTTCGGGTTGCGGATGCGCACCGACAGGTTCAGAGAGAGCCCAGAGATGTAGGGGAACGGATGCGCCGGGTCGACAGCGAGCGGCATGAGCACCGGGAAGATCTGCGAGGAGAAGATCTCCTCGACCCGCACCCGGTCGGCCGGGCCGAGGTCGGCCCAGGTCTCGATGTGGATGCCCGCGTCGTCGAGGGCTGGCTTCACGAGGTCGGTGAAGGCGGCGGCGTGACGGGTCTGCAGCTCGTGGGCGCGCGCGGCGATGTCGCTCAGCACGTCGCCCGGTGCCCGGCCGACATTCGTCGGAACAGCGAGGCCGGTCACGATCCGGCGCTTGAGGCCGGCGACGCGCACCATGAAGAACTCGTCCAGGTTGCCGGCGAAAATCGCGAGGAAGTTGGCCCGTTCGAGCAGCGGCAGGTCGGGGTCTTCGGCGAGCTCGAGAACCCGGGTGTTGAACGCGAGCCAGCTCAACTCGCGGTCGAGGAAGCGGTCGGGCGGAAGCGTGCCCTTGTCGGACCACGTCCACTCGTCGTCGTACTCGTCGTCAAGGAAGTCCGCGCCGACGGCGGCAACCACGGGATAGATGTCGCTGTCCATGCGACCATCATGACAGCATGCCGCTGCCGCCCTCGTGCGAATTCGTGAACGAGGAGTGAACCGCGCGGGCCGCGACCGGTCAGGTCGCGGTGGAGGGCTGCGACGCGTACTGGATGTCGATCGAGTGATCGACGAAACCGACGGATCGGTACAGGGCGACGGCCGCGGTGTTCTCCGCCTCGACGTAGAGGTTCGACTCCCGGATGCCGCGCGCGACGAGCCTCTCGAGACCGGCGGCAACCAGTCCCCGGCCGAGGCCGCGGCCTTGGGTGGCGGGGGAGACCCCGACGGCGTAGAACTCGCCGATGCCTCCCTCGACCTTGAGCCAGCAGAATCCGGCCATCTCGCCGTCCTCGCCCGCGGCGATCAGGAAGTCGGCGGGATCGAACCAGGGCTCGGCCTTGCGCGCGTCAAGGTCGGCCTGGCTGAGGGCGCCCTGCTCGGCGTGGCCGGCGAAGGCCAGCGCATTGAGCGCGAGCCAGCCAGCGTCGTCGACGCCGGGGCGAAATGCACGCACCTCGGTAGCGCCGCCGGGCGCGCGCACCGGGCTCAGTCGAAGCTGCAGCAGCTCGCGCACCGGGTGCAGTCCGGCGCGGGCGGCGAGGCTGCGGGCGTCTGGGTGGTCGCCGTGGGCCCAGATCAGCGCGTTGCCGCCGGAGCGGGTCAGCACGTCCGCGAGAAGGCGCCCGCCGAGCCCGCGCCGCCGGCGGGCCGGGCTCACGACGATCTCGGCCTCGGCCGGCGCCGCAACCGTCGTCATGATCGAGACCCCGGCGATTTCGCCGTCGACCTCGATGGCGGTGCCGAGCCTCGCCCCCGCACGCAGGTCGACGAGGGACTGGTCGGAGAACGACGGCTGCCCGTCGGCGCGGGTCGCCTCGCCGATAAGGCGCGCGAGGCTGGTGGCGTGATCGGGGGAGGCCACGTCGAGCCGGACGAGCGGGTCGGGCACGGAGGGGTCAGGCATGGACGGGTCAGGCATGGACCGGCTGGCCGCGGAGCTCGTCGTCATCGTGCAGGTTGAACCGGTAGCCGACGTTGCGCACAGTTCCGATGAGCGACTCGAGGTCGCCGAGCTTCGCGCGCAGGCGACGCACGTGCACGTCGACGGTGCGGGTGCCGCCGAAGTAGTCGTAGCCCCACACCTCGCTGAGCAGCTGTTCGCGGGTGAACACGCGGGAGGGGTGAGTGGCGAGAAAGCGCAGAAGCTCGAATTCCTTGAAGGTGAGGTCCAGCGGACGCCCGTGGACCTTCGCCGAGTAGCTCGCCTCGTCGATTACGACGCCGGAGGCGTGGATCTTGTGGCTCATCTGATCTTGCGACTGCCGGGCGATGACGAGGCGGATGCGTGCGTCGACCTCGGCTGGACCGGCGTTCTCGAGGATCACGTCGTCGATGCCCCACTCCGCGTTGACGGCGGTGAGCCCGCCCTCGGTGAGCACGAGAAGGAGGGGCACGTTGATGCCGGTTGTCTTGAGAATCTTGCAGAGCGATTTCGCGCTCGCAAGGTCCCGGCGTGCGTCGACCAGCAGCAGGTCGCAGCTCGGCGCGTTGATCAGCTGGGCGGGCTCCGCCGGAATCTGCCGCGTCTTGTGACTGAGCAGGCCGAGGGCGGGGAGCACCTCGCTGTTGACCGCAGGGGTCAATATCAACAGCTGTGCCACGCGTCCTCCAGAAGGGCCGAGTCTGCAGTCTATAAGTCCAGGGCCCCGGCACTGCGGCGAAGTGGCCGCCGCACGCCGGAGTGCGGGCGGTAAGGCACAATTGGAATATGGCGGTTCACCTCAGTACGGCGATCCCCGTGTGGGTCGCGGCGGCGATCGGAGCGGTCCTCATCGGTCTTTTCGCCCCGACGGACCAATTCCTGGTCTGGTTGCCGGTCGCCATGGCATCGGCGGTGCTGATGACATTCGTCATCCAGGTCTCGACGACGCAGAAGAAGGGCCTCGTCGACCGGATCATGCTGAGCGTCGGCGGAGCCATCCTCGTCCTTGCCGCTGCGACCGGCGTGCTGAGCCTCATCGCCGCCGGGTGAGGCTAGAATCGGACCATGTCTCTCCTCGCAATCGAGCTGTTCTTCGTCGGCCTTCTCGTGCTCGCGTCGCTGTCGATCGGGTACATCTCGGTGCTTGTCGTCTACAACCTCTACAAGGGCCAGCGCTGACGCCCACAGCAATCCGGGAGTTGTCATGATCGAACTCGACTCCAATCTTCCCGCCGAACTGGTGCCCCTCTCGTGGCTCATCGGCGTCTGGGAGGGCACCGGCGTGGTCAATTACGACACCGGTGAGGGCCTTCGCACCTACGAGTTCGGGCAACGGTTGAGCTTCAGCCACGACGGACTCCCGCACCTGAACTACACCTCGTACACCTGGCTCCTCGACGAGGACCTCACGCCGCTCGCGACCGAGACCGGCTACTGGCGGCTCAGCCGGCCCGCGACCGAGGCCGACCCCGGCCCCGGTCTCCTGCCCGGAGTGGGGGTGACCCCGTTCACGAGCGCGAGCGCCGTCGAGACGCTGCGCAACGCGAGCAACGCGTTCGACATCGAAGTGTCGATCCTTCACCCCGGTGGGGTGAGCGAGCTCTACGTCGGCGAGGTCAAGGGGCCCCGCATCGACCTCGCGACGGACGCCGTGCTGCGTTCCGTCAACTCCAAGGAGCACGCGGCCTCGACACGGCTCTACGGTCTCGTCGAGAACCACCTGCTCTGGGCCTGGGACATCGCCGCGCTCGGCCAGGGGCTCCGCACCCACGCCTCAGGAAGGCTGTCCCGTGATGAGTGAATTCCTCAAACTGCCCGGCGCCGTCGAGGCCACCGGAGCCGACGCCGGAGTCGCGGCGCACTACGGCGACCCATTCCGCGAGCAGCGCGCGCTGGCTCGCGGTGAGGCGGTCGTCGACCTGTCGCATCGCGCGGTGCTCTCGGTCTCCGGAATCGACCGCCTGAGCTGGATCGACTCGATCACCAGCCAGGCGGTCAAGGGCATGCGCCCCGGAGACTCGAGCGAGACGCTGCTGCTCGACCAGCACGGACACCTCGAGTACGCCGTCGGGCTGCTCGACGATGGCGAGACCCTGTGGATGCTGCTCGAGGCCTCCGAGGCTGAGGGCCTCCTCGGCTGGCTCACCAAGATGCGCTTCATGCTGCGGGTCGAGCCCGCCGACCGTTCCGCCGAGTTCGCTGTGATCGGCACCGTCGGCGACGCGGCCCTGCCGGCCGCGGCCCCGGCCGGCGTTCCACTGGTCTGGAGGGACCCGTGGACATCGGTCGCGCCGGGCGGGCACCAGTATGCCGCGGCCGACGGGCATCCGGCGTCGGACTGGCACTGGACACAGACCATCGTGCCCCGCACCGCCCTCGCCGAGATCGCGGCGACCCGGCCCGTCGCGGGAATTCTCGCCGCCGAGGCACTGCGCATCGCTGCCTGGCGACCGCGCCTGGCGACCGAGGTGGACGAGCGGAGCATCCCGCACGAGCTCGACTGGCTGCGCTCCGCGGTGCATCTCACAAAGGGGTGCTACCGCGGCCAGGAGACCGTCGCCAAGGTGCACAACCTGGGTCATCCGCCGCGCCGCCTCGTGATGCTGCACCTCGACGGGTCGGATGCCGTGCTGCCGCAGCCCGGCGACGAGGTGCTGCTCGGCGACAAGCCCGTCGGCAAGGTCACCTCCTCGGCGATCCACTTCGAGCTCGGCCCGATCGCGCTCGCGGTGCTGAAACGCTCCGCGGACCCGACCACCGCCCTCACGGTCGCTGCGGGCGACACCGCGGTCGCGGCGGCGCAGGAGATCATCGTGCCGCCGGACGCGGGTGCGACGGCCGGCGTTCCGCGGATCCCGCGGCTCGGTGCCGTGCGCCGCTGACGTGGCGGGCTCCCGCTCGGCCGACGGCGCGATGCGCCGCCTCGAGCGGTCGCTGCGGCGGCGCATCGAGCTGACCCAGCGACTGCGCCGGGTCCGCGACTCGATCCCCGCCGCGGTGCAGATCACGATCGCCGCCACCGCGTCGTATCTGATCGCCCATTTCGTGCTCGGGCACGACTACCCGATCGTCGCGGTCACCGTCACGATCAGCGCGCTCGGGTTCGCCCGGGACGCGAGCCCGCGGCGGGTTCTCGACATCATCGTGGGAATCCTCATCGGGATTAGCCTGAGCGAGCTCATGCTCATGCTCGTCGGGTCCGGCATCTGGCAGCTCGCCCTCGTGCTCGTCATGACCCTGCTGGTGTCGCGGTTCATCTCGCCGAGCGCGGCGTTCGCCGTCGCTGCGGGGGTGCAGTCGATGCTTGTCATGGTGCTCCCGCCGCCGGAGGGCGGCGTCTTCGTCCGCAGCATCGACGGCGTTGTCGCCGGCATCGTGGCGCTGCTCGTGACCGCGCTCATCCCACGCGACCCCCGGCGCGCGGCCGACCGTGACGCCACGAGGCTGTTCGCGACACTCGACGAGGCGCTCGGCACCCTCGTCGTGGCCCTCGAGACCGCCGACGAGCCGGCCGCAGACCTCGCGCTCACACGGCTGCGCCGCACCCAGCTGATCATCGACGAGTGGACGACCTCGCTCGATTCGGCAATCGGCATCGCGAAGATCTCGCCGTTCCTGCGCCGGCACCTGCCCGAGCTGCGCGCCCAGTGGAGGCTTCTGGGCTGCCTCGACCTGGCCTCGCGGCACCTGCGGATCATCGCCCGCCGGGCCGACTTCCTCGTGCGCGACGGCCGGGAACGGCCGGAGCTCGCGACCCTGATCACCGATGTGCGGGCCGGCATCCGCCTGCTGCGCACCGATCAGGATCAGGCGCGCGAACACCTCACCGAGGTCGCACGGCGGCTGTCGCCGGAAGCCGTGCTGCCCGGGTCGGAGCTGACCGAGTCCGTGCTCGTGCTGCTCATCCGTCCGCTTATCGTGGACTTGCTGACCGCCACCGGCCTACCCGCCGGCGACGCGAGGAAGGCGCTCCCCGAGTCCTAGGGGTCAGCCCGCGTGCCAGTCGAACCCGAGAGGCTCGACCGCCGTCCACGGCACGGTCAGCTCGCCGAGCCTCCACCGGGGGCGCCCGCCGAGCACCGGCCAACCGTCGGAGGCGAGGCCCCGCACGGTGCCGATCCAGCGCTGGCTCGGCGAGAAGCTCGCCAGCGCCGCGTTGAACTGCCAGTGGCGGTCGAGGTCGGACAGGAGGCCGTGGATGCGCTCGCCCGGCACGTTGCGGTGGATCAGCGCCTTCGGCAGCCGCTCCGCGACGATCGATGGCCTCTCGAGCCCCGCGAGGCGGAGGCTGATCGTGAGGCTCGTTGGACCGGATGCCCCGAGATCGACCCAGCTGGCCACCCGGCCGACCTCGCTGCAGGTGCCCTCGACGAGCACGCCACCCGGCGCGAGCCGCGCCGTCATCCGCCGCCACTGCTCGATCACCCCCGACTCGTCGTACTGGCGCAGCACGTTGAACGCGCGGATGACCTTCGCCGAGCGGCCGCCGAGCGGCACCTCGAAGCCGCCGAGCCGGAACGCGACGCCGGGCCGGGCAGAGACCGCCGCCCTCGCGACCCGCTCGGGGTCGATCTCGATCCCGACGACCTCGACGGCGGGGCGTACCCGTGCGAGGCGCTGGTGCAGCTCGAGGGTCGTCGTGGCCGACGCGCCGAACCCGAGATCGACGACGAGCGGGGCGGGCTCGCCGCGGAACGCCGGGAGCTGCGCGATCCACCGGTCCACGCGCCGCAGGCGGTTGGTGCCCGTCGTGCCGCGAGTGACTGAACCGATGGGCATTGCCTTATTCTCCCCTGCCGCCGGTTCGCGATCGGAACCCGGGCCGTCGATAAGCTTGCAGCATGACTTACACCCTCATTCTTTTGCGCCACGGGCAGTCCACCTGGAACCAGGAAAACCTCTTCACCGGCTGGGTGGATGTTCCGCTGAGCGACATCGGCGCGCAGGAGGCCCGCCGCGCGGGCGAGCTGCTCGCGTCGTCCGGCATCCTTCCCGACGTTCTGCACACCTCCGTGCTCAAGCGTGCGATCCAGACCGCCAACATCGCCCTCGACGTCGCCGACCGCGACTGGATCGACGTGCGCCGCTCCTGGCGACTGAACGAGCGCCACTACGGCGCCCTGCAGGGCAAGGACAAGGCGCAGACCCTCGCCGAGTACGGACCGGAGCAGTTCAAGACCTGGCGCCGCTCGTTCGACGTTCCGCCGCCGCCCCTTGACGACGCCGACAAGTACTCCCAGGCGAACGATGCCCGCTATGAGACCCTCGGCGACAACCTCCCGCGCACCGAGTCGCTGAAGCTCGTGATCGACCGGATGCTGCCGTACTGGGAGTCCGACATCAAGCCCGACCTGGCCGCGGGCAAGAACGTGCTCGTGACCGCGCACGGCAACTCGTTGCGCGCCCTCGTGAAGCACCTCGACGGCATCTCCGATGACGACATCGCCGACCTGAACATCCCGACCGGCATCCCGCTGGTCTACGAGCTCAACGACGACTTCACGCCGGCGGCACCCGGCCGTTACCTCGACCCCGAAGCGGCCGCCGCGGGTGCCGCCGCGGTCGCCGCACAGGGCAAGAAGTAACCCCAGCCCAGCGAAAAAAAGGGAGAGGCGCTCTGTGCGCCCCTCCCTTTTCTCACGCCAGCTGGCGGTGTGCGCTTAGCTGTCGGACCCGACGAGGTCGCCGGTCGCGAGGTACTGGATGTTCTTGGCGATGGTGACCGCGTGGTCGGCGAAGCGCTCGTGGTAACGGCTCGCCAGGGTGGCGTCGACGGTGTCCACGGCCGCGCCCTTCCACGTCTCGCCGAGAACCGCGTCGAAGACGCCGACGTGCAGCTCGTCGATGCGGTCGTCTTCGTTGCGGATCTCCTCGGCGAGCATCACGTCCTCCGACTTGAGCAGCTCGGTGAGCTTCTTCGCGATCGCGACGTCAAGCGCGCCCATTTCGTGGAACGTCGAGCGCAGGCTCTTCGGCACGACTTTCTCGGGGAAGCGGTACCGGGCGAGCTGCGCGATGTGCTCGGCGAGGTCGCCCATCCGCTCGAGCGACGCGCTGATCCGCAGGGCGCTCACCACGATGCGGAGGTCCCTGGCGACTGGCTGCTGCCGGGCGAGGATATTGATGGCCAGCTCGTCGAGCGCCTTCGCGGCGCTGTCGATCCGGCTGTCGCCCGCGATGACCTTCTCGGCGAGCGAGACGTCTGATTCGTTGAACGCGCGAGTGGCGTTCTCGATCGAGAATTCGACGAGGGTGGACATCTCGACGAGACGGTCCTGCACCTCGCGCAGTTCTTGCTGGAATACTTCGCGCATGTTGTCCCTTCGTGGCGGACGTACGGCACCCGGCCAATCAAAGCTACCCTGCGCGCTGCCGGTTAACAATTGATGATGCTCCGCTGAACTTTTCCCAAAGTAGCCCGTCGCCCGGGCATCGGCCGTCAGGCGAGCCGAGCAGAGTTACTAATCTGTTCATATGGACTCCACCTGGTTGGTGCCCGTGTCGCTGACCTTCGGATTTCTCGTAGGCGCCGGCTTGGTCAGCCTGATGCACTTCGCCGCCCTGCGCGGCGAGCGAGCGCACGACGTCGTGAACTCCAGTGTGCCCGACGGGGTTGACGCGGTCATCGACGCGCTCGAGTCCGCCGGCGTTGTCGTCGATCCCTCGAACGTCGTCGTCAAAGCGTCGCCGGGGGCGCTCGCGTTCGGGCTCGTCGGGAACAATTCGCTCGTGCATCCGGAGCTCACCGAGATGGTCAACCGGGTTCGGCGCAGTGGCGAGTCCATCACCGACGAAGTCGAGCTCTCCCGTGGCCCGTTCGGTGAGGCGAACATCGTTCTGTCCGTCCGGGTGGCCCGGCTCGGTTCGCGCTACGTGCTGCTGCTGGCCGAGGACCGCACCGAGTCGCACCGACTCGACGCCGTGCGCCGCGACTTCATCGCGAACATCAGCCACGAGCTCAAGACCCCGATCGGCGCCGTCGGGCTGCTCGCCGAGGCGCTGCAGGCGGCCTCGAGCGAACCCGACCAGGTGCGCCGATTCGCGAAACGGCTGACGAAGGAGTCCCAGCGGCTGGCGAGGATCACGCAGGAGATCATCGAGCTTTCCCGCCTGCAGGCCGCCGACGCCCTCACGGAGGCCGAGATCGTCTCGATCGACCGGGTCGTCTCCCTGTCCCTCGACGAGACCAAGGTCGCCGCCGACGCCAACAGCGTCACGGTCGTCGGTGGGAAGAGCACCGGCGCGCTCGTCTACGGCGACGAGGCGCTGCTCGTGACCGCGCTGCACAACCTCATCGCCAACGCGATCCAGTACTCGCCCCGCGGCTCGAGGGTCGGTGTCGGGGTGCGCAACTCCGACGGCGTCGTCGAGATCGCGGTCACCGACCAGGGCGTTGGCATTCCCGAGGACGAGCTCCACCGGGTGTTCGAGCGGTTCTTCCGCACCGACCCGGCAAGGTCGCGCCGCACCGGCGGCTCCGGCCTCGGGCTCAGCATCGTCAAGCACGTCGTCGAGAACCACGGCGGCGACGTGCGGGCATGGTCCCAACTCGGGCGCGGCTCCACCTTCACGATCCGACTGCCGGAAGCATCCCGCGCAGTGGCAACAGCAGGAGACAAGAAATGACCAGCATCCTTATCATCGAAGACGAATCGTCGCTGAGCGAGCCCCTCGCGTTCCTCCTCGAACGGGAGGGGTACACGACGGCGATCGCGAAGGATGGCCCGGCGGGACTGGATGCCTTCGAGCGCGGCGCCTTCGACCTCCTGCTGCTCGACCTCATGCTGCCGGGGCTGTCCGGCACCGAGGTGTGCCGCGAGATCCGCACCCGCTCCCAGGTCCCGATCATCATGCTCACGGCGAAGGACAGCGAGGTCGACATCGTCGTCGGCCTCGAACTGGGCGCCGACGATTACGTCACCAAGCCCTACTCCACCCGGGAGCTGCTCGCGCGGATCCGGGCGGTCATGCGCCGGCGCACCGACCTCGAGGAGGATCGGGGCGACGTGCTGGACGGGGGGGATGTTCGCATGGATCTCGAGCGCCACACCGTGGCCGTGAGCGGGCGGGAGATCGCCATGCCGCTGAAGGAGTACGAGCTGCTGGAGCTGCTGATGCGCAACTCGGGCCGCGTTCTCACCCGCGGACAGCTCATCGACCGGGTGTGGGGGGCCGACTACTTCGGCGACACCAAGACCCTTGACGTGCACATCAAGCGCATCCGGTCGAAGATCGAGCGGGTGCCGAGCGAACCGGTGATGCTCGTCACCGTGCGCGGGCTCGGCTACCGCTTCGAGGGCTGAGCTGGCCAGAGGCCGGCGCCCGGCCCATTACTCGCTGGCGGGCTCGCTGGGGACGAGGTCGGCGTATTCGTCGAGCGAGCCTTCGAGCACGGGAACGCCCAGCTCCTGGCCCTCTTCGTCGCCGTACTGGAAGTAGACGGGGAACAGCGAGCCCGGCTGGGCGTCGACGCCCTCGAGCACGATCGCGTCGTCGTCGGTGCCCAGCGAGAGCGTTTCGCCGGCCGGCACGGAGACGGTCTGCTCGTCACGTCCCGACCCGGCTTCCCACGACATGGTGAGCTGTACGTTCGTGTCGCCGGAGTTGACCAGGGCGACCGCGAGGGAGGCGAGCTCGCCGTCGTCGCTGATGAGGAGGGCGTTGCGCACCTGCACGTCGCCGACCTCGCCGCCGATCCCGTCGCTGGGGTCGTAGGCGAGCTGCGTGGCCTGGACCGCGCCGAAAGTGCACCCGGACAGGCTTGCCGCAATGAGGCCCGCAAGCACAATGGATGTCGCGCGTAGTCGCACAGGTCCCTCCGGAGACAGATTGTCGAAATGCAAAATCTAGAGTGAGAATTCGGCCGTCATTCCACGAGAGAACTCGAGATTGAGTTTAGCCTACCGAGGAGTTTGTCAAGCCTCGAGGTAAGGCCATCCTTACTGGGAAATCGCTGTGGTAAACTAGGGGCCGCAGAATGGAGTTCCATCAATGCTTTTTGAGGTCGGCGAAACCGTCGTATACCCCCACCACGGTGCAGCAACAATCACCGAAGTGAAGACCCGCATGATCAAGGGCGAAGAGAAACTGTATCTCAAGCTCAACGTCACGCAGGGTGATCTGACCATCGAGGTCCCCGCGGACAACGTCGACCTCGTCGGCGTCCGCGATGTCATCGGCAAGGAAGGCCTCGAGCGCGTCTTCGACGTGCTCCGCGCGCCGTTCACCGAGGAGCCGACCAACTGGTCCAGGCGCTACAAGGCGAACCTGGAGAAGCTCGCCTCCGGCGACGTCATCAAGGTGTCGGAGGTCGTTCGTGACCTGTGGCGCCGCGACCAGGACCGCGGGCTCTCGGCTGGCGAGAAGCGCATGCTGGCGAAGGCGCGCCAGATCCTGATCTCCGAGCTCGCGCTCGCCGAGAAGACCGACGAAGAGAAGGCCTCGAGCGTTCTCGACGAGGTCCTCGCGTCATAACCACCCCGTCCCACCAGCACGTGCCCGAGCGGGAAATCGGCGTGATTATCGTCGCGGCCGGAAGCGGCTCCCGCCTCGGGCTCGGCACGCCCAAGGCGCTTGTCCCGGTCATGGGCGTGTCCATCCTCGAGCGCGCCCTGCGCCCGATATTCGGCATGCGCTCACCCGCGCAGGTCGTCGTCGTCGCGCCCGCCGACCAGCTCGCAGAGGCGCGGGTGCTCTGCGAGAGCGTCGCGGGTGTCGCGGGCGACCACCTCACGGTCGTCGCGGGCGGCAGCACCCGGCAGCAGTCGGTGGCGGCCGGTCTCGCCACGCTCGACGAGTCGGTGCACACGGTGCTGGTTCACGACGCCGCCCGCGCATTCACCCCGTCAACCCAGTTCGAGCTCGTCGCGTCGGCGGTCGAGGAGACCGGGGCGGGGATCATTCCCGCGCTTCCGGTCAGCGACACGATCAAGCAGGCCGATGCCGCGGGCGCCGTGGTGCGCACCCTCGATCGGTCCGAGCTGGTGGCCGTGCAGACTCCACAGGGGTTCCCTCGGCTCGAGCTCGTCGCCGCGTACGCGGCCGCCACGCAGGAGTACACCGACGACGCGGCGCTGTTCGCGGCAGCCGGGCATCCGGTCTCGATCATTGATGGCGACGTGCTCGCCTTCAAGATCACCACCCCGTGGGACCTCCGCCGCGCCGAGGGACTCGCCCGCGAGGCCGGCGGCGGCAGCGCGGCCGTGCGCACCGGCGTCGGGATCGACGTGCACGCCTTCGACACCGACAGCCCGCTCTGGCTCGGAGCGCTGCACTGGCCGGGCGAGCCCGGGCTCTCCGGCCACAGCGACGGCGACGCGCTCAGCCATGCACTCTGCGACTCGCTGCTGTCGGCCGCCGGCCTTGGCGACATCGGCTCGCGATTCGGCACCGACGACGACCGGTACGCCGGCGCGCACGGCGACGTCTTCATCCGCGAGACGGTGGCCATCCTGGCCGGCGCCGGATTCGAGATCGGCAACGTCGCGATTCAGGTCGTCGCGCGACGCCCGAAGCTCGCCGCCCGCCGGACCGAGCTCGAGGCCCGCCTCGGCGACCTCGTCGGCGCACCCGTGAGCGTGTCGGCCACGACGACCGACGGTCTCGGCTTCACCGGCAGGGGAGACGGCATCGCCGTCATCGCTACCGCCCTTGTGCAGCGCAGTCGTTAAGCTGTCCCAGTGACCCTGCGCCTCTACGACTCCAAGTCACAGACCCTTCGCGACTTCGAACCGGTGACCCCGGGACACGTCGGCATCTACGTCTGTGGTCCGACGGTGCAGTCTTCGCCGCACATCGGACACCTCCGCTCCGCCCTCGTCTACGACCAGTGGCGGCGATGGCTCACCTACCGCGGCTTCGACGTGACGCTTGTGCGGAATGTCACCGACATCGACGACAAGATCCTCGACCGCGCCTCCGGCACGATCGAGGAGTGGTGGGCGCTCGCCTACCGCTATGAGCTCGAATTCAGCGCGCAATACGCCCGCCTCGGCATCCTGCCCCCGACGTACGAGCCGCGCGCGACGGCCAGCGTGCAGCAGATGCAGGACCTCATCGCCGAGCTCATCGACACGGGGCACGCCTACCCGGCCGAGGACGCCTCCGGCGACGTGTACTTCGACACCGGCTCGTGGCCCGCCTACGGCGAGCTCACCCGCCAGCGGCCCGCCGACATGGTCGCGGCTGCCGACGCGGACCCCCGCGGCAAGCGCGACGCGCGCGACTTCGCGCTGTGGAAGGGCACGAAGCCCAGCGAGCCGCTGTCGGCCTCCTGGCCGTCGCCGTGGGGCGCTGGCCGCCCCGGCTGGCACATCGAATGCTCCGCGATGGCGTCGCGGTACCTCGGAGACCAGTTCGACATCCACGGCGGAGGCCTCGACCTGCGCTTCCCGCACCACGAGAACGAGCTGGCCCAGTCGACAGCCGCCGGCCGGCCCTTCGCCAACTATTGGGTGCACAACGGGCTCGTCAACGTCACTGGGCAGAAGATGTCGAAGTCGCTCGGCAACTCGATCTTCGCAGCAGAGTTCCTCGAGTACGCGGCGCCGCTCGTCGTGCGCTACTACCTCGGTTCGGCCCACTACCGGTCGACGATCGACTACCACGACGGCTCTCTAATCGAGGCCGAGGCCGCCCTCGAGCGCATCGAGGTGTTCCTGCACCGCGCCGAACGCCGCCTCGCCGGCACCCGGTTCGAGGGCGGAGGGGTCGAGATCGTGCCCGCGGCCTTCACGGCCGCGATGGACGACGACCTCGCCATCCCGCAGGCCCTCGGGGTGCTTCACGAGCACGTCCGCGCAGGGAACGCCGCCCTCGACTCGGAGGATCTCGCCGCCGCCGCAACGCTGCGCGGCGAGGTATTCGCGATGACCGAGGTGCTCGGCATCAACCCCCTCTCGCCCGAATGGCAGCACGACGACGATTCGCGGGCCGCCTCGGCGCTCGACGCACTCGTGCGGACCCTGCTCGACCAGCGGGAGTCCGCACGCACCACACGTGACTTCGGCGCGGCCGACCGAATCAGAAATGACCTGGCCGCCGCCGGCATCCAGATCGAAGACACCCCCACGGGGCCCAATTGGAGTTTTGAATAATGAAGAGCAGCGGCAACAAGCCACGCGCCGGAGCAGTACGCAAGACCCGCAAGGGTCCGCAGGTCGGTTCGGGCGGCCAGGGGCGCCAGGCGCTTGAGGGCAAGAAGCCCACCCCGAAGGCCGAGGATCGGCCGTACCACCCCGCTGGCAAGCGTAAGGCCGCGCAAGAGCGCTTCGTTGGCGCGGGCGGGCGCGCGGGCGCAGCCCCGCGCAACGACAACACCCAGCGTCCGCAGCAGCGTCGGGGCAAGCCCGCCGGCTCCTCTGGCGCGGCGGCGGACATCGAGGTCGTCACCGGCCGCAACTCGGTCGTTGAGGCGCTCCGCGCAAACATCCCCGCGTCCACCCTCTACGTCGCGACGCGCATCGAAGTGGACGACAGGGTCAAGGAGATCCTCAACCTCGCGACCAAGCGCGGCTTGCCGATCCTCGAGGTCATGCGGCCGGAACTCGACCGCCTCGCCGGCTTCGACTCTGTGCACCAGGGAGTCGCCCTCAAGGTGCCGCCGTACGAGTACGCGCACCCGATCGAGATGCTCGACAAGGTCATCTCCCGCGGCCAGGTGCCGCTGTTCGTCGCGCTCGACGGCATCACCGACCCGCGCAACCTCGGCGCGATCATCCGGTCCGTTGCGGCATTCGGCGGACAGGGCGTCATCGTGCCCCAGCGCCGGTCGGTCGGGCTCACGGCATCCGCATGGAAGACCTCCGCCGGCGCTGCCGCCCGCACGCCTGTCGCGATGGCCGCCAACCTCACCCAGACGCTCAAGGCCCTGAAGGAGCGCGGCGTGTTCGTGCTCGGTCTCGACGGCGGAGGAGACGTCGAGCTGCCCGGGCTGACCTGGGCGAAGGAACCGCTCGTGATTGTCGTCGGAAGCGAGGGCAAGGGCCTGTCCCGGCTCGTGACCGAGACCTGCGACGCGATCGTGTCGATCCCGATCAACTCGTCGACGGAGTCGCTCAACGCCGGCATCGCGGCATCCGTCACGCTGTACGAGATCTCGAAGCTGCGGGCGAAGAAGAAGAAGTAGCCGCCGCCGGGCAACCGGCTTGTCGTTATTCAGCGGTGCGGCGGAATAGAACTCAATCCGGCTCAGGTGCCTCGGGAGAGGCCGGGGTGACGCCGGGGTGACGCCGGGCTATTCCGCGGTGGCGCCGGGCTGACGCCGCGGTGACGCCGGGCTGGCGTCGGGCTGGCGCCGGGCTGACGTCGCCTGCGTGCGCAACTCATGTGAAACGCTGATTCTTCGGCATCCACTGCCCGGAAACGCGGGGACACGGCAGCCACGTTGGAATTTCACCTGAGTTGTGCGCGCCGACCAGGCACAGCCGGACCCACACGCTGCCTGGCCGGCACCGCGCTGCTTGGCCGGCCCCGAGCTGCTCGGCCTGTCCCGCGCGGGCCAGCCTGCCCCGCGCTGCCCCGCCGACCACGCGCTGCCCGGCCGGCACCGCGCGGAGCTGAAACTTACTGATTTGACGTCGCGCCCGTCCGCAATTCATGTGAAACGCGGCTACGGCGGGATCCAGTGCCCGGAAACGCGGGACCACGGCCGTGCCCGGCGAAATGTCGCCGGAGTTGTGCACTGCAAGAAGCAGCACGCCACCCGACTACGCGAGCCGACGGGAGTACCTCTCCACCCACGGCACGGGCAACGCCGCTGCACCGCTGAACACTGGAATCGAAATGGCTGACGGTAATGGTCAGACGCGCGCGCGCCAGTCGTCCTCGTCGATGACATCGACGGGCACGGTGAGGGTTCCCGTCGCGGGATCGATCATGGTCGCCTCGTCGCGGCGGAACCGCAGAACATTTTCGATGTAGGAGCCGACCGCCTCCGCGAGGGGCACATCGCGGCTCTCGTTTTGCGACAGGTACCAACGGTGCTCGAGCATCTGGTGGTACATCTCCGCGGGCTCGAGGCGCCCCTTGAGGTCTCGCGGGATCGCGCGCACCACGGGCTCGAAGACCGTCGCGAGCCACTCGTGCGCGACCATCTCCTCGTCGAGGTCCTTGGCGGTGAGGCTCGCCGCATAGGAGTCGAGGTCGTTGAGCAGCCGCCTGGCCTGGTTCTCCTGGGCATCGAGGCCGGTCAGCCGCAGCAGACGCCGCGAGTGGTGGCCCGCGTCGACGACCTTCGGCTGGATGCGCACCTGAGTTCCGGAGTCATCCGTCTTGATCGCGAGCTCCTCGATGTCGAACCCGAGGTTGTTGAGGCGCTCGACGCGCTGGCTGATGCGCCAGCGCTCGGACGACGCGAACGACTCCGACCCGGTGAGCTCCGTCCAGAGGCTGCGGTACGCGGCGACGATGCCGTCGCTCACCTCCACCGGGTCGAGGGACTCGTCGGTGCGTCCGCCCGCGGCGAGGTCGAGCAGCTCGCCGGCGATGTTGACGCGGGCGATCTCGAGGTCGTTCTCGCGCTGCCCATTCGAGAGCCCGTTGTACAGCTGCCCGGTCTCGGCGTCGACGAGGTACGCGGCGAACGCGCCGGCGTCACGGCGGAAGAGCGTATTCGACAGCGACACGTCGCCCCAGAAGAAGCCGATCATGTGCAGGCGCACCAGCAGCACGGCGAGGGCGTCGACGAGCCGCGTCGCGGTGTCGTCGCGCAGGCGCTGCGAGTAGAGCGCCCGGTAGGGGAGCGAGAACTTGAGGTGCCGCGTGACGAGCACAGCCTCGAGGGGTTCGCCGTCGTCGTCCGTGCGGTTGGTGATGACCGCGATCGGGTCGACGCACGGCACGTCCAGCCTCTGCAGGCTGCGGAGCATCTCGTACTCTCGGCGGGCGAGCTCGACGGAGGTCTCCTTGATGGCGATCACGTAGCCGCTGAGGTGCACGAAGCGAACGAGGTGGCGCGAGATGCCCTTGGGCAGCGCCGCGATGCTGTCGTCGGGCCAGGTGTCCAGCGGACGGTTCCAGGGCAGGTCGAGCAGTGCGGGGTCGACGATCGCCGACGTGATGTTGAGCGAGCCGCTCATGAAATGATCCTGACTGGGTTGAGGGGCCAAACGAGGGCGAGCCTGCCGAGATCTCGTGTGCTGCAGATCTCGACAGGCTCGACGCGGTGGTGCGGTGCGGTTAGACGGTGATCGGCTTGTTGAGGCGCAGTCCCGACTCCACGTCGAAGACGTGAATGTGCTTGGGCTCAGGGGTGATGAAGACCGTGTCGCCGGCTTGCGGGTGGATGCGGCCGTCGACGCGCGCAACGATGTCGACGCGGCTGCCCTCAATGGTCGCGTGACCGTAGAGGTAGCCGTCGGCTCCGAGCTCTTCGACCAGGTCGACCTCGACCGAGAGGCCCTCGCCCGACGTCGACACCATCATGTCTTCGGGGCGGACGCCGATCGTTGCCTTCTTGCCGGTGCTCGTCTGGAGCACCTCGCGCTCGACGGAAGCGATCGCCGTTCCGAACGAGATGCCGGTGTCGACGATGTTCGCCTCGAAGAGGTTCATCGCGGGCGAGCCGATGAAGCCGGCAACGAACACGTTGTTGGGCTTCTCGTACAGGTCGCGGGGTGTTCCGACCTGCTGCAGGATGCCGTCCTTGAGAACCGCGATGCGGTCGCCCATCGTGAGCGCCTCGGTCTGGTCGTGGGTCACGTAGACCGTGGTGACGCCGAGGCGGCGCTGGAGCGACGCGATCTGCGTGCGGGTCTGAACGCGGAGCTTGGCGTCGAGGTTCGACAGCGGCTCGTCCATGAGGAACACCTGCGGCTGGCGCACGATTGCGCGGCCCATCGCGACGCGCTGGCGCTGGCCACCGGAGAGTGCCTTCGGCTTGCGGCCGAGGTAGGGCTCGAGGTCGAGCAGCTTCGCGGCCTCGAGAACGCGGTTGGCGCGCTCGTCCTTGTTGACGCCGGCGATCTTGAGCGCGAAGCCCATGTTCTCGGCGACCGTCATGTGCGGGTACAGTGCGTAGTTCTGGAAGACCATCGCAATGTCACGGTCCTTCGGCGGGACGTCGGTGACGTCGCGGTCACCGATGAGGATGCGTCCGTCGTTGACCTCTTCGAGGCCGGCGAGCATGCGAAGTGAGGTGGACTTGCCACAGCCGGAGGGTCCGACGAGGACGAGGAACTCGCCGTCGGCGACCGAGAGGTCGAGAGCGTCTACCGCCGGAACGGTCGATCCCGGGTAGAGACGCGTTGCCTTGTCAAAAGTGACTGTGGCCATGATTATTTTTCTCCTTCACCGGCAGGTACGTGCCGGACGATCCTTCGTGAATGGATGAGGGACGACGTGGCATCCCGGCGTGAGCGACATCGCTCAGCTCCCCCAGTATGGCAGGATTTGCCCGAACGGGGGTAGGTCGCTCTCAGTCGGGGTGGTTAGGCTGGGGCGGCAGTTCTTCGGTTTCAAGGTGAGGGTTAATGACAAACGACGGCACCGGCGACGGTCAGCTCAGCAAGAACGAGAGGCGAGCGGCTGCACGGGAAAAGGCCAAGGCGCTGCGTGAATTGCACAAGAAGAAGGATCGCCGCAGCCGGCTGGTCCTTCAGGGCGGACTCATTCTTGTCTCCTTGGCGATCGTTGCGACGGTCACCCTCGTCATCATCAATTCGATCAGGCCGCCAGCATCCGGCCCGCTGAACATGGCCAGCGACGGCGTGCTCATCGGCGCGAACTTCGAGGTCGAGAGGACCCCCTCGCTCGAGGCAGGGGAAGAGCCGATCGCCAGCACTCCGGATCCGGAGAGCGAGGCCCTCGAAATCCAGATCTGGGTCGACTACCACTGCCCCGTCTGCGCGATCTTCGAAGAGACCAACAACAAGCAGATCGAGACTTTGGTGGAGCAGGGGGCAGCGACGCTCGAGATTCACCCCGTCGCTATCCTCGACCGTGCCTCGCTCGGCTCTCGCTACTCGAGCCGGTCGATGAATGCCGCTGGATGCGTGGCGAACTACTCCCCGGACGATCTGCTCGCCTTCAACACCGCCCTGTTTGCGAACCAGCCTGAGGAGCAGACCGCGGGGCTCGACGACGAGCAGCTCATCGGCATCGCCGAGGAGGCCGGGGTCGGGCAGTTGGCGCGCGTGGGCGACTGCATCGAAGAAGACCGGTTCGAGAGCTGGACCGCTGCCGTGACAGAGCGCGCGGTCAACAACCCCGACCTGCTCAATGAGCAAGGCCAGTTCGGTACTCCCGCGGTTCTGGTGAACGGCGTGCGCTACACCGGCGCCCCGAATGATGCGACCGCGTTCGCGCAGTTCATCGCCGAGGCGGATGGCGCGGTGTTCTCGGAGCAGTCGTCGAGCTCGCCGTCTCCGTCACCCGCGCCCTAGCCGGGCGGGCGTCGCCTCCGTAGGTTTCGAGTAGTCGCGCACCGCGCGCGGCGAATCGAAGGAGAAGGCAATGGCGCAGAGCTTGGGAGTACTGGCATTGGTGGAAGCCAAACCTGGCAAGGAACAGCAGGTGTGGGATTTCCTTCAGGCCGGTCGAGAGATCGTGAACGGCGAGCCGGGCACCGTCAGCTGGTATGCCTTCCGGATCGACGACAAGACCTTTGGAATTTTTGACACCTTCGAGTCGGAGGACGCCCGACAGGCGCACCTCAACGGCGATATCCCGGCCGCACTCGCCGAGTTCGGATCTGATTTGCTCGGAGCGGATCCGGACATCCGCCTCGTGGAGATCATCGCGGTGAAGTAGAACCCCAGACCGCTCGGAGGCGGGCTTCCCGCAGCCATCACGGGTTCACGTGGGCCTGCCGTTCGCGCAGAAGTGCCGGAATCCGCTCGCGGAAGGAAAAGAACCCTCGGGTGGCATGCGGCCAGGCCTGGGCATCCCACGGGCGCAGCAGGCGGGTGAGCGTGACCCCCTCAGCGGCGAGGTCACGGGCGAGTCGATCGAGCCGGTCGCGCACACAGCCGACTGGCGCGTACGGGGTGACGAGCGCCGTGACGTTGTGAGAGTGCACCCAGGGCAGAACAGCGGATGTCGTCAGAGCGTCGAGTGCGCTGGTGTCGGTCGCGTAGTACTCGGCGGCCCTGTCGCGGCCGTCAGCAAGTGCGCCGGTGGTGAATGCGCTTACGAGCGGTGACGCCGGCGCAGGCACGGGCGCAGCCGTAGAGTCATCGGCTGACAACGGCGACCGCGGCTCGCCGGCGCTCGGAGCCGCCACGGCGACGACCTGCGTTCCGGCCGCCCTGAGGTCCGATGCGATGCTCTCGGCGTGGAGGTCGTCCTCGTGCAGTAGCAACGCCACCCGGCAGGCGGGCAGAGGCTCGGGCCGCGGCGCCGCCAGCGGCGTGGGCAGAGGCGCGTCGTCGTCGATCGCGATCGCGTGTGTGGCTAGCCCGAGTGGGCGAAACCGCCCGCCCGAGGCGAATTCGATGTTCTGAGTCGTCGCAAGATAGGTTTTGCCGACCGTCTGCAGCCCGCCAACCCAGCGCCACGAGAGCGTATTCGAGGCGGGATCGCCGTCGAGCAGGTGCCGCATGAAGAAGTCGGCTCCGAGCTGCCAAGGCAGACGAAGCGTGAAGATCCAGATGCTCGCAAACCACATGCGCGCGTGGTTGTGTAAATAGCCGGTGTCGACCAACTCGCGTGCCCAGTCGTCGAACCCCTCGATACCAGTGCGGCCGGTCACGGCCGCGTCGTAGCTCGAACGCTGTGCGGCGCTCAGCCCCGCGAGCGCGGGCTCAACGGCGGCGGCGTACCGCGCCCAGACGCTCGGCCGCAGCTCGAGCCAGCCCTTCCAGTAGGTGCGCCAGTAGACCTCCTGCACGAACTTCGAGGCCGCATCGAGCGAGTGCTGGTCCAGCACCGCCTCCACCACGTCCGCCTCGGTGACGAGCCGGTGTCGGACCCAGGGCGAGAGGGTCGACACGTTGGAGCGATCCTTGTGGCCTCGGTCGAGATTGCGCTCGGCGGCGTAGGCGCGGCCGGCACGGGGAACAAAGTCGGCGAGCCGGGCCAGGCCCGCGGCGCGAGTGGCAACGAACGTCATGCGGTCATCTGCTACTCGAGCAGCTTGCCGGTTTGGGTGACGTCTTCCATGAGTGCCGCGATCTCCGCTGGCACCGGCGGGATCTGTTCGTGCACGATCGAGCCGTCCGCCGACCACACCAGGTTCACCTGCAGGGCGGGGTCAATGTCCGGGTAGTCGCTGCGATTGTGAGCACCGCGGCTTTCCCGGCGCTCCAGCGCGCAGGCGAGGGTTGCTCGCGCGGCCATGAGAGAGGCGCGCAGGTCGAAGGCGTGTGCGAGACCGGAGAAACCCGCGACATCCGGATGCACGCCGATGCGGCTCTGGCGATCGTCGAGGTCGTCCAACTGGCGCAGCCCTTCCAGCAGCCCCGCCTCGTCGCGCACCACGCCGCCGAAGTCCGTCATGGTGTTGCGGATGTCGCGCTGCAACGCCCGAACGTTTTCCTGGCCGTCGGAGGCAAGAATCTCGGTCACCTCCCGCGCGGCCGCGTCGATCGCATCCTGCGAGCGATTCTGGGAGACGATCCCCGCGCTGTACTCGGCCGCAGCCTGTCCGACGATACGGCCGAAGACGAGCAGTTCGATGAGCGAGTTGCCGCCGAGCCGATTGGCTCCGTGCAGCCCGCTGGATGCCTCGCCGATGGCGTACATCCCGACGACATCGGTGGAGTGGTCATCCGGTCGCACCCACACTCCGCCCATGGAGTAGTGCGCGGTCGGGGCGATCTCGATCGCGGTGGTGGTGACGTCCAGTACCTGTAGTTCGAGCATGGTCTGGTAGACGCGGGGCAGGCGCGTCATGATCGTCTCGCGGGGCAGGTGGGAAATGTCGAGCAGCACGCCGCCCTTCGCGGTGCCGCGCCCCTCCTTGATCTCGGTGTACGCGGCAAGGGCCACCCTGTCGCGGGTGGACAACTCCATGCGCTCAGCGTCGTAGTTGACCATGAACCGCTCGCCGAGCGCGTTCCGCAGAACCCCGCCCTCGCCCCGCGCCGCCTCGCTGATGAGGGTGCCCGCGGCATTCTCCGGTTCGAGGATGCCACTCGGGTGGAACTGAACCAGCTCCGCGTCGCGCAGCCGGCCGCCGGCATCCACCGCCAACTTGAAGGAGTCGCCCGTGTTCTCGTCCCGGCGGCTGGAGGTGCGACGCCAGATGCGATTGTGTCCGCCAGCAGCAATGATGACTGCGTCGGCGACGATCGTCACCCGGCTGCCGTTGCGCAGGTCGAAGCCATACGCGCCGAACACCACGTTGTCACGCACCAGAATTCGGGTGATGTACACCGAATCCAGAATGGGCACCTCGAGTTGGGCGGCGCGGGCGACGAGAGTGCGTTGGATCTCGAGACCCGTGTAGTCCCCCGCGAAAGCGGTCCGACGGTACTTATGGGCGCCGAAATATCGCTGGCTGATACGCCCGTCATTCTCGCGCGCGAAAGGCATGCCCCAGCGCTCGAGGTCCCGGATGCCGCGGCCAGCGTTCTTCGTCACAATCTCGGCCGTGTGTGGATTGGCGAGAAAATAGCTCTCCTGAATGGTGTCTGCTGCGTGCTGCTGCCAGCTGTCTTCGGCATCCATCGTGGCCAGCGCGGCGTTGATCCCGCCCGCCGCCAGCGACGTGTGCGCGTCGTTCTTGGGGCGCTTCCCGACGGCAAGAACGTCGACTCCCCGCTCGGACAGCTCGATCGCGGCCCGCAGCCCCGAACCTCCGGTGCCGATGACGAGAACGGAAGTGGAGATGCGGCGACCGGTGACGGTGTCGTGTGGCATGAGAAGGCCCTCCCGGGGCGACAATAGGGAGCCGCACCGAACGCGGATCCGTTTGCGACGATAGCTCGCGCTGCTGGGCTTTCGCCCAGATCACGCCGGACATTGGCCGCGTAGACTGCGCCGCCGCGTCAGCGTCGAGGGGCTGCGGTGGGCGCTCAGTCGTGGGTGTGCGATCAGGGCTTGTGGGTGGGGAGACGGAGTTCCCAGCACGAAGAGACGGGCTCACACACAGCGCCAAATCTTTGGCCCTGTGTGTGAGCCCCCTGTCGGATTCGAACCGACGACCCCCGCTTTACAAGAGCGGTGCTCTGGCCAACTGAGCTAAGGGGGCGGATGCCGCGTCGCGCTGAATGCAGCACTCCATCGTACCCACGAGGCCGTAGGTTGGGATTTCGCTCGCCGCGAATCGCGGCGGCGAGGGAGACGGGGAGCGAGGCGCGCTGTGGCTGGTCTGTCCGCGCCGGATCGCTCACCGGCGCTCATCCTTTTCGTTGCGGGAGCCGTGCTCGTCGGGGTGCTCACCGCGACTCAGTCGCGCGTCAATAGCGAGTTGTCGCAGCGCCTCGGCGATGGCTATCTCGCCGCGATCATCTCGTTCGGCTCTGGGCTTCTGATACTGCTCGTCGTGCTCGCCGTGTGGGCGCCGGGGCGCACGGGGGCACGGCGCCTCATCGGCGCGGTTCGCTCCGGCGCCACGCCGTGGTGGTGTCTCGGCGGGGGAGTCGCTGGCGGCGCGTTCGTTCTCGCCCAGGGGCTGTCGGCCGCCGCGCTTGGCGTGGCCCTGTTCACGATCGCGGTCGTGAGCGGGCAAACAGCTTCTGGGCTCGTTGTGGACAGGCTCGGCCTGGGCACCATGGCCCCCACCGCGATCACCGTCACGCGTCTTGGCGGGTCGATCCTCGCCCTGGCCGCCGTCGGCTGGGCCGTGTCGTCGCAGTTGCGCGCCGACACCGAGCTCTGGGTGGTGCTCCTGCCGCTGCTCGCCGGGATCGGCCTCGGATGGCAGCAGGCAGCCAACGGGCAGGTGCGTGTGGCGGCCGGCTCGGCGATGACCGCGACCCTCATGAACTTCGTGTCAGGGACTCTCGTGCTCATCCTCGCCGGCGCCGTGCACCTCGCGGTCGCCGGATGGCCGACCTCCCTGCCCGCCGCCGCCTGGCTGTACTCGGGCGGGCTCATCGGCACCCTGTTTATCGGGTTGGCGATCATCGTCGTGAAACACACGGGGGTGCTGCTGCTCGGGCTTGGCGTGGTCGCCGGCCAGCTGGTCGCGTCGCTCGCCCTCGATGTTCTCGTGCCGGTCGCCGGGCATCCGATCGCCTGGACGACCGTGCTCGGCACTGCACTCACGCTCGTAGCGGTCGGGATCGCGACGATCCCGTCGCGCCCGATCGGGCAGCGCTGAGCCTCGGGGACTGACCGGCCGGCGTACTCCGGCGTCACAGTGTGCTGAGGAACTCCCGCGGGTCGACGCGCGGCTTGGGGGCCTCGTTCGGCTCGTCCGGGACGCCGCCGACGTAGAGCCAGCCGAGCAACTGCTCGTCGTCGGCGAGGCTGTGCATGCGGCGGACCTCCTCGGTGCGGGTGAGCGGTCCCGTGCGCCACATCACGCCCCAGCCGGCCTCGTCGAGCAGCAGGGAGAGCAGGTGTCCGACACCCGCCGCCGTCGCCTCCTGCTCCCACGGCGCGACCTTGGGGCTGGGGCGGACGCACTCGACGATCGCGAGCAGCAGCCCCGCCCGCAGCGGCTTCGCCGCGATCTTCGCCGCACCCGCACCCGTCGCCCCGCTGGCGGCGGCGAGGGCGTCGCCGAGCCGCCCGCGGGAGCTGCCACGCAGTTCGATGATCCGCCAGGGCCGCAACGACCCGTGGTCGGCGACGGTCGCCGCGCCCTCGATCAGGGGCAGCAACTCCTCCGTTGTCGGGGCAGCTGCGGTGACGAGCGGACGAGAGCGCCGCCGCCGCGCGGCATCCAGGGCAGTCATCCGGTGGTTACTTGGTCTCTTCCTTGAAGTTCAGCGAGAGCGAGTTCATGCAGTAGCGGTCACCGGTCGGCGTCTGCGTCGCGTCGTCGAACAGGTGGCCGAGGTGCGAGCCGCATGTGCCGCACACGACCTCGGTGCGCACCATGCCGAGGCTGCGGTCGGTGATGAGCCGCACGGCGTCGGGGTTGACGGCCTCCCAGAAGCTCGGCCAGCCGGAGCCGGAATCGAACTTGGTGCCGCTCGGGAACAGCTCGGCGTTGCAGGCGCCGCAGGTGTAGACGCCCTCGCGCTTCTCGTCGAGCAGCGCGCCAGACCAGGGGCGTTCGGTCGCGGCCTCGCGGAGGATGGAATATCGCGTCGCGTCGAGTTCCGCGCGCCACTCGTCCTCGGTCTTGTGGAGGGGGAAATTGCCTTTGTGGGTGGTCATCTGTTCATGCCTTTCGAGAATGATCGGTACATCCCATTAAACTCGGCTGCGTGCCCGATTGTTCCGTAGTAGAGAAGTCGTGGGGCGAACTCACGACTACCGAGTTGTATTCGTTCCTGAAGCTCCGAACGGATGTGTTCTTTCTCGAGCAGAAGATCGATGAGGAAGAGCTCGACGACCGCGACAGCGAACCCGAGACGAGCCACCTGTGGATCGCGGACGAGCAGGGCATCGTCGCCTACTTGCGCGTGATCGTCGACGCCGAACCGAGCCACCTCGACGCGAGGCGGCTCTTCGGCCGCGTCGTCGTGCGCGCCGACCGCCGCGGCGAAGGGCTGGCCCAGCTGCTCATCGGCCGCGTGATCGAACGGCACGGCCACGAGGCGATGCTGCTCCACTCGCAGGAGTACATCGCACCGCTGTACGCGCGCTACGGCTTCGAGGCATTCGGCGAGATCTACGACGAGGCGGGCTTGCCGCACGTCATGATGTACCGCGCAGCCACAGCCACAGCCACAGCCTCGGATGAGCACGAGTAATCAGCGGGGTCGCCCTATGCTGGCCCCGGGCGCTCGACCGGTCCGCAATCGAGAGGGACCGCGTGGTGACACAGCCTGAACCGGCCGAGCTGCCGGATGCTGTCGACGCGGCACGGCTGAGCGACCGGGACCAAGCGATCCTCGGTTTCGAGCACGCATGGTGGCGCCACGGCGGCGCGAAAGAGGAAGCCATCCGCCGAGTGTTCGGGGTTTCGGCAGCCCGGTATTATCAATTGCTGAACGCGCTGATCGACTCCCCGGCCGCCATCGTTCACGATCCGATACTGGTCAGGAGACTGCAGCGGGTCAGGGACGCTCGAACGAGCGAACGCTCCACCCCCACCGGGAGCCGGGCCCAGTCGGGCCGACAGGCAGCCGGCCGCGGGCGAATCGAAGACTAGGACCACTTGCTCCATGGCGAAGACAACCCTCACCGATCGCTTCGACGAGATCCCCGACGACCTCACCCGAGTGGGCGCCCACCGGGCCCCCGCCCGGCGGGGTCGCGGCTGGATCGGATTCGCCTGGGCCGCGCTCGCCACAGGCGCGCTTGTCCTGGCCGGAGTCCTGGCGCTGGCGGCCTTCACCGACTCGATCAACCTCGAACTCCCGTTCACCGCGAGCGATGCGCCGGCCGATGATGAACCCGCAACCGACGAGCCCGCCGAGCCCGCAGAGCCCGCCCAGCCCGAGGCGAGCGAGGCTCCCGCCCCGGTCGAGCCGCTGCTCGACCCCGCCATCCCGATCACCCTGCTCAATGGAACGGCCACGGCGGGACTCGCCGCCTCGGCGGGCGACAGACTCGTCACCGAAGGATGGTGCGGCGCGGCCGGCCAAGACACGGTAGCCGAGGGAGAATGCGCCGACAGCACTGCGGTCGGAAGCCGCGACAACGCGGAATCGAACGACATCACCGCCACGGTCGTCTACTACAGCGACCCCGCCAATGAGAGTGCGGTGCTCGCTCTCGTCGCGAGCCTCGGCATTGGTGAGGCGCAGCTCAGCGAGGACTATCCCGAGTCGCCGATCACGGTGCTGCTCGGTTCGGATTACCAAGAAATCGCAGGCTGACAGGGGCCGTGGCTATGCGTATCCCGAGCAGGAACTCCAGTCGCGGTGTGCTGATCGCCGTTGCGCTCTGCGTGGCCATGCTCGCGGGCTGCGCCGCCGACCCCGAGCCGGTGAAGACCGATCAAGCGCGGCCCAGCCCGAGCCCGAGCCCGAGCGCCACGGCGCCGCGCGAGGCCGCTCCGCCGACGGACACCGCCCCGCTCCGTGGTCTCATCGTCCCGAAGGGCACGCTCGACCACGCCTCGATCGCGGCCAAGATCGACAACCATCCTGAGGCGCGTCCGCAGATCGCGCTCGACCGCACCGACCTCGTGTTCGAGGAACTCGTCGAGGGCGGGATGACCCGCTACGTGGGCGTGTGGCACTCCGACATCCCCGATGTGCTCGGCCCGGTGCGCTCGATCCGGCCGATGGACCCCGACATCATTTCGCCGCTCGGCGGCATCGCTGCGTACTCCGGCGGCCAGGACCGGTTCATTGCCCTCATGCGGCAGGCGCCGGTCTACAACGCAATCCACGGCCAGCCCGACACCCAGGCGACCTTCTACCGCTCCGGAGCGAAGCCTGCGCCGCACAATGTGCATGTGAAGGCAAAAGAGCTGCTCGCCGAGCACACCGATCTCGCCGCTCCGCGCCAGCAGTTCGGGTTCGCGGCCGACATCCCGTCGTCCACGGCCGTGCGGACCGGCACTCCGACCGCCGTCGTGAACTACCGGTTCTCGGACTACAGCTTCGGTAGCTGGACGTGGGATTCGGCTGCCGCGGTATTCCTCCGTGCCCAGCGGGGTACGCCGGACCTGGATGCGAACGGCGCCCAGTTGCGGGCCGCCAACCTCGTCGTGCTCCGCGTGGCTGTGACGCAGGACCGGGAAATCCCGAAGACCGAGATGATCGGCTCGGGCGAGGCATGGGTTTCGGCGGGAGGATCGACGGTGTATGGCACCTGGACGAAGAAGACTCCGGCCGGCACGATCTCGCTCGTCGCCGACAGCGGCGTCGCGATCAAGCTTGCCCCCGGCAACTCGTGGATCGAGCTCATTCCGGCGACAGGGTCGGTGGACCACGTCGCGCCCGCGGCGGGCTGACCCTCCCGGCGCTCACTTGCACTCTCCGGGGGAGAGTGCCAGAATCGTTTAGCACTCCCTCTACGGGAGTGCCAACCGTGTTGCAGCTTTTACGACGCCCCGGAGGGACGAGAAACACACATGGCAAAGATCATTGCTTTCAACGAAGAGGCCCGCCGCGGCCTCGAGCGCGGCCTCAACATCCTCGCCGACGCAGTCAAGGTGACCCTCGGCCCACGCGGCCGCAACGTCGTGCTCGAGAAGAAGTGGGGCGCACCCACCATCACGAACGACGGGGTCTCCATCGCCAAGGAAATCGAACTGGACGACCCGTACGAGAAGATCGGCGCAGAGCTGGTCAAAGAGGTAGCCAAGAAGACGGATGACGTCGCCGGAGACGGAACGACCACGTCGGTCGTTCTCGCCCAGGCACTCGTTCGCGAAGGCCTCCGCAACGTCGCCGCTGGCGCCGACCCGATCACCCTCAAGCGCGGCATCGAGAAGGCCGTCAACGCCGTCATCGAGGCGCTCGTGACCGGTGCGAAGGAAATCGAGACCAAGGAAGAGATCGCCGCCACCGCGTCCATCTCCGCCGGCGACCCCGAGATCGGCGCGCTGATCGCCGAGGCTATCGACAAGGTCGGCAAGGAAGGCGTCGTCACCGTCGAGGAGTCGAACACCTTCGGCACCGAGCTCGAGCTGACCGAGGGCATGCGCTTCGACAAGGGTTACCTGTCGGCATACTTCGTGACCGACCCCGAGCGCCAGGAAGCCGTCTTTGAAGACGCGTACATCCTTATCGTGAACGGCAAGATCTCCAACATCAAGGATCTGCTGCCGATCGTCGACAAGGTCATCCAGTCAGGCAAGCAGCTCCTCATCATCGCCGAGGACGTCGACGGCGAAGCCCTCGCGACTCTCGTCGTCAACAAGATCCGTGGCATCTTCAAGTCGGTTGCCGTCAAGGCTCCCGGCTTCGGAGACCGCCGCAAGGCGCAGCTGCAGGACATCGCCATCCTCACCGGTGGCCAGGTCATCTCCGAGGAGGTCGGTCTCAAGCTCGAGAACGCGACCCTCGACCTGCTGGGACGTGCCCGCAAGGTCGTCATCACCAAGGACGAGACCACGATCGTCGAGGGTGCCGGAGAAGTCGACGCCATCGCCGGACGCGTCAAGCAGATCCGTGCCGAGATCGAGAACACCGATTCCGACTACGACCGCGAGAAGCTGCAGGAGCGCCTGGCCAAGCTGGCCGGCGGCGTTGCAGTGATCAAGGCCGGAGCCGCGACCGAGGTCGAGCTCAAGGAGCGCAAGCACCGCATCGAGGACGCCGTTCGCAACGCGAAGGCCGCCGTCGAAGAGGGCATCGTCGCCGGCGGTGGCGTCGCGCTGATCCAGGCCGGCAAGGTCGCCTTCGAGAGCGAAGCCGTCACGAGCCTTACGGGCGACGAGGCGACCGGCGCGAACATCGTTCGCGTCGCGATCGACGCGCCGCTGAAGCAGATCGCCCTCAACGCCGGCCTCGAGCCCGGCGTCGTGGTCGACCGCGTGCGCAACCTGCCC